>SWCC01005471.1_pt1 | contig 18211 bp, 18 predicted proteins | sample 4692971 | NCBI WGS metagenome assembly SWCC01 (sample SAMN10267277, study PRJNA491770) | bioreactor metagenome | isolation source: DHS bioreactor inoculated with subseafloor sediment | place: Japan: off Shimokita Peninsula | collected 2006-08 | reverse complement strand
CCGCGTGAATTCTACGGCTGCGCCCCATTAAAAATGGGGGGATTACCGCGGCAGTTCGTCCTCAATGGCCTTCATAGTTGTTTCAAATGGAACTGCGGCAGAATCGTAGAACCTCTTAATGAACCGAGTGCGTTCTTTGTAGAAATACAGCACGTCCATAATCGTCTCCCATGCATTGGTAATACTATTGTTTGCGCGGGCAGCATCGATGCCGTTGCCACCAATACACCAGCTACAACAAATGACCCTAATGTGAATACGCAACCGATCATCGCTACCTAATGCGTCATCCCCCGATCCATCTCGACCTCCCGCTCTTCTAGCTCTGTCTCAGCCTCTCTTCGGCGGCTTTCACTAATTTCAAGCTGGTCTCGAGTTGCGTGCGCAGCCTCCCGTAGTTCGAGCCCTCGCTCAACAAGCCGTGCAACGCAGCCACGGACGCCGTTTGCGATTGAATGAGCACCGACACGCAGGCGGCCAACCCATCCATCTGGTTCTGCATCTTGGTCGTCGAGCGTTCCTCTAACCCGCTCAATTCCTTTGCTGAGACCTCGCAGGCCGTCACCAACCGCTCGACGCAGGCGAGCAAGTCGCGTTCCAAGGCTGTCAGGGGTGTCGTCATCTAATTCTCCTCGATCTTGATGCAGGTCACTGATCTGCCGCCCAGCGTGCAGGTCCTCAGGCGCGTCTTGGTCGGGTCCAGCACCAGCCATGTCCCGTCCTCCCTGTCGATCCGCGTTAGCCCCAAGTCCGTCATCTCTGAGCTCGCCAGCATCAACGTCCAAAGCAAGCTCGCGGCCATCATCGAGACGATCCCCACCAAGAACGTCCCCGTGATCAGCCAAGGCGAGATCGTCAGCCAACTCTTGTTCTGTCGCAGAAAGGTGCGGGTATCGCTCTCGATTGTACGATGCGCGATGGTCGCAATGCTGTTCAAATCGGTCCTGAAGCTCTCCAGCTGGGATGCCATCGAGGCGGCGTAGTCCTGCCGGATCGTGTCCAGCTCCGCGTTCAGCTTCTCGCTCAGCCGGGTCGGCTTGCCAGTTTTCATGGAAAATCTCTCCTTTCAAACGCCAGCGCTCGCCGGTGTCGGGGTCTTGGGCGGTTAGGTAGGCTTTGCCTGCACACGGGATATCGAAGCCAGCGTCGGTAAGGGCGTCGAGCATGCTGCCGCGATCAGTGATTAGGCCAACGCTGACTTGATCCAGAACCCACGCGTGCAGTTCTTCCCGGCCTTGGGCGCGGGTTGGGGTCTCGATGGTGTCACGGACCTCTTGGGTGCGCTCCAACTCCATCGGATCGGCCCAGCCGTAGCGCTGGTTCATCACGTCCCGCAGGCTGTCGAAGGCTTTCTCATAGCCCGGCGGTGCGATGTTCAGGCTGCGGCCTGAGGTCAACTCCAAACGCGGGGTGCAGAAGTGAAGCTCGACGCGGTCTTCGTGGGAATGTCGGACCCAGAGCACCTCATATTGCTCAGGGTCCAGCCCCGCGAAGGCCAGACGCTCGAAGCCGTCCATGACCTCGGCCTGCTGTTCCTCCGTCGGAGCATCCTCTGCGGCAAAGCTGATCACGCCTGCGCGGTAAGTCCACTTGTGGCGGCTGGCGTCGATCAGGGCTTCGGTGCGGTCAGGGTTGCCGCGCAGGACCTCGGGCAGTGGCTCGCGCGTGACCGTCATCGGCTGGCCGTCGGCATCGCGGATCAGGTCGCGGTTGTCGTCGTAGGCGAGCACCTTGTCCGCGACGAGGTAGCCGACCGGACCCGCGCCCGCTCCTTTGCCGTTGCGGAAGAACTTGATCAGCATCGGCGAGCGGCCTCGATGATCTGGGCAAGCTGGCGCTCGATGGTCAGAAGGCGGCGGGCTACGGTGAGCGCGTCGAGGTCAACGCGACCCACCAACATCGCGCGGTTCAGCCAGCGGGCGGTCTGGTTGAGATTGCCGCCGATGCGCCCAACGGCCAGCACCAGTGCCGGATCGACGCGGGGGATTGGCTTGCGACGGCGGGCCTCGGTCAGGCCAAGCGCCTCGCGCAGAAGGGTCGCGGCGGGCAGGCCAGCGGCCTCAGCTTTGGCGCGCAACTGGGCCTTCTCTGCGGCGCTGCAACGAAAGACGAACGTCTCGGTCAGCGGCTCTTTGGTGCGGGCATAGCCTGCGCCGGTGGGGTTCGAAGGGGAGGCGTGCCACCCCTCGCAAGGTCCCGTGTCAGCAGCGCCAGCGTATGACATGGGTCGCCTTGCTGTTTGCTCTTCGGTGGGATCGGTTGCGGTCATGATCTGAGGCCTGCGGCTTGGATTTGGGCCTCGGAAACCATCCTCGACGCAAGCAAAGCCGTCACTTGGGTGCCCGTGATGTGTTTGCACATCGGGCTGCGGTCACTGATCCAGCAGGCCAGCCGCGCATGATGATCGGCTTGCAATGCTGCCGCCTTTTCTCGGTCTTCCGTTTGCTTCTCGACATAGGCCTGCCACCGCCGCGACTGGAACCAGTTGTCAGAAAAGCAAACCTTGGATCGGGTGAAACCTGCACTGTCGGTCGCGTAGGCCTGGACCGCTTGCAGCAAGTCTTCCGGTGCAATCCCTTCCTTCATGGCCTCTTCGATCTGGGCAAGACAGGTCGCTTTGCCCCGCAATCGGTCGGGTGGATAGGCCGCCAAAACCTTCTCAGCATCTTCATCCGCCGCCACCTCGCGCTTGCGCGTAGGTGGTTTATGGATGGTTTTAGGATGGTTTGGGGGCCGTGGTGGCCCCGGTACCCCGGCCACGGTGGCCCCCGTACCGGGGCCAGACTGGACGGGGGCCACTGTGGACCCCGTCTCAATCTCAGGTTCAAGTGTGGGTTCCAGCGCCTCAACCTTAGCAAGATCAATCCGGTAAACGACGGTGAAACCGTTCTTACAGGTCCGTGCGCCGGTCTCGACAAGGATGCCTTCCTTCAGGAACGCGCGCACGGCTCGCTTGACTGTTGTTTCGCCCAGCTCCGTGTGCCGCTGAATCGTTCCCTTAGAACACCAGATGCCTGAGCCATCGTCGCTCGCCTTATCAGCCAGAAACATGATGATCTGCTTGCGCGTTGCGCTGCCGAACTTCCGTTCTGCGCATGTATTCGCAACCCGCCAACTCATTGGAAGGCCCGAAAGTGCGCAAAGACGTGCGAAATTTGTACAGGTTTTGTACGAGATTTCCGCCGTTTCAGCAGAATTCGGCCCGAAAGCTCACGGGACTTTCTGCAAGCTCCTGCACAAAGCCCTGTAAATAAGCCATATTTTAAAGGTGTTTTTGGTGACCCCGACTGGATTCGAACCAGTAACCTGCCCCTTAGGAGGGGGCTGCTCTATCCAGTTGAGCCACGGGGCCGCCGATCTAGCTTTAGCAAGCCGGGGTGGGGGCGTCACCCGCAAAAAGTGGCGTGGTGGTTTTGGTGCGCGGCCTCGTGACGCCTTGCGCCATGCTCACAATCTACGTTAGCGTAAAACTCTGGTTGAACAGTAGGATATTGCCCTTGTCACAGACCCCAAAACGCCCGTTAACGCTTCGTGATGTATCTGATGCCTGCGGTGTATCCGAGATGACAGTCAGCCGCGTGTTGCGCAAACGGGGCGATGTGTCAGAGGCGACGCGCCTGCGGGTTCTGGCCGCCGCAAAAGAGCTGGGGTACGTACCCAACCAGATCGCAGGGTCGCTGGCATCGCAGCGGGTGAACCTTGTCGCTGTTATCATCCCGTCGCTGTCGAACATGGTATTCCCCGAGGTTTTGAACGGCATTAATCAGGTGCTCGAGGATACGCCGCTTCAGCCTGTTGTCGGGGTGACAGATTACATGCCCGAAAAGGAAGAGCGCGTCTTGTACGAGATGCTGTCCTGGCGGCCATCAGGTGTGATTATCGCGGGGCTTGAGCATTCGGAGGCGACCCGCGCCATGTTGAAAAACGCAGGCATTCCTGTGGTCGAGATCATGGATGTCGACGGACGTCCGATTGACGCCGTCGTGGGGATTTCGCACCGTCGTGCCGGTCAGGAAATGGCCAAGGCGATCCTGAAAGAAGGCTACGAGCATATCGGGTTTATGGGCACCAAGATGCCGCTGGACCACCGTGCCCGTAAACGGTTCGAAGGGTTCACCGAAGGCTTGGCCAAGGCGGGGATCGAGATCGAGGACCGCGCGTTTTATTCCGGTGGATCAGCGCTGGCCAAGGGCCGCGAGATGACCCAAGAGATGCTGGAGCGGTCGCCCGATCTGGATTTTCTGTATTATTCCAACGACATGATCGGGGCCGGGGGGCTGCTATACTTGATCGACCAAGGCATCGATATCCCCGGTCAGATCGGGCTGGCGGGCTTTAACAATGTCGAGCTGTTGCAGGGGTTGCCGCGACAGCTGGCAACGATGGATGCGTGTCGCGCTGAAATCGGCCGTGCTGCGGCGCAGATCATTCTGAACGACACTCTGGATGAACCAGACCCTGATCTGCAAACCCATGTTACAATGACGCCAACCCTTTCACTGGGGGATACCTTGCGCCGCAAACGTAGCGGATGAATACTCTCACGCTCAGCAATCAGGACGCGCGGCGTCTGTTTTTACACCGCCATTTGCTAAGCGACGCGCCGCAAGGCGACGCAAAAGGTGATGCGCTGTTGCAGGTCATTCAGGGCTTGGGCTTCGTCCAGTTGGATAGCATCAACACGGTTGCGCGGGCGCATGACCTGATCCTGTTTTCCCGCAAGCCGCGGTATCGCCCCAGCGGGTTAAAGCGGCTTTATGAAAACGATAACGCGCTGTTTGAACATTGGACCCATGATGCTGCCGTGATCCCGATGGCCTACTATCCCTATTGGGAAATGCGCCGCCAGCGTGATGCGGAAACCCTGCGCAAACGCTATCGCAACTGGCACAAGCACGACTTTGAAGCGCAGTTTGACAAGCTTTTGGATCAAATCCGTGATCAGGGGCCTGTCTGTTCCGCCGATGTGGGTAAGGATGAAAAGCGTTCAAACAGCGGTTGGTGGGATTGGCACCCGTCAAAGACCGCGTTGGAATATCTTTGGCGCACCGGGGCATTGCATGTCATTGGACGTGACGGGTTCCAGAAACGCTATGATCTGACCGAACGGGTGTTGGACGCGCAGCTGTGTGACACGACTGCCGCGCCGGATGATACGGCGACGATTGACTGGTGTTGTAACGGTGCCTTGGAAAGGCTGGGCTTTGCCACCCATACCGAGCTGGCCGCATTTTGGGATCACATCAGCCCCGCAGAGGCCAAGGATTGGGTGGCCCGTGAACTGGCCGATGGACGGTTGCAGCCCATCATGGTGACATGTGCCAGTGGCGAAACGCGCGGTGCTTTTGCCCGCCCCGACATCGCGAATGATCCGGCCTTGCAGATCGAACCAACGCAGCGGTTGCGCGTGCTCAGCCCCTTTGATCCGGCCTTGCGCGACCGCAAGCGGGCGGAGCGATTGTTTGGCTTTAACTACAGGGTGGAAATGTTCGTCCCCGAGGCCAAGCGCACCTATGGCTATTATGTTTTCCCGATCCTGCAAGGCGACAGCATCATTGCCCGCGTGGATATGAAAGCGTTTCGCGACCGTGATACGCTTGTGGTCCGCGCGCTGTGGCCCGAGCCGGGCACACGGTGGGGCAAGGGCAAGCAAAGCGCGTTCGACGCTGAACTGACACGGTTAACCAAGCTGGCAGGGGTGTCCCAGATCAGCTTTGACGACGATTGGCTGCGCGCGCCGAAATCGAAATAAACAGCACGGTTTATGGGCATTATTGCGGCCCGTTTTGCGCTACGATGTCATTTTGTAAACATTTTGTTGACGTATTGCATTTCTCTGCCAGAGTGATTTCGAAGGAATCATGACTATGTGTAAGTTAAAACCTTGTCAGCGAGGGTGCTTTTGATGCCCCGCCACGTCGTTGTCATCGGCGCGGGTATTGTCGGCGTTTCTGCGGCCATCTGGCTTCAACGTGCCGGAGCCAAAGTCACCATTATTGATCGCGCCGGCCCCGGCACAGGCACGTCGCATGGCAATGCTGGCGTGTTGGCGGCGTCGGGGGTTGCACCGGTTACCGGACCGGGGTTGCTGCGCAAGGCACCGTTCATGCTGCTCGACCGCGATGTGCCGCTGTATCTGCGCCTGTCCTATCTGCCGAGCCTGATGCCGTGGTTGGTGAAATACATGGGCTATGCCAATGACGCCGACACGCGGCGCATTTCGGCGGCACTTGCCCCGATTGTTAGCGACAGCGTCGAGCAACATAAAAGCCTGACCGCCGATCTGGGTCTGTCCGATTGGGTGACCGACAGCGACTATGTCTTTGCCTATCGCCAGCGTGCCGACTTTGACGCCGAGGCATATACATGGGCGCTGCGTGCGCAGGCCGGGTTTGTCCCCCAGTTGATCGAAGGGGCGGGGGTGCGCGACTATGAGCCTGCATTAGGGTCTGAAATCACCTGCTTGGCCACGCTCAAGGACCACGGGTTTATCCGCGATCCGGGGGGCTATGTCGCCGCTTTGGCGCAAGCGTTTGAACAGGCGGGTGGCACGATCATGCAGGCCGAGGTCAAGGATTTCGACCTGACCGACGGGACTGTGACAGCTGTGCAGACGACGCAGGGCACCGTGGCTTGTGATGATATCGTGCTGGCAACGGGGGTTTGGTCAAAGCCGCTGATGGCGAAGCTGGGGCTGAACGTTCCGCTTGAATCCGAACGCGGCTATCACGTGATATTCGAGAACGCGACAGGCGGGCCATCGCGCCCTGTTATGATCGCCAGTGGCAAATTCGTGGCCACCCCGATGGCCCAAGGTGTGCGCTGCGCAGGTATCCTCGAATTCGGCGGGCTTGAGGCTGGCCCGTCCAAGGCACCGCTGGCCTTGCTGCGCCGTCAGGCCAAGGCGGCGTTTCCGAACCTGAAAGCCGCCAATGAAATCGAGTGGCTGGGGCACAGACCTGCCCCCAGCGACAGCCTGCCCCTGATCGGGCAGGTCGGGACCAGCCGGGTCTACACGGCCTTTGGGCACCACCATATCGGGCTGACCGGCGGGCCAAAAACCGGCCGCTTGATTGCAGGCATGATCATGGATCAGCCGACGAATACGGACATGAAACCCTATCATCCACAACGGTTCAGCAACGTCTGAACCACCAAATCACCAACAAGGAGAGTGACATGAAACTGACCAATAAACTGATGACCGGCGTGGCGACTGCTGCGATTGCCATGACCAGCGCGCTGCCCGCACTGGCCGCCGAAAAGTGGGATATGCCAATGGCTTATTCTGCGTCCAACTTCCATTCCGAAAACGGTATGGCATTCGCGAAATGCGTGACCGATGGCACATCCGGCGAGATCGAGATTACCGTTCACCCCGGCGGGTCGCTGATTGCTGGCGCAGATATCAAACGCGCGATCCAGACCGGTCAGGTACAACTGGGCGAACGTCTGTTGTCTGGTCACCAGAACGAAAACGCGCTGTTTGGCTTTGACTCAATCCCATTCCTTGCGCCGTCCTTCGACGATTCCGCTGCGCTGTGGAAAGCCGCGAAACCCAAGATCGAAGAACTGCTGGCCGAGCAAAACCTGACGCTGCTTTATAACGTGCCATGGCCACCCCAAGGTCTGTATTTCAAGAAAGACGTGAACAGCGTCGAAGACATGAAAGGCGTCAAATTCCGGTCGTATAACAATGCGACCAGCCGTCTGGCCGAATTGACAGGCATGTTGCCCGTCACAATCGAAGCCGCCGAACTCAGCCAAGCCTTTGCCACTGGCGTTGCTGAATCGATGATCTCGTCAGGTGCGACAGGCTATGACCAAAAGGTCTGGGAAAGCCTGACCAACTTTTACGAAGTCGATGCATGGTTGCCGCGCAACTATATTATGGTGAACAGCGACGTCTGGTCGGACGTGTCTGATGCCAACCAAGGTGTCATTACGACCTGCGCAGCCGAGGCTGAAGCACGCGGTTTGCAAGCGTCCAAGGATTACACCCAGTTCACCTATGACGGTCTGCGCGACGGCGGCATGAAGGTTGAACCCGCAAGCGAAGAACTGATGAGCGGCCTGCGTGCCGTGGGTGACACCATGACGTCGGAATGGCTGGAATCTGCTGGTGACAACGGCAAGGCCATCGTCGATGGCTACAAATCGATGCAATAAGCATCCCCTCGGCGGCCCCTTCAAACGGGCCGCCGTTTCTTTCCGCCGAACGGAGATTCCCCTATGAAAGCCCTGCGCAAATCGCTTGATGCACTTTACCTGATTTCGGGGGCTTTGGCTGCGATGTGTCTGGTCGCGATCCTGTTGCTGATCGTCGTCCAAATGGTCGCCCGCTGGACGGGTGAAGTTTTCCCCGGTGCCGCAAGCTATGCCGGATATGCCATGGCAGGGGCCAGCTTTCTTGCCTTTGCCAATGCGCTGAACCGCGGGTCGCATATCCGCGTGTCTATCCTGCTGAACGCGCTGCCCGATGGGCCAAAGCGGCTGCTGGATATCTGGTGTTTCGGGCTGGCTGCGGCGATTGCGTGGTATTTCACCTATTATGCCTATTGGTTCGTTTACTGGTCATGGAAATTCAACGAGATCAGTCAGGCCCAAGACGCCACCGCCTTGTGGATACCGCAATCGGTGATGGTGGCTGGCGGCGCGATCCTTGCCATCGCTCTGACCGACAACCTGATAAATCTGATTGTTAAGGGCGAACACCGCCTGACCCGCGATCTTGTCGATCAAAGCTTTGGGGAGTGATGCGATGACAGAGCTTTACGCAATCGTTCTCTTTCTCGTCGTTCTTTTCTTTCTGCTGGGCACGGGCGTCTGGGTCGGCCTTGCGCTGATGGGTGTTGCATGGGTCGGGATGGAGCTGTTCACAACGCGCCCCGTCGGTGACGCAATGGTCACGACGATCTGGGCCAGCTCCAGCTCATGGACATTGACCGCGCTGCCGCTGTTCATCTGGATGGGGGAAATCCTGTTCAGAACCCGCCTGTCCGAGGATATGTTCAAAGGTCTGTCACCTTGGCTGGCAAAACTGCCCGGCGGGTTGGTCCATACCAATATCGTTGGCTGCACTGTGTTCGCCGCCGTGTCAGGATCATCGGCCGCGACGCTGACCACCGTGGGCAAAATGTCGATCCCCGAACTGCGCGCACGCAATTACCCCGAAAAGATGATCATCGGCACGCTGGCTGGTGCCGCCACCCTTGGCCTGATGATCCCGCCGTCGCTGGCGTTGATCGTCTATGGCGTGACCGTCAACGAAAGCATCACCAAACTGTTCTTTGCAGGGGTCTTGCCCGGCTTGTTTCTGGCGGTGATGTTCATGGCCTATGTGGCGTTTGTTTCTCTAACCTCCAAAGACTGGAACCCCACGATTGAGCGCGACATGAGCTTTACCGACAAGCTGCGTAATTCGCGGTTCTTGTTGCCGGTGTTTGCGCTGATTTCGGTCGTGATCGGGTCGATGTATCTGGGGTTTGCCACTGCAACCGAGGCCGCCGCGATTGGTGTGATCGGCGCGTTGATGCTGGCGCTTTTGCAAGGGTCGCTCAACTGGAGCAGCTTTCAGGAAAGCCTGATGGGTGCGATGCGCACTTCGGCGATGATTGCGCTGATCCTGGCTGGTGCCGCGTTTTTGAAACTGTCGATGGGGTTCACTGGTTTGCCCCGTGCCTTGGCCGATGGCATCGCGGGGATGGAGCTGAGCAAATTCCAACTGCTGATGGCGCTGCTGGTGTTCTACATCGTGCTGGGCATGTTCCTTGATGGCATTTCATCCGTGGTGCTGACCATGGCCGTGGTCGAACCGATGGTGCGCGACGCGGGGATCGACCTGATCTGGTTCGGCATCTTTGTTGTGGTTGTCGTCGAGATGGCCCAAATCACCCCGCCCATCGGGTTCAACCTGTTCGTGTTGCAGGGTATGACCGACCACGAAATGGGCTATATCACCAAGGCCGCGCTGCCGATGTTCGCGATCATGGTGGTCATGGTGTTCGTGTTGATCTTCTTTCCTGACATCGCCACATGGTTGCCAGACAACATCAGACAAGGGCCATCATGACACCGTTTCCCAAGATCCAGACTGTCGGCCTCAACGGTATTCTGATCAGCTTTGCCGACACCATGTCAGAGCCTGCAAATCGCGCCGCCTTGTCGTTTCGCGCTGCCATCGACGTTGCTGGTTGGCCTGAAGTATCCGAGACAAGCACATCGCTGGTGTCGACCTTTTTACAGGTCGATTTGGTGACCCAGCCATTGGATGCGATGCTGACGCGGCTGCATGATCTGCTGGACACCCAAGACTGGTACACCGCCCCTTTGCCAGCGGGCCGCACGCTATGGCACATCCCGACCGTCTACGGCACCGATCTGGCCCCTCAGCTCGAGGAAGCCGCCGAACTTGCGGGCCTTGATCCTGATGCCGCGATTTCGCAGCTGTCGCAGGCCCGTGTGCGCGTGCTGACCATCGGTTTTGCCCCCGGACAGCCCTATATGGGCGAGCTGCCGAAAAACTGGGATATCCCGCGCCAGCAGGCGTTGACAAAATCGGTGCCCGCAGGCGCGTTGATCGTCGCGATCCGACAGTTGATCGTGTTTACCAACGCGTCGCCCACCGGATGGCGACATATCGGGCAGACCGCCTTCAAGACATTCCGCCCGCGCAGCGACAGCCCGTTTTCGCTCTCTCCGGGGGACGAATTGTGCTTTCCTTCCGTCTCGCGCAGTGCGTTTGACGATATCGTGGCGACCGACTCATCGGGTGCGGGCGGCGCAGAGACTGAGGTGCTGTCATGACCACGACCCTCACCATCCTACAGGCTGGACCTGCGCTGACAATTCAGGACCGTGGCCGCGCGGGTTGGCTGGCCCAAGGGCTGACCAAAGGCGGGGCCGCCGATCTGGTTGCGCTATACGAAGGCGCTGCATTGCTGGGCCAGTCCGCCGATTTAGCAGCGATCGAGATGACAGGCACCGGTGGCACCTTTACTGCTGACGCCGATATTCGCATTGCCCTGACAGGGGCCAGCATGGCGGCCAATATCGACGGTGAAGCTATCGTCTGGAACGCCAGTCACCTGCTCCCCGCAGGGGCCAAGCTGACCATCGGCGGGGCGACATCCGGCACCTATGGCTATCTCCATATCGGCGGGGGTATCGCGACAGAGCCCCTGTTGGGTGCTCGCGCCAGCCATCTAAGCGCCGGTCTGGGTGCTGCGCTGAAATCCGGTGAACGCTTGCCGATTGGCCCCGACAAGGGCCGTGGGACGGGCATGCAACTGCCGCGCGACACGCGCTTTGATGGCGGTGTGGTCCGTGTGGTCGCCAGCATGCAAACCGACCGTTTTACACTCGAGGAACGCGAACGATTTACCAACACGCAATTCGCCCGTGACCCCCGCGCCAACCGCATGGGCGTGCGCATGGATCACGATGGCGAAGGGTTCTATGCCGAAGGCGGGTTAACCATCTTGTCCGAAGTCATCGTACCGGGTGACATTCAGATCACCGGCGATGGTGCGCCTTTTGTGTTGATGGGTGAATCGCAAACCACGGGCGGCTATCCCCGCATCGGCACGGTGATCCCGCGTGATCTGCCACGCGTGGCGCAAGCACCGGCAGGCACCAAGATCACCTTTGAATTTGTCACACTTGATCAGGCCATCACGCTTGAGACCCAGCACCGCCGAGATATCAAGGCGCTGTCGGGCCAGATAACCGCCTTGGTCCGTGATCCCGCAACCATCAAAAACCTGCTTTCCTATCAGTTGGTGGGGGGCGTGACCTCGGCCACCGACAACCCGTTTGAAAAGGACATCTGACATGATCACCGTCGACCTGAACGCCGATATGGGCGAAAGCTTTGGCCCGTGGAAAATGGGCGATGACGCGGCTTTGTTGAAAATCATCAGTTCGGCAAATATTGCCTGTGGCGGGCATGCGGGTGACGCCGATGTGATGGCAGCCACGATGAAGATGGCGCATGAAAACGGCGTTGGTATTGGCGCACATCCGGGGTTCATGGACATCGCAGGCTTTGGCCGCAACCGCATGTCAGTGCCGCGCAGCACATTGCAAAATCAGGTCCGCTATCAGGTCGCGGCAAGCGTCGGCATGGCGCGCAGCATCGGGGCGCAGGTGCGCCACCTGAAACTGCACGGCGCGCTGGCCAACATGGCGTCCGAGGATGAAACCCTTGCGCGTGATCTCTACGAGGCGGCGCTAAGCGTGGCCCCCGATCTGATTATCATGGTCTTGTCAGCAACGGCGCAACAAGACGCTGCGCAATCGTTGGGCTGTAAATGGGCCGGAGAGATATTTGCGGATCGTGCCTATAACGACAACGCGACGCTGGTGGACCGGTCCCTGCCGGGTGCCGTGATCCATGATGCCACCCTTGCCGGTGACCGGATGGTAAAAATGGTTCAGGCGGGCGCAATAATCACCGAAAGCGGCAAACACATCCCCGCCGCCATCGACACGATCTGCCTGCACGGTGACACACCAGAGGCGGTCGATATCGCACGTTCGGTCAAATCGGCATTGCAAGATGCAGGCATCGCATTGAAGTGTTTCGAGGGGCGCACAGAGGCATAACGCCCCCGCCGCCGGATCGGTGCCTATTCCGCGTCGATCCGGTTTTGCTTTTTATAGGTGAACACACTGCGCTTTGAATGGGCTTCGTCCAGAATGAACCCTTGGTCCGCAAAGGCGCGTTTGCATTCCTGCATGCCGGGGCGGTGATACACCTTGCGGTGCAGTTCGATGATCACAGGCGTCTTTTCCAATCGACCCTCGGGTGCCGTTGGTGAAGGGGATCTTGAGGCAGGCACCGGGATCGGGTTGGATCACTGCCTGTCGTACTGGGCACCCGCCGGCGTGCGCCGTGCTGCCCTGATGATGTCAGCCGAGGTTGATTTTGCGGCGATGGGTCAGACGCTGTTGAAATACGGAATGATCGACGATGCGGGGCCATGGCATCGGCTGGATAAAGCAGCGCTTGAGGCTGACCTGAAGCGTTTTGGGGCATCCATGGGCTGTGACATGCATCAGGTGCGCGGGGACGGGCAGTCACTGGCGGATATGCCGCTGCTGGCAAATGGTGAAAGCCCGCAGGTGTTCTGGCGCTAGGCTGTTCGCCTAGTCCAGAACAGTGGTGGCAAAGTCACCGCGCAAAGCGGCCTCCAACAGTTCAAGATCAGGGGAGCAGTTGGTGTATTGCGCAACCATCCCCGGCGGGATGACAAAGGCGTCGCCGGGCTGCAGATCACGTGGGTCCTGGCCTTCTGCCGTTAGGGTCATCGACCCTTCCATGACAAAGGTGAAATGGATGTCCGCGTCATGTTTGCTGGGCGGCGGGGTTTTTCCGTCTGTGCGCACCACTTGGATACCGGCAACGCCTTTGGTGCCGTCGCTGATCCCTGTATCACGTGCGGTAAAGCCGGGGATGCGGAACGGTTGCCAGACAGCACCGTCTTTCAGGTGATGCACAAAACGCTGGCCGTCCCATTCGCGCATCGGGTCGCCCTTGCCATTGGGCAGGGTCATCTCGTGGTCGATGGTTGTGACATGTTCGGCTGGTACGCCGATCTCGATGACCTCGATATTGGCTGACGCTTCGACGACGCGGTGGCGGATGCCGGGCGGTTGAGTAACGCAATCGCCCGCATGCAGGCGGATCAGATCGCCTTGATCCTCGTACAGGACATCGACCCAACCGCGATAGCAAAAGATCAACTGAAACCCGACCGTGTGGTAATGCACCATATCCGGCACCGGGCCCCCGTCGGGGATACGGATGTGGCTGGCAATGATCGACCCGCCAAGCCGCGAGGGGATCAGATCACGGTAGTGCATACCTGCACGGCCAATGACCCAAGGGGCCTCGTCACGCAGGCGGCGCACGGCAAATTCATGCTGGGTTTGCGGCTGGTCAACCGTTGGCGACAGCGGCGCGATTTCGATCTGGGTGCCGTTGGGGGCCACCAACGCGCGCGCGCCATCGGCAAAGCCATCTGGGTCATCGGTCAGGATGCGGATTTTACCGGGCGGCACGTCTGCACCCTTTTCGATCCTGATGCGTAGACCGTGACCGGAGAAGCTGGCAACCGACGGGTCATCGGCGGGGAAAATACTGTCGAGCCGCAGGCCAAGTGTTTTGGTGTAAAACGGCAAATCACTGCGCAGCTCTTGGGTGGGTAGCAATACTTCGGCTTGGATAGGTGTGGTCATGTGGGTCTTCCGGCTGGGATCAGCGCGACACTGGCACTAATCGCTGGCATCCTCAACGGTTTGCTGAATTTCAGGGTTGGCAAGGCTGATGCGGGGCAGGCCGCCCATTTCAGGGCGGCGGCTTAGGGCGCGCAGTACGGGTTTGTTCAGTGATGCGGTGCCACTGGTTTCGCGCACAACGATGTAGATGCCGCTGGTGATAATCACCCCAGCCCCGACAAAGGTCATCAGGTCGGTTGTTTCATTAAAGAACAGCCAGCCGAACAGCGCGGCCCAGATGATCTGGCTGTACTGCATCGGGGCGACCAGCGCCGCATCGGCAAGGGTATAGGCGCGGATCATCAGGGTCATCGCGAGGACCGCCAGTACGGACACCGCCAGAACCAAGCCGAGGTCAGCCAAAGGCATTGGCACATAGACAAGGGGCAGCAGGCACAGCATCACTACGAAATTCGCCAGCAGCGGGTAAAGCAGCAGCACCTCGCGGCGTTCGCCGCCGCCGATCTTGCGCATGACGACGGCTGTCAGGGCGGTGCAGAAGGCGGATACAAATCCGGCAAGGTGACCAAGCCCCAAATCGGCGGTACCGGGGCGCAAGACGATCAACACGCCAAGCATCCCAACGACGACAGCGATCCAGCGATGCGCGCGCACGACCTCGCCCAGAATTGGGACAGACAGGATCGTGATCAGGATCGGGGCGGCAAAAAGGATGGCATAGGTTTCGGCCAAGGGCAGGACCGAGAACGCATAAAAGGCGCTAAACCCGCCGACAACGACAGCGATGGTACGCACCAAGATCAAGAAGGGTGATCGAGGCCGCAAGTTCGCAGCCGTTTTGTCGCTTATCAGCATCAGCGTCACGACAGGAAAGCTAAGCAGGACCACAAAGAAAACGATCTGCACCGGCGAGTATTTTTCGCCCAGTTGTTTGATCGCGGCGTCATGGGTGGCGTAGACGGCGAATGCAGCTAGACCCAGCACCATCCCGCGTAGGGTCGTATTTCGGGTCGCAGGCGGTTCGGAGATATCTTTTGTATGGTCCATACCGTCAGCCCCCGTTTCGTGTGTGCAGCCCCCCGATCTGGTCTCAAATCGGGGGGCGCTCAAGCTTAGAGGCTGGCGTCGAGCGCCTCGAGGATGGCATCACCCATCTGTGTGGTCGAAATTGGTGTGCCGCCTTCGGGGCCCATCAGATCGGCAGTACGTGCGCCATCGGCCAGAACCTTTTCGATCGCAGCTTCCAGGCGCGTGGCCTCGTCGCCTTGGTCAAAGGAATAGCGCAGCGCCATTGCAAAGCTCAGGATGCAGGCGATCGGGTTTGCCTTGCCTTGGCCCGCGATATCAGGTGCAGAGCCGTGTACGGGTTCGTACATCGCCTTGGGGCGGCCATTCGCATTAGGCGCACCCAAAGACGCGGATGGCAGCATGCCCAGCGATCCGGTCAGCATCGCGGCACAGTCAGACAGGATATCGCCGAACAGGTTGTCGGTGACGATCACGTCAAACTGCTTGGGCGCGCGGACCAACTGCATCGCGCCGTTATCAGCGTACATGTGCGACAGCTCGACATCGGGGTAATCCTCGTCATGGACCTTTTGCACAACTTCACGCCACAGGATGCCGGATTCCATTACGTTGGCTTTTTCCATCGAGCAGACCTTGTTGCCACGGCGGCGGGCCAGTTCGAAGGCCGAGCGCGCAACGCGGTCAATCTCGGATTCTGTATAGCGCTGGGTGTTGATGCCAACACGTTCGTTGCCTTCCTCGAATATCCCGCGCGGTTCGCCGAAATAGACGCCGGACGTCAGTTCGCGCACGATCATGATATCCAAACCGGCAACCAGTTCTTTCTTGAGCGACGAGAAATCCGCCAAGGCGTCAAAGCATTGCGCCGGGCGCAGGTTGGAAAACAGATCCATTTCCTTGCGCAAACGCAGCAGACCGCGTTCGGGTTTTACGCTGAAATCGAGGTTGTCGTATTTCGGGCCGCCAACGGCACCCAGCAGTACGGCATCGGCTTCCAGCGCTTTGGCCATGGTGTCATCATGCAGGGGCGTGCCGTGCTTGTCATAGGCGGCACCGCCGACCAGATCATGTTCGACATCAAACGCCAGATCACGTTTTTCGCCGTACCAGTCAATGATGCGGACAACTTGGTCCATGACCTCGGGTCCGATGCCGTCACCGGCGAGGATAAGCAATGTTGGGTTGGCCATGGGGGAACTCCTGCAAATATGTTGCAAGCGGCGTAGCGCGAGCAGCTTGGGGCGTCAAGAACGGCTAGCGTTCCAGATCGACCCAGATCAGACTGTGGCGGCTGGCTGCGGGGTTGCGGGCGATGCCGGATGCGATGACGCGCCAGTCGTCGGATGGCAGCAGATAATCGACGCGCATCTGGCCCAGCCCGTCAAAAACGGCCGTCGGTTGACCTTTTAGAGGGTCTTGCAGCTGGGGGTGGTCCAGCAATCGGTGGATCGCCGGCTTCAGCCCTTCGCCCTTCTTTGGGTCGTTGTTCATATCGCCAAGCAGCACGAATTTTTCTGACGGTGGGGCGGCGAAAACCCCGCCAAGGAAGTGATCCCAAAACAGGATCTCGTCTTGGTTGCGTAGGCCATTGCGGTCTTCGGGGCCGTCAAATACGGGCGGCGTCGCGTGGGATGTCATCAGCGTCACAGTGCCTAATGCGAGCGTCTCAATGGGGACCACCCAATGCCCGTGCGATGACAACCGTTGTTCTTGCTGTGCCGCGACGGATGGAAACGGGTCGCCGTCTTTTGTGGGCAAAATGGCCCCGGGCAAATCGCGCCACAGCAGGTCAGAATAGTCGTGCACTTGGGATGTCAAAACGGGGTATCGCGACAAGATCGCCATCGCACCATCACCGAAGAAACGGCCGTAGCCCTGCGCATCGCGTGGCCCGCCGGTTTTGCCGTCGCCATCCATGTCTAACGTGGTTTGCAGGCCTGCATTGGGCGGCAGCGCGAATTGAATGGGATAGTTTACCCCACCCTGCGCCAAAAGGTCTGCAAAGGCAGACAGGGCCGCACCTCCCATGTCGTAGTCGAACCCTTGGATCACCAAAATATCGGGGGATGCTTGCGCAATGGTCTGCACCACGGCGTCAATCTGGGGGTCAGCACCTTTCAGGATGTCGCGCAGCAAAAGGCCGGGGCCATCACGTGAAAGTTCGGTGTTATAGGTGGCGATGCGGATCGGCTCAGCCCAGAGCGTTGCCGGTAGAACCAGCAGGCAGGCAGCTAGGCCGGCTGCATGGTTTTTTTGTCGGCGTCGTTTTCCGAGTTCTTTTCGGCCGCATAAGCGCGGCGGCGTTTTTCCCCGATCATGTCGGCAATCTTGCCCACGGCAATGCCGCGCATAATCATACTGGCAGGAAGAAATGCCCATGCGGCGACGGTCCAAATCTGGGTTTGCGGATTTTGCAATGTGATCGGGTCTATCAGATCAGAGGCCGCCTTGACCACTGCGGGGATCAGGAAGGGCAGCAAAAAGCCCAGCACGATGTTGATCCGGGCATCGCGGCGCAGCCGATGAATGACATCACCACCTGCTGTTGGGTCAAACAAAGGCATGTTGACCCAGACGTTAAATGCGCCTTTTCGGGCGGGCCAATTCAGGAGGCGAACCAAAACAAGGAAGGCGACCATCGACACAAGCGAGATAAGATAGGCCATTCCCGCCGACACCCGAACAGATTCAATCCGCGCGAAATCCGAGTTTTCGGGCAGCATGAGAACAATCATCCGCACAGGCGAAAACGGGAAATCCATCGCGTTGCCAACGATTGTGCCGATGGATGTCAACGCGTTCGAAATCGCGGAGGGATCGGTTTTATGCTTCAAAATCAATGTCAGAACGATCACGATCGCAAATAGCGATGCAAACCGCAGCCGATTGAAGGGCGGGGCATCGCGGAATTCAACAATGCTGGGATATTTTGAATTATACT
>SWCC01001530.1_pt1 | contig 18604 bp, 18 predicted proteins | sample 4692971 | NCBI WGS metagenome assembly SWCC01 (sample SAMN10267277, study PRJNA491770) | bioreactor metagenome | isolation source: DHS bioreactor inoculated with subseafloor sediment | place: Japan: off Shimokita Peninsula | collected 2006-08 | reverse complement strand
GTCCCGTATGCCGAATCTGACTTCATCGTGGCTTCTCTCGCGGAGGAACTTGGCCTCACGGGCCTGATGGCGGTTCTCGCCCTTTACCTTGTGGTGGTCCAACGCGCGCTCCGCACCGCCATTGGGGTGCGCGACGGGTTTGGCAAGCTCATCGCCGTGGGCCTTGGCTTCTCGATGGCGCTGCAGATCTTTGTGGTGGTGGGCGGCGTCACGCGCGTCATCCCGCTCACCGGTCTCACCACACCCTTTCTCGCCTATGGCGGATCATCGATGATTGCGAACTGGGCCGCCATCGGCCTGCTGATGCGTATCTCCGATCTCGCGAGGGCATCGGCCACTGACGTCACTCCACGCGACGGCGCCCCCGTGCGCCCAGGTCCTCGCCCGGACGTGGCAGACGCGGTGCTTGACGCCGAAGCTGCGTCCAACGCGGACGACGCGCAAGGAACCTCCCCCACACGTGGCGTGGATGCTGGCGCCGCGAACGAGGTGGCGCGATGAACGAGCCAATCAGGCGCCTCTCGGCGGTGGTGTTGATTCTGTTCCTCGCGCTCATGGGCGCTGGGTCGTGGGTGCAATTCGCGAAGGCGGGCCAATTGGGTGATGACCCCCGCAACGTGCGCACCCTCTACAAGCAATTTGGATCGTTCCGCGGCCCCATCATCGTCGATGGCGCTTCGATCGTGAGCTCGGTGCCCGTGAATGACCCGTTCAACTACCAGCGGGTATATGCGAACGGCCCGCTGTACGCGCCCATCACCGGCTACTACTCGATCGGTCCAGGACGCTCGGCTCTCGAGGCCACCGAGAACTCGCTTCTCGACGGTTCGGCCGATGCACTGTTTTGGACGCGACTTGGCGAACTTGTTGCTGGCACAGAGCAGCAAGGCGCATCGGTCGAGCTCACCATCAGCGCCGCAGTTCAAGAGGCGGCGTACACCGCGATGGGAGACCAGCGAGGCGCTGTTGTCGCCATCAATCCGCGTACGGGTGCAATCCTCGCCATGGTGTCCACCCCTTCGTACGACCCGGCGGCGCTCGCTGTCCACTCGTCAGGCGAGTCGAACCGTCTCTACCAATCCCTGGTGAATGACCAGACCGATCCCTTGATCAACAGGGCGATCGGTGGAGATACCTACCCGCCTGGGTCGACGTTCAAGCTGGTGGTCGCCGCGGCGGCGCTCGAGGCCGGCTACAGCCCCGACACCCTGATCGACGCCCCACAAGAGCTCGCGCTCCCCCTCACGTCGGCGACTATCAAGAACTACGGCGGTGAGCGTTGCGGGCCTGCAGAACAGGTAACGCTGCTCGACGCCCTGCGGCTCTCGTGCAACACCGCGTTTGCCCAACTCGCGCTAGACCTCGGGTGGCCAGCAGTGGAAGGCATGGCGGCGAGCTTTGGCTGGGGGTCAGGGCTCAACGTTCCCCTCAAGGTGACGCCGTCGCGCTTGCCGGATTCACCCAACGATCCTCAGATCGCACAGTCGGCGATTGGGCAGTTCGATGTGAGGGCGACGCCTTTGCAAATGGCGATGGTGGCCTCGGCGATCGCCAACAAGGGCGTCCTGATGAAGCCCTACCTTGTCGACAAGGTGCGCGGCCCTGACCTGAGGCTCATCGAGCAAGCGGAGCCCGAAAAGCTGGGCACCACCATGAGTCCCAATACCGCTGCAGCGTTGACCGTCATGATGCAGTCCGTGGTCAACAACGGGACGGGCACCGCCGCACGCATCGACGGGGTCTCCGTCGCTGGCAAGACTGGAACGGCCGAGACGGGGCTCGACACCTCGCCGCACACGTGGTTCGTGGCCTTCGCACCCGCGGAAAACCCCACGGTTGCCGTGGTCGTGTTGGTGGAAAACGGCGGCGACCTTGGCAACGAGGCGACTGGCGGCAGGGTCGCGGCTCCGATCGCGAAGGCCGTCATTGAGGCCGCTCTTGCCAATGCCGCAGGGAGCAGCTGATGCAACTCCAAGGGGGCACGACGCTCGGAGGCCGCTACGTCTTGCGGTCGCTACTTGCCGTGGGCGGCATGGGAGAAGTGTGGCGCGGCATCGACAGCGAGCTCGATAGGCCCGTGGCCGTCAAGGTGCTGAAGGAAGAGGCTCAGAACAACGAGATCTTCCTGAAACGATTCAATAATGAGGCGCGCAACGCTGCCGGGCTCATGCACCCCAACATCGCCCAGGTATACGACTATGGGGACCAGTCGGGAACCGCCTACCTCGTCATGGAGTTGGTCGAGGGCGAGCCTCTGTCGACAGTCCTTGAACGAGAGATCACTGTTGAAGAACATCGGCTGGTCCGCATGATGATCGGCACGTGTCGAGGGCTCCAAGCGGCACACGAAGCTCACGTCATGCACCGCGACGTGAAGCCGGGAAACTTGCTTATCGAGGGTGAGGATCACGTCAAGATCACCGATTTTGGCGTGTCTCGTAGCAAGGACCAGACCTCGCTCACAGCGACGGGAATGGTCATGGGCACCGCCCAGTATTTGGCGCCCGAGCTCGCGTTGGGAAAGCCTGCCACCCCTGCATCGGACCTCTATGCGTTGGGGATCATCGCGTACGAGGCTGTTGTCGGGAAGCGACCCTTTACCGCATCGTCACCCGTTGATATCGCAATTGCCCAGGTAAACGACTCTGTCCCCCCGTTGCCGTCGAGCGTTTCACCGCCCCTCGCCGCGCTCATCATGGATCTTCTCGAGAAGAATCCGCGCAGGCGTCCCAGTACTGCCGCCGAATTGGAACGCATCCTCACCACCTTGCACCTTCCTACGAAGGTGGAGCGGGCACTTCGTGAAAAGGGCGCTCCCGAGGCCATTCGGCCCAGACGAACGGGCCACGCACCCCAACGAGCGATGCCTCCATCCATCGCTCCAAAGCGCTTTCGACCCCATCCCGACGCGCCACCGAGGCGACATGTCTAATGGAAATGCCACAATGAACCTAGAAACGGCGCTTGTGCCCGATAGGCAAGGAACACAATGACCGACGAACCAAGGATCCTCGCGGGTCGATATGAAGTAGGCGACCTCATCGGTCGCGGCGGTATGGCAGAAGTCCATATCGGCTACGACACACGTCTAGGCCGCAGCGTTGCGATCAAGATCTTGCGCGCCGACTTGGCACGCGACCCATCCTTCCAGACCCGTTTTCGCCGCGAGGCACAGGCCGCCGCGGGGCTTAATCACCCCTCGATCGTTGCCGTTTATGACACCGGTGAGGACCAGTTCCAGAACGACCACGGCGTTCTGCAAGCCGTTCCCTTCATCGTCATGGAATACGTCGAGGGCCACACCGTCCGCGACATCCTGAAGGGTGACGTCGCCGCTCCCATCGAAGAGGCCGTCGAGATCACCCAGGGCGTACTCGCTGGGCTTGACTACGCGCACCACGCGGGGCTTGTCCACCGCGACATAAAACCCGCCAACGTGATGTTGACCCCCACGGGCGCTGTCAAGGTCATGGACTTTGGAATCGCGAGGGCTTTGGCCGATGTGGGTCAGACGATGACCCAGACGCAAGCAGTCGTGGGTACCGCACAGTACTTGTCACCTGAGCAGGCCCGTGGCGAGAACGTCGACGCTCGCTCAGACCTGTATTCGACCGGCTGCCTGCTGTTCGAGCTCCTGACCGGTAGGCCGCCCTTCATGGGCGATTCGCCCGTTTCTGTCGCGTACCAGCACGTACGCGAGCCCGCACCCGCTCCCTCACAGTTTGCCTCTGACGTCCCGCGTGAGTTGGACGCCATTGTCGCAAAGGCGCTGCAAAAGGACCGCAACCTGCGGTACTCCACCGCCCAAGAGTTCACGGCCGACTTGCAAAGGGCGATGGGTATCACGCCGGAAGTGACCGGTACGCATGCGGTTGGCGGGGCTGGGATTGGCGGGGCTGGGATTGGTGCTGCTGCGGTAGGTGCCGGTGCCGCCGGAGTGACAGCCGCGTCGGTTGGCAGCGCGGGAAGTGCCGCGCCCGGCTCAGCGTTTGGTCCTGGCGCCGGAGCGGGCGCCGGAGCCAACGGCGGCGTCAATACCGGTGCGACGGCCATCATGCCTGCCGCGACCGCGGGCGCGTGGGGATCGGTCATGGGTGCGTCTCCGATGCCTCCGCAGGCTCCCTCCCCGGTATCCGGAACGCTCATCGCCGAGGAGTACCTCGTCGAAGACGACCCACGCCATCGTCGTCTCATGGTGCAGATCGCTATCGCCGCCGCCGCGGTGATCGCGCTAGTGGCGCTCGTCGTGTTCCTGTTTTCGCTCGCGAATAATGGCTCAGAAGAGCCTGCAACGCCCACACTCGTCACGGTTCCGATTCTTGCCGGCGTCCAGCAGGCGGATGCCGAGTCAAGGCTCGCAAAGCTCGACCTGCTGGTCAAGCTCGAGGAAGAACCCTCCGACACCGTCGACGTGGGCCGGGTCACCCGATCTGATCCCGAGTCAGGGACCAAGGTGGAAACTCAGTCAACCGTCACTTTGTGGATATCGACAGGTGCAGACATGGTGGAGGTGCCCGATGTTCGGGGACTGACCCAAGCGGATGCCATCGAGGCAATCGAAGCCGCAGGGCTCAAGATCTCTACCGTTGAGGTGGATCACGATCCGGAGATTGTTGCCGATCGCGCGACCAAAACGAATCCGGCGGCGCTCGAAAGCGTCGAAAGCGGGTCCGATGTCATTCTCTATGTCTCCGACGGCCAAGTCGAGTTGCCCGACCTACGCAAACTGACAAGCTCCGAGGCGCAGACCATCTTGGTCCAGTTGGGGCTCGTCGCGGATGCGGTGGACCTTGAGACGGACCAATCGGATCCCAATACCGTGTACGACATGAGTCCCAAGCCAGGGCTCATTCCACAAGGATCAACAGTGACGCTGACGATTGCCAAGGCATTCACCACAGTCGTGGTTCCTAACGTGATCGGCAAGACACAGGCGGAAGCCACGTCGATTCTGCAGGCTGCTGGTCTCAATGTGTCTGTCGTCACTGCTTCGGATCCCGATATCGCCAAGAAGGACAAGGTCATCGCGCAAGACCAATTGGCTGGCAATCGGGTTCCACCCAACACGACGGTCAAGATCACAGTGTCGAGCGGGCCGGCACCTATAGAAAGTCCACTACCCGGCCCTTAAGAATCCCTGGCATCGGCCGGGGGACCTGGGAGGTTGTCTCGTGCCAGCATTGGTTGGCAGTTTCGAGGCGTCGGGAATGAAGCGCGCCCTCGCGGTGTCTTATCAGGCACCATGATGCCTATGCTCACCACTCCCGACCTCCGCGCCTACGTGGCAGCGCGGCTCGGAGCCGTCCAATGCACGCTCGACGACTACCTCATTGCGGCTGGATCGGATCTGCCCTCAGCAGGCTCCGACTACAGGAACCTGTGGCAGACCATTGGCAACCAGTTTGGAGGCGGCAAGAACCTGCGCCCCTCACTCACGCTTGCGGCATACGCGGGACTTGGCGGCGAGGACGAGGACGCGATTCTTCCCGTGGCAGCTGCGATGGAAATGCTTCACATCGCCATGCTGGTTCACGACGACGTCCTTGATCACGATGAGGTAAGGCGCGGGCGTCCTAACGTCGCTGGTACGCGAAGGGAAGAGCTACGCGGTTCCAGGCTCAGCGCGCCGCAAGTGGATAACCACGTGCTCGCTGCAGCGCTCTTGGGCGGCGACCTCGCCATTTCCTCTGCATATGACCTGATCTCGCGAGCGCCACTACCCGCGCACCATCGCCTCGCATGCCTCGACCTCGTCACCAGGGCCATTCGCACCACGATCGCGGGCGAACTGCTCGATATGTACGGTGACCTCATCGACCCGGCCGATGCCAACTCGCTGCTTGTCGCGGAGCTTAAGACCGCGACCTATTCATGCGTGGTGCCTTTGCGTGCCGGTGCCCAACTTGCTGGCGCTGACCCCACGATGGTCACCCACCTCGAGCGTCTTGGCGCCTCTCTCGGGCTCTCGTTCCAGCTCGTTGACGACGATCTTGGCGTGTTTGGTGACCCGGCGATCACGGGTAAGTCGGTCCTTTCCGACCTCCGTTCCGGCAAGCGCACAGAGTTGCTGCGGTTGGGTTTTCACCAGGCGAGCGATGCCGACCAAGCGGTGCTCAGGGCCTCCGTCGGCAATCCCGACCTGGACGAAGAGGGCGCGGAGCGAGTGCGATCTATCTTGGTCGAATCGGGAGCGCGCAGTCGCGCACTCAAGGTGGCGCGTCAACACGCACGCTCAGCGCGTAGGATCGCAATGGAGCGGATACCTGCCCCGTTGTCTGGATATCTCAACGAATTGATCGACTCCTTGGAGGAGCGGACCTCGTGAAAAAGTGGCCGGGCCGGGCGCGTCGAAGCGCTCAGCACGACAATGAGACGTCGCTCGCGCTCTACGACAAAACCGCGTGCGAAGCATCCGCTCAGGTCATCCGTAGTTACTCCACGTCCTTTGGCGCTGGCACGCGTTTGCTTGACAAGACAACGGGTCAGCACATCACCTCGATCTACGCAATGGTGCGTGTTGCTGACGAGATTGTTGACACGTATCGAGGCCCCGATTCTCGCGAGTTGCTCGACGGCTTTGAGCGAGACGTCCACGCCTGCATGGACGGTGCTTTTGGCACCAACCTGGTCGCGCACGCGTTTGGCCTGACCGCGCGCGCGGTAGGAATCACCAAGGACATGACCACTCCGTTCTTCGCCTCCATGCGCATGGATCTTGAGACAACGGAACACACGCCCGCTAGTTTTGACCGCTATGTCTACGGATCCGCCGAGGTCATAGGTGAGATGTGCGTGGCGTCCTTTATTGCCACCGACGAAGGGCCTGGGGATGCAGCACCGGAGGTGCGCGAGGGCGCTCGGCGACTTGGTGCGGCGTACCAAAAGATCAACTTCTTGCGTGACCTCGCGACAGACACCGACGCGCTTGGCCGCTCGTACTTTCCCGGAATTACGTCGACCACTCTGACCGATGCCGTTCTCGCAGATCTTGTTGCCGACTGCAAGGCGGACATCAATGCTGCGGAACTGTGTCTGCCCGCGCTACCGCGGCGCGCCCGCATAGCCGTCGCCACCACCATCGATATCTATTCACGGCTTTTGCAGCGCATCGAACACACTCCCGCACGTCGCTTACGTTCCGAGCGCATCCGGGTGCCAAACCCTACAAAGGTCATGCTGGCCGCGCGCAACGCGTGTCCATGGCCCATCGCGCCAAGGAGGTCCACGTGACTGTCAGCGAAGCACCAGGCAAAGGCGCGAAAGAAGGCATATCCGAGGGCCCGCGCATCGTCGTCATTGGAGCGGGAGTGGGCGGCCTCGCTGCCGCCGCACTACTCGCCAGGGGCGGCGCAACCGTCACGCTGGTCGAACGCCACGCACTCGTTGGCGGCAGGGCGAGCCTGCTCGAGATCGACGGCTATCGCTGGGACACCGGCCCCTCGTGGTACTTGATGCGCGAGGCGTTCGACCAGTTCTTTGCCCTCATGGGGACGTCCACAGCGGAACAGCTCGACCTCATCGACCTTGATCCCAGGTATCGCGTGTTCTATGAGGGAGAAGACCCTGAGGGTCCAGCGGAGGCGCTCGACGTTGTCGCCGATCCAGAGGCCAACTACGCGCTCTTCAACCGCCTGTCCCCAGGGGATGGCGACGCGATGAAGGCGTATGCGGCCGAGTCGAAGAAGCTCTACGATCTCGCGCTCGACCGATTCCTCTACACCACCTTCGAGCGTCCGGACAAGGTCGCTAACGCCCGCGTCGTCCGCAACCTGCCGATGCTCGCATCGCTGCTGACGCGATCATTGGGCTCCAAGGTGGCAGGGCGCGTGCGTGACGATCGCCTGCGCAAGATCCTTGGCTTCCATGCCGTGTTCCTTGGCAGCTCACCTAAGCGGGCCCCCAGCCTGTTCTCGCTCATGAGTCACCTCGACCTCACCGACGGCGTGCGATACCCGCGCGGCGGCATGTACGAGGTCATCCGTGCCTTTGAGCGCATCGCGCTCGCCGAGGGAGTCAAGATTCGTACATCCACGAATGTGGCGCGCATCGTGGTGAGCGACGACGGCCTGGCGTCCGGAGTGGAGCTTGCCTCCGGAGAGGTCCTTCCTGCCGACGCCGTGCTGTCGGGAGCCGACATGCACCACACGGAGACAGAACTCCTGGATGCGCCGCACCAGTGGCAACCGGAGCGTCGGTGGAAGAATCGGTCTCCAGGAGTGAGCGCGCTACTGGTCTTCGCCGGAGTACGCGGCGAGCTTCCCGAATTGGCTCACCACACCCTCTTTTTCTCGCGCGACTGGGAAGCAAACTTCGAGAAAATCGTGGGCAAGGGTGAACTCGAGCCCCCGTTCCCTGCCTCCGTTTACGTGTCGCGGGTGACGCCCACGGATCCAGAATCGGCACCCGCAGGGCACGAAAACCTCTACATGCTCGTGCCTTTCCCCGCCGATGCTTCCTTGGGCGCCACCCCCGAAAGCGTTGCCACGCTTGAGGAGTATGCGTGGCGCTACCTCGACCAGGTCGCGGCGTGGGCGTCGATCCCCGACCTCCGCGAGCGCACCACCATGTACAGCGTCACCTCGCCTCACGACTTTGCCACCGAGCTCTCAACGTGGCGTGGCTCCGCACTTGGGCTCGAACACACTGTGAGGCAATCGGCGATGTTCCGGCCAGGGAACGCCTCCCGCACTGTGCCCAACCTCATGTACGTCGGCTCCTCCACCGTTCCCGGCATCGGTATGCCCATCTGCCTCATCTCGGCAGAACTTGTCGCTAAGCGCCTCCTCGGCGCCACGACAGTGTCGCCGCTGCCCACACCGGCCCCCCGCGGCTTCCTGGCGCGCTCCGTTCGCAAGGACGTGCTCGGCAAGATCGCGCGTGGCGAGCGGCGCGCGTGACGGGCCAGGGACCCTATGAGAAGCGAGGCGCGTAAGTGAGTGCTGTGTACCCCGGGGGCGCGTACCTCATCGGATTGCTAGTGAGCCTCGCGGGACTCGGCTTCTTGGATTGGCGCTATCGCGTCGCATTGTTCGCCGATGCCCGCAGGACGCTCACAACGGTCGGCATCGGCGTCGCCGCGTTTCTCGTGTGGGATCTGGTTGGGGTGGGACTAGGGATCTTCTTCAGGGGTGATGCTCCGTACCTCACGGGCATCCAAGTGGCGCCCGAGGTCCCGCTCGAAGAGGTGTTCTTCCTCGCCCTGTTGGTCTACCAAACGTTGTTGCTATGGCTCGCGCTATCGCGTCTAGCCCCGGCAGCGCGCCGCGCCACCACCCTCAATCCGGATGGAGCCGCCGAATGACCTACGTGGTCTTGTCCATTGCCGTGCTTGGCGCGCTGACGCTCGTGTGCTTGCCCACGTTGCGGCGGCTTCCTCCCCGGCCGCTCGCACTCACAGCCCTCGCGCTCGTCGCGCTCACCGCCGTGTTCGACAACGTCATCGTTGGCCTCGACATCGTCGCCTACGACGCGAGCAAGATCAGCGGCTTGCTGGTGCCCATCGCGCCTATCGAAGACTTCGCGTACGCGCTCGGCGCGGTCCTCATTGTTCCCACCGTGTGGACGCTCCTTGGGCGTCGCTCGACCAAGGCAGATGCGCAATGATCGGGAGCATCGTCAAGGCTTCGCGCCCCGTGAGTTGGATCAATACGGCGTTTCCATTCGCCGCTGCGTACATCGTCATCACGCGTGAGATCGACGCGCGACTCATTGTCGGCACCCTGTTCTTCTTGGTTCCCTACAACCTGCTCATGTACGGCGTGAATGACGTCTTTGACTATGAGTCGGACCTGGCAAACCCACGTAAGGGCGGCATCGAGGGCGACGTGGTGCGCGACAGGGCCGTGGCTCAGCGCATCCACAAAGGCATCCTGTGGGCCTCTGCCATCACCGTGGCTCCGCCCCTCGCGTGGCTCCTCACGCAAGGCTCGGTGGCATCGGCTCTCACCCTGCTCGCCGTCGTTGCAGGGGTGCTCGCGTACTCCGTGCCGGTGCTGAGGTTCAAGGAGAGGCCATTCCTCGACTCGGTGACCTCCGCCTTGCACTTTGCGGGCCCCATGATCTACGCGTTCGTGCTCACCGGCACTCACCTCACCGCGCGGAGCATCTGGCCGCTTTGGGCGGCATTTATCGCGTGGGGGATGGCGAGTCACGCGTTTGGAGCGGTACAGGACGTACGGGCGGATCGCGAGGGAGGCATCGCCTCGATCGGCACCGTGATGGGCGCGCGCGTCACCACGTGGTTCGCCTTAGGCATGTACGTGGTCTCGAGCGCGCTGCTGCTCGTGATGCCGTGGCCTGGAATCCTCGCGGCAGTGCTCCCGCTCACGTACGCGGCCTCTGTGGCCCGCTTTCTGGGCATCGATGACCAGGCGTGTGAGGAAGCGAACCGCGGTTGGCGCACGTTCTTGTGGCTCAATCAGCCGGTGGGCTTTCTGGTGACGATGCTGCTCATCGTGAGCGTCAACGGCTGGCTCTAGTCCAGAAGTGGGTCATCACGTACCCGATCTGAGTGGGGAAGGTCGCGTAGTGGGTCATCAGGTACCCGCATCGGCGATGCAGTCTCGATCCGCGCGCGAGGGCAGCTGGTGTGCTGGCGCGTACGCACGCGGGTACGTGATGGCCCACTACGGACCAGCGGGCCCATAAACGGGTACGCCATGACCCACTACGGGAAATGGGGCTAGTGGCGCACGAGCGGGCTCATGCCCGCGGACCGCGACTCGGGATCGGGCATCCCGCACTCTTCGAGCCAATTGGCGAAGAGGCGGTGTCCGCCCTCGGTCAGCACCGATTCGGGGTGAAATTGCACTCCCGTGAGTGGCAATAGCTTGTGTCGCAGCCCCATGATGATCCCGTTTGCGGTGGTGCACGTCACCTCAAGGGTGTCGGGGACGGTAGCGGGTTCCACCGCGAGAGAGTGATAACGCGTCGCCGTGAAGGGCGAGGCCAACCCGGTCAATACCGATCCTCCCTCGTGTGAAACCAGCGATGTCTTACCGTGCATGAGTTCTGGCGCGTGGGAGACGACTGCTCCGAAGACCTCGGCGAGCGCCTGATGACCCAAACACACACCAAGCATCGGCACCCCGGCTGCCGCGCACGCCCTGATGACATCCATAGATGCTCCCGCGTCGGCGGGGGTTCCCGGGCCTGGCGACACCAGCACACCGTCATATTGCGGGATCACGGTGAGATCCACGGCGTCGTTACGCACCACGGTGGTAAGCGCACCCATTTGGCGCAGGTAGCCCACGATGGTGTAGACAAATGAGTCGTAATTGTCGATGACCAGAATGTGCGTCACTAGCCACCCACCGTCTGATCCTGGTACGGCAACTGCTCGGAAACCCACGGGAACACCCACTCGAAGAGACCCAGCACAACGATCGCTGCCACCAGCGCCAGAGTGACGACGCGGGCCCAACGCGGGCCGGGCAAGTGTCTCCACATCCACGGATAGATCATGGTTGCTCCACCAGTTCGCTCGGGTACCCGTTGCCCGTAGGCGCCCAGTACTTCAGTTCTCCCCACACGATGAACCGCTTTTCTGCGGAGAACCGGGGGTGGCACGTCGTCAACGTGATCGACGCCTCGGTCGGCTGCTCGCCGGGCTTGCCTGGCACTGGCGCGATCGCGGCCAAGTACGTGGGTGCCTCGATCGTGGATCCCGTCACCGTATAGACGTACCAGGCATTTTCGGTCTGGACCACGAGCGAGTCGCCCACTTGGAGCGTCTGAATATCGGAGAACGGCTTGCCGTATGTGTTCCGGTGACCAGCCACGGAGAAGTTGCCAACGGCGCCGGGCATCGCCGTGCCCTCGTAGTGGCCGATGCCTAACTTGTCCAAGACTCGCCCTCTATCAGTCCCTTCCGAGATGGGCTTGACATAGTCATAGCCCCATCGGGGAACATGCAAGGTCGCGAAGGTTTCAGCCTCGGCGGGCTGCGCCAAGACGGGTGCGCCCTCCGCCGAAAACACCTTGTCTTCCTCAGGGATCAGCGCGACTGCCACGGACGGCGAACCAGCGGTCCCTTCCCCTCCCGCGGAGATGGCCGGCACTCGCACAGGTTCCGCCCACGTGATGTTGTCGAGCGCTGCGGCCTGCGTGCGGCCTGAGAGCACGTCGGTGTAGAAGAGTTGCCAGAAGACGTAGAGACCAAGTACAAGGCCCGCCGTGATGAGAATCTCGCCCACCAAGCCAAGCATCGAGTCGAGCACGCGGCGGCTCCGAGGTGCGGGCCTCGTCGGCTTCGCGATGCCGATGCTTGGGGCGGATTCGACGGCCATAGGAATCACAGATTACGTGACTTCTAGCCGCTAGTCACCGCAACGTCGTCGCAACCTGCGCCTGCCGCTACGCTAGAGGCATTGTCCGGCCGATCGGTGGCCGTGCCGTGTCGAGTCCAGGAGGGCACAGTGGCCGTCTCAAAGAAGCGCAAGTCCGATGCCTATAAGGTGCCGCGTAGCGTAACAAAACCCAAGACTGACAACCCCAAGTGGCTTGTCCCCGTCATGAGCACGTTCTTGGTGTTGGGGCCCCTGTGGATCGTCACGTACTACGTGAGCGGTCAGCGCTACCCACTCGACATCGGCCACATGAACATTGCGGTCGGCTTCGCGATGCTTGTTGTTGCAATGGGGCTTGCCACACGCTGGAAGTAGCCAGAGTTACACCCGTGTAGTTTTCCCCAGGGCTCTCCACAGCGGTGGATAACTACATCGGTGTCATTCGGTGCCGGGTATCACGCAAGCGCCATCACTTCGACGGTCACCACCGCTAAGAGCGTTGCTTGGCCTTCTCAAGCTGGATCATCACTAGCATCGTGGCCGCTCCGGCGACGGCTCCGCCCGCGTGTCCCTGCCACGAGATCCCTGGGATGATGAAACCAGCAACAAGCCAGATACCGGCCGATGCCGCAAGGCTTTGCCACGGCAGCTTCCTGCTGTAGAGCAACACGCCAAACGCCGCGAAGAGCCCAAAGATCGCACCCGACGCACCCACGTGCAGGCTGTTGCTGGGAGCGAGCAGCATGATCGCGGCCGAGCCTCCCAGGAGTGAGATTCCGTAGAGGGTCACGAACCGCTTCCAGCCCAGCACCGCCTCGAGTTGGCGGCCAAACTGGAAAAGCATGTACATATTGAGGCCTATGTGAATCAGACCAACGTGCACAAAGCCCGACGTCACCAACCGCCACGGCTCGTTGAGGCCAAGCCCGGGAATAATCCCGAAGTCGACCTGCCAGGCGCGCACTCCGGTGGCCAAGCCGTAGAGGTAGAACGCTGCATTCATCGCGATAAGTCCAAGCGTGAATCGACCTCCGCGGGACTGCTGCGCCGCAATGGCCTTGGCCCTGGCGCCACCCGCGGTCCTTTCAGCAGCGCGCACGCAATCCACACACAAGACTCCTACGGGCGCGGAGACTTGGCATTGAGGGCACGTGGGCCGCTCACAGCGCTGGCATCGCACATAACTGACCCTGTCGGGGTGACGCGGGCATACGGGAGCCTCGGGAGGCGCCCCGTATGTCGCGTCCGTCACGCTGCGTTAGTCCTCGACGGTGACGCCGGTGATCATCACGTCTTCGACGGGACGGTCACCACGGCCAACAGGGGTGGAGCCAATCTTGTCGACGACGGCCTTTGACTCATCGTCGATGACCTTGCCAAAGATCGTGTGAGCGCCGTTGAGGTGCGGCGTGGGGCCCAACGTGATGAAGAACTGCGAGCCGTTGGTGCCGCCCTGCTTGCCCGTGATGGGGTTGAGGCGCTTGCCTGCGTTGGCCATCGCGAGGATGTACGCAGCGTCGAAGCGGAGCTCGGGGCTGATCTCGTCGTCAAAGTTGTAGCCTGGCCCACCCGTTCCGGTGCCGACCGGGCAACCGCCCTGGATCATGAAGCCGTCGATGACTCGGTGGAATACCAATCCGTCATAGAAGGGATCGGTGCTTGGCTGACCCGTCGCCGGGTCCTTCCATTCCTTGGCGCCTGTGGCCAAGCCAGTGAAGTTGGCCACTGTCACGGGCGCGTGGTTGGGGTAGAGCTCGATGCGGATGTCTCCCGCAGTGGTCTGCAATGTAGCGATCATCCGGCCATTGTGGCATGGCCATTGGCGAGAACCACTGCCCTTTGCGCCTTGTTCGCCGATGGCGCACGCGGGACCTGCGCCTCGCATTAGACCTGGGCTAGTGGCAAGATGGAACAAGAACCGCTATTTGGGAGGCTTTCGATGCAGCGACGCTGGGACGGAACGGACGCGGAGAAATACCGCAAGCAAGCGATGGATGCGGCTGAGGCTGCGCGCGACGCAGCCGAACGTGCGGCCGATGCAGCGAGCAAGGCAGCCCACACCGCGAGGGAGTGGGCAGAGCCCCGCGTGAAGAACGCCAGGCAATGGGTAGCCCCGCGCGTTGAGAGCACCTGGGCGGATGCCAAGGAATGGGCCGCCCCGCGGGCCGACCACGCCGTGCAGGCCGCCGCAAAGAAGGCCAGGCCTTACGTCAAGAAGGCCGGCAACAAGGCGGAGCATTGGGTCGAGGTGGCTCAAGGTGCCATCGTTGGTGCCGCAATTCCCGCCGTGCTTTCGGCCTTTGACCGCGCCGCAGAAGAGGATCATTTTGAGGCTCCCCGCAAGGGTGGCTCGACATGGGCCAAGGTACTCATCCCCGTGCTGATTGCCGGCGCCGCCGGTGCAGCGCTCGTGATCTGGGCAAAGCGTGACCCGGGCAGGGACGAGTGGGCCGGCGACGATGACGATTGGGAATTCGAAGGCGACGATGACTTCCCCTCGCGCTTGCGTCGGGACGTCAACAAGGCCGCGGACGCAACGGCTGCAGCCGCAAAGCGCGCCGCCGAAGCCGTGACCTCCGCAGCCGGAATGGTGGCCGAGCAGGCGGGCCCCAATTACACAAAGGCTAAGGACGCCACGGTGGCCGAGGCCAAGAAGCTCGCCGAGCAGGCCGGTCCCTACGTCGACAAGGCCGTAGTTGCCGCGTCAGCCGCAGCGGTCAGGGCTAAGGACGCTGCTGTGCCCGTTGTCGAGCGTGCAAAGGGAGCCGCAGCACCTGTTGTGGACAGGGCCAAGGCAACAGCCACAAACGAGGCGGAGCGAATCAAGGCAAACGTCGAGGCGGCGCGTCACCGTGCAGCCACTGGATTTGTCGACGCGATGGACGATGCTGCCGACGTGTGGGAAGACGAAGGCGGTCCTGCCGAGGGAGAAATTGCTCCCGCCGCGGTGAAGAAGCCACGTGCCCCACGCAAGCCGGCCGTGAAGAAGCCCACCGAGTAGTGTGAAGAACGAAAAGGGCCGCGCCTCAGGCGCGGCCCTTTTCGTTTCCCGGGTGGGTGTGTCGAGGCGCCAGCGCGGCTCACTCGACCCAGTCGAAAGTCCGGGTAACAGCCTTGCGCCACTGCGCCAGGCGAGCCTCACGCTCATCGGCGCCGATCGACGGCTCCCAGCGGGCCTCCTCTTGCCATAGGTCGCGCAGTTGGTCGCGGCCTGACCAGAAGCCCACCGTCAAACCGGCCGCATAGGCGGCGCCAAGTGCTGTGGTCTCGGCTACGACAGGGCGCACCACCGGCACGCCCAAGATGTCGGCCTGGATCTGGAGCAAGAGGTCGTTCACCACCATGCCGCCATCCACCTTGAGCTCCGTGATCTGGACTCCGGTATCGGCGGCCGCAGCGTCAATCACCTCACGCGATTGGAATGCGACGGATTCAAGTGCGGCGCGCGCGATGTGTGCGCTGTTGGCAAAGCGGGTGAGGCCAAGGATTGCTCCTCGAGCATCGGGCCGCCAATACGGTGCGAAGAGGCCGGAGAACGCTGGGACGACGATGACGCCGCCGCTGTCAGTGACGCTCGCCGCAAGGGCCTCGATCTTGGAGGCAGAGGTGATGATTCCAAGGCTGTCGCGCAGCCACTGCACCAAGGAGCCCGTGACGGCGATCGAGCCCTCGAGTGCGTACCTGGGCTTCTCGCCTGTGACCTGGTAGGCGACCGTTGTGATGAGCCCGTGGCTTGAGGAGACCAGCTCTTCGCCCGTGTTGACCAGCAGAAAGTTGCCTGTCCCATACGTGTTCTTCGACTCGCCCCGCTCGAACGCCGCTTGGCCGAATGTCGCGGCCTGCTGGTCGCCCAAGATGCCGGCAATCGGGATGTCGTGGAGAAGATTCGATTCCTCGACCATTCCGTAGTGGGCTGACGACGGCTTGATCTGGGGCAACATCGCGCGCGGGATGTCGAAGGCCTCGAGTAGATAGTCGCTCCACTCGAGCGTGCGCAAATCCATCAGCAGGGTGCGGCTCGCGTTGGTCACGTCCGTGGCGTGCACCCCGCCTTCTGGCCCTCCCGTGAGGTTCCACAGCAGCCAGGTGTCGATGGTGCCAAAGATGAGGTGGCCCGCCTCCGCGCCAGCACGGGCACCCTCGACGTTGTCGAGCAACCACGCGATCTTGGTCGCAGAGAAGTACGTGGCTAGAGGCAGCCCTGTGATGTCCTTGAAGCGATCCACGCCGCCGTCTGCCGCGAGGCGATCCACGTGCTCTTGGGTGCGAGTGTCTTGCCACACGATGGCGCGGTGGATGGGCTTCCCCGTGCGGCGGTCCCACACCACCGTGGTTTCTCGCTGGTTGGTGATGCCCACTGCCTCGACATCGTGACGCGTGACGTCAGCCTGCGCCAAGGCGACGCCGATCACCTCGCGCGTATCGCGCCAGATCTCGAGTGCATCGTGCTCCACCCACCCAGGGCGAGGGAAGTACTGCTGATGCTCAAGGTAGCCGTTCGAGACGTTCCTGCCGTGGGCATCGAACACCATCGCGCGGGTGCTTGTCGTTCCTTGATCAATGGCGACGATGTAGGGCATGGGCAAGCTCCTTTGCTTGGGGACGTCGTCAATCTAGGGCCGACGGTTGAAATCGTCACGAGTGATGCACATATGTGCACGTTACTCAGAATCGACCAGACGGGACGCGAGCGCCTCATCGAGAACCAGGTCCGTGATGAGTTCACCCGCGAGCGCTCCCCTCAGTGTCGCGAGTTTTTGCACCCCTGAGACCACACCCACACGCCGGGGGACGCGGCGCAGCGCGGCAAGATCTGGCCCGCTAGCCCTGGCGTTGAGAGCGATGCCCTCCCAGCCGCCGTCAGGGCGGAAGAACACGGTGGCAAGGTCGCCCACCACGCCATCCCTGGCAAGCTCCTCGTAATCCGCAGGCTCGAGATAGCCGCCGATGTACACGTGGCTTGGGATCTCCGCAAACGGCGACCCTAGGCCAAACACTGCAACGCTCATGCGCGCCTGGACCTCCAGGAGGCGCACAACGCTGCGTTCGCGCCACAGGGCTTGCTTGGTGGCCGGGTCGTCAAAGAACGCCGGTACGGCGAATTGCTGCACCTGCGCGCCGTACGCATCCCCAAAGCGGGCCAGGATTCTGCTGGCGTAGTCGATGCCAGTGGTCTGCGTATTACCAGCGCCGTTCATCTGGACCACGGTCACGTTTTGGACATCCTTGGGGCCCAAGTGACGGCTCACCGCGCTCATGGTGGATCCCCACGCCACCCCGATCGTGGCGTTGGAATCGACAAAGCCCCCCAGCAGTCGCGCGGCGGTCATCGCGACCCGCTCCAGCCGATCAACGTTGCTGATCACGGAGGGAACGGGCACCACGTGGGCGGTGACGTGGAATCGTTCGGCGATGGTGCGCTCGAGTTCCATGCCGGTGTCTTGCGGGGAATGGACGCGGATCTCCACCAGTCCCGTGTCGCGCGCATGCGTGAGCAGCCTCGACACGGAGGACCTCGACATCGACAACTCGCGCGCTATGGACTCCATGGTCTGGTCCTGCAGGTAATACATCTGCGCAGCGCGCAACGCGACAGCGCGGCGGCGCTCGTCTCCCACAGGGTCCATGATCGTCACCCTCCCGCTGCACATCTGTGCACAGTGCTTGCGCGAATGTGTGGCGCTGGCAATCATAGGGCACAGAGACTGTTCCCCACAGAAAGGACCCCCGTGGCTACCTCGGGTGCGCCCTCGGCACGTACACACGCACGCGATAGCGTCAGGCGCTTGCGAGCGCTGCGGCACACCGACGTGGTGATCATCGGCGGCGGCATCAATGGCATCGCGACGTTCAGAGACCTCGCGATGCAGGGAGTCAACGTGGTGCTCGTCGAGCGCTCGGACTTTGCGTCGGGCGCCACCGCGGCCTCGAGCCACATGATCCACGGTGGGTTGCGCTACCTCGAAAACGGGGAGCTGCGGTTGGTGCGCGAATCGGTCCACGAACGCAACGCGCTGCTGCGCACCGCCCCTCACTTTGTCGCTCCATTGCGCACCACCATCCCGATCTACTCGACGTTCTCCGGACTGGTTGCGGCGCCGATGCGGCTGCTCCGCCACGCGCCAGGTATCAAGCCCACCGAGCGCGGCGCGGCCATGATCAAGGCGGGGCTGACGCTCTACGACACCTTCTCGCGCGACAACGGCGCCGTTCCGCGTCACCGCTTTGTGGGTCGACGCAAGTCGCTCGAGGCGCTCCCAGCCCTGGACCCCTCGATCAAGTACACGGCGACGTACTACGACGCTTCGGTACAC
>SWCC01016752.1_pt1 | contig 18633 bp, 19 predicted proteins | sample 4692971 | NCBI WGS metagenome assembly SWCC01 (sample SAMN10267277, study PRJNA491770) | bioreactor metagenome | isolation source: DHS bioreactor inoculated with subseafloor sediment | place: Japan: off Shimokita Peninsula | collected 2006-08 | reverse complement strand
GTCGAGCGCAAAAGCATAGTCTGAAATTATCTTTAGTAATCCGATACTTTCCCCGCTTGATAATTCTTTCTGATTTACAATGTTTCCTAAAATTTTTACTGATTCCTTTAATTCCCTTAGTTGCTCATTTTGCTTGGATAACCGTTTTTCATTTATTGAAAATCCTTTTATTAAAAAATCCTTTAAAATTTTGTTTGCCCAGATTCTGAACTCGGTTCCTCTTTTCGAATTTACACGGTATCCGACCGCAATAATTACATCAAGATTGTAATATTTGATTTTTCGTTTTATTTCCCGGTCACCTTCTTTTTGAACTTGTGCAATTTTTGCACAAGTTGACTTTTCTTCAAGTTCTTCAGTTTTATAAATATTTGAAATATGTCGGTTAACAGAAGTCCTGTCGGTTTCAAACAAAGATTCAAGTTGATATTGGTTTAACCAAACTGTTTCATTATCAAGCTGAACTTCAATTTCTGTCTTTCCGTCTTTGGTCGTAAATATTTGAATTTCGGAATTATTCATTTTTGTTTTTTCTCAAATATAGCCAATCTTTAAGTGAGTTTTTTGTCTTTTTTCATAATGCACGGTAACGGTCAGGTGCAAGTTTCTGGGGCGGGTTGCGTGCGATTTCCTGTCCGAAGGACAAGGAAAAATGAGCGTGAACCCGCCGACCGCAAACCACCAAGCGCAGCCCTGAAATTTGCACATTGTTAGCCACTGATTTTCAATTTGGTTCAGCAATTTCAATAATTGTTTCTTTTCCATAATCTTTAATAAAAACTTTTCCAATGGAATCTCTTATTGCTTTGTTTGTTATTGTAAAAGAATATATAGAATCATTTTTATATCTGCCTTCCAGAGAGTATTCATAGTGTGTAATTGTGTCAACCCAATAATATTCTTCACCCAAAAAATCTATTCCATTATGAGTCTTACCGACAAAATGCTCAGGTTCCTGTCCAAGTTCCCGAGTAATAATATTTTTAAATTTTTGAAATTCCTTGGCTCTCAGATTTATCGCCCAAATTTCAAATAGATGGTTTTTCATCGTTCGAGCTATAAATCTATCATCTTGTTTAAAGGCAACAAGTCCGAAGTTTTCTCCGTATTTTTCTAATTCAACAAAATCAGTATTTATCGTATCACCGAGTCTGTGTCCAAAAACTTTCAATTGATTGTTTAATGGTCTCGGAGTGCATGAAAAAATAGTCATGCAAACAACTATCAATATGTAGAATCCCCCTTTCATAAATTTGTGGCTGACGTTAACTTGCAAGTTGACGGGCTGGATTACGAAGAGCATCAGTGTCCGACAGAATGAAGGCGGCAAGAAAGGAGCAGGGACAACGTACACCACTGCACGCCGCTCATATTCCTATTTATTAACGCCTGGCTTTTATTCTTTTATTACATTTTCCAATTCTCTAATAAGTTCGTCTTTGTCCGGTAAAACATATGTAAACTTTGAGGCAAATACATTATTTTCCAGTCCTCCGAGGATATATTCTGCTGCAATTTCATCTTTCTCAGCGCATAGTATTATACCGATAGGAGGATTATCGTCTTTGTCATTAACCTCTGTTTTGAAATAATTCAAATACGTGTTTAATTGTCCGGCATGATTGATTTGCAACTTGGTGGTTTTTAACTCAATCAGGATATAACACCGAAGAATTTTGTTGTAGAATACCATATCTACGTAATAGTGAGTATTGTTGATTGTTACTCTTTGCTGCGAACCAACAAACATAAATCCACGCCCCAGTTCCAGTAGAAAGTCTTCTATATGCCGGATTAATTTTTTCTCTAATTCTTTTTCTAAAATTGGTTTATGCTCAGGTACTCCAAGAAATTCAAAGACATAAGGATTTTTGACAATGTCTTGAGGTTTTAATATTTGTTGTCCTTTTTGGGATAATTCTAAAAGTTCCTTTTTGTTTGTTTCTCCTTTTGAAAGCAATAACCGCTCATAAAGAGAGCTATCAATTTGTCTTTTTAATTCCCGAACTGACCATGATGAGTTGATTGTTTCTTTTTCGTAGAATCCTCTTTTCTGAGTGTCTTCGATAATCAGAAGTTCACATATATGAGACCATGTTAATTGTCCAGACAGTGTCTGGACATCTGGATATTCCAAGTAGAATTTTCTCATATTGAAAAGATTCGACCTTGAAAAACCCTTCCCAATTTCGTCAGTTAATTGTTTTGATAATTCAAGAATTATTTGTCTTGATGAAGAATTGTCAATGTTATTTGCCTTTTCATTTTCGACAATTATTTTCCCAATATTCCAATACGCTGTAATTAGCTCATTATTGACATTAATTGCCACTGATTTTCTTGCGGAGAAAATAATTTCTTTAATGTTGTCAATCAGGTTATTTTGATTCTTCTGTATATCTTTTTTCATAGATGTAAAGATAATTATTTTGTGTATTGCCTGATTTCAAGCTTGGCGTTAACGGTCACTTGCAAGTTGTCGTTGCGGATTTCGAAGAGCGTCAGTGTCCGACAGGACATGACGGTCAAGAAAGGAGCAGAGACAACGCACACCACTGCACCCGCAATGCAATTTGCAATTTGTTAGCGGTTGGCTTTTACATATTTCATTCATTAAGTTTCTCAAGAGTAATGTATTCTTTTTCTGATTGTAATAAATTATCAGACGATTATCTCGAACTTCATATGATTCAGCATTTCTGATTGAGTCAAATAATTTTCCCCATTCTGGCTCATTAATCTCTGTCTGTATAAGATTACTTATCGTGATTGCTCCTTTATTGTCAATCGTGTAATCGCCAAAAAAAGAGTTAGTGACCTTTATTCCAGAAATATTTCCACTTGTTAAATCAGATTCAGTGAAACTAACTGTTACATCTCCATTATTAAATTGACTCCAAGTATTTTCTTCGGTTTTTGTAATCACAGTTGAAGTTTTATATGATACAACTTTCCAGTCACCTATAATATCATATTTTACGTCAATCTCGTCTTTGTCACAAGCATTAATACAAAATGCAACAATTGCAATAAAAGCTATTCTCTGTAGGTAAGATAAATTTTTCATGATTAGTCTTTTATTCTTATGATTCACTTATCGTTATCAAGGTTGCGTTTGTTTTTTTCAAGCTTACCGCTAACGTTAACTTGCAAGTTGACGGGCTGGATTACGAAGAGCATCAGTGTCCGACAGAATGAAGGCGGCAAGAAAGGAGCAGGGACAACGTACACCACTGCACCCGCAATACAATTTGCAAAATGTTACCATGCGTTTTTTATTTTTTTAATCTCCTGTGTGAAGCCAAACATATTTGTCAATTTTCCAAGCAATAATATTTGAAGGGCTTTCGCTGCTTGAAACTGAGATTGCATCAATCTCTATTGGTACTTCCTCGGCACCAAGAATGTCTCCATCTTCGGTAAAGGTTGTAATAGCAACAGTTCTTTCCCGATACACTTTCCAGATTTCAAGAAACTTAAAGTCATCTCCAACATGAGCAAATTTGTTGCCAGCACCTATTATAAACGTTTCTAAGGTTTTGCCATGAATTATTAGGATACCATTCTTTTTAGTTTCCTTTTCCCGAACGCAAAGTGCAATGTCTAAAATATTGTCTCCATTAAAGTCAGATTCAAGGTAGAATGGATTAAGTTTTTCTGTCACAATGAGTGGTTTGTCAAGTTTAATTTGTTCTGTGTTAAAAATGAGCCAGTCAGGAATACTTTGTCTTAAGTCAAAGTTTTCAAATTCTATGTTTTGGGCTTTTGTCTGGCTACCAAAGAACACGATTAATATTAAGAGTAGTCGATATTTCATTTAGTATTTATTGTCTGTAGAATTGGTCTTTTAAAATGCATGGTAACGGTTTGGCTATGTGGAGTGCGGGACTTTGAAATACGTCACAGTCAGGCTGCCACTGAGCCAATTCGTTTATTCATATTTCCTTTTTTGCGCCAATCGTCAAAGACGAATTGGCGGTGTTGCGACGAAGAGATGAGGTTGAATTACCCGCTATCCCCCGCATTACATATAGCTTTTGTTACCGCCTGGGTTTTTAATTTTTTCTGTTAATTCATTCTCCAACTCCTCAATGCTTGGCAATTTAGTTTTTATGTTTTCCGGGATTGCATCAGTTAAACGATATTCACTAATTCCCATTGGTTTGTTTATATCTCTCAGTGCGTATTCTGCTTCAATCCTGTCTTTCTTCTTGCACAAAAGGATGCCAATGGTTTTATTGTCTTCTGGTTTTTTGATTTGGCTGTCAACAGCAGATAAATAGAAATTTAGTTTTCCTGCATATTCTGGTTTAAATTTTCCTGCTTTGAGTTCAATAACAATGTAACAGCGCAAGTCCAAGTGATAAAATAGTAAATCAATGAAATAGTCAGTTTCACTAATCTCAATTTTATATTGTCTTCCAAGAAATGCAAATCCCTTTCCAAGTTCAAGCAAAAACTTTGTGATATTTTTAACTAATTCATCCTCAATTGCTCTTTCTAATGCATCATTTTGTAATCCAAGGAAATCAAAATTATATGGGTCTTTAAGTGTTTCTGTCGCAAGTTTTGATTGTGCGGCAGGTAATGTCTCTTGAAAGTTTGTTATTGCATTTCCTTTGTTTGAAAATAGCTGGTTTTCTATTTGAATTTCTAATGTGTCTCTGTCCCAGCCATTTTTAATAGTCTCGTTGCAATAAAATTCAGCTTCGGCAATATCTTTTATTTTTGAAATTATCAATCGGCTGTGTCCCCAAGGTATTTGTGCCACGCTTTGTGGCACAAATTGGTATTTCTCAGAGTAGAATTTGTACCATTGTCGGATTGCATATAAATTTCGTCTTGAGAATCCTTTAATTTCAGGGAATTCATTTTTTAATTCAATTGCAGTTTGTTCAATGAACTTACTTCCCCAATCAGTATTTTCTTGCCGCTCAGAAATATCCTTTCCAATTTCCCAGTAAAGTTCAAGTAATTGAGAATTAATTGTCAGTGCAACTTTTGTTTGAGCTGCGTGAATTTTGGATTTTAAGTCATTAATCCAGTGAAAATAGTCGGTCGTTTTTTTTAACTCGTTCATGCAACTAATTTAACAATTTAATTTTCCATTTTGTACTTCCTCAAACTTGGCGGTAACGGCTGGTGCAAGTGGAGTGCAGGATTTTGAAACGGTTTCCTGTTAAGTTTGCACGGAGCCAAGCCGGCGTTCTACTATTTTTTATTTTAAAACCGACATCCGTCAAAGACGGATTGGCGGTGGTTGAACAGGGCGCAAACGCTGGAAAACCACGCCCACCCGCATTACATTTGCACTTTGTTACCAATAGTTATTTAATGCTAATTTCTAAACTTTTACCTAGTCCGGTTTCAATAATTTTTCTTAATGTACTCAATTCAACATCAGATTTGTCATTTTCAATCCGGGAAATATAAGTCCTTGAAGTTCCACTCTTCAACGCCAATTCTTGCTGGGTTAGCCCTAAAGACATTCTTGATTCTTTGATTAAGCGACCAACCTGTAGGGCTAATTCCGATTTTTCAGAACGGCTGTATTTTAATAATACGTCAGCACCAATTTGGTATGGAACTTTCATTTTTTCTTTATTCCTCATTGTAATGTATTGCTCAACATTCTTCCAGGATAAGGTATTATTTTCTAATTCCACTTTTTTAAATTCTTTTGAGTCATAAAGAATTCGTGCAGGGGAATTTTCGACCAAATTAATTTTGTTCAATACTTTTCTGAAATCAATAATTCTTGATTCTCCGTTATTAAAAACAACCGAAATTGATAAATCTTTTATCCAGTTTATTTTCAATATCCTTGGCATTTTAATTTTTTTTCTCATAATAATTCTGGATTTAATTCATAAAATACTTCCATTGCCCAATCTGAATTTCCTGCCAGCCAGTCAAATACTTTTTTGAGTTGTTTGTTTGGCAAATCTCCTGCATAAATGTTATCACTTTCGATTTCAATAACGACTTCAAATTCGTTATAGATTGCATGAAAATGTGGAGGTCTGTGTTCTCCGCCATAAATACAGATTTTTATTCCGTCAAAAAAATCTATTGTGGGCATACTAATTTTTTCAACAAAAGTACCTAATTAGGTACACTTGTCAAATTATTTTTATCAAATTCTGTGTTGTAGAATGCTTTGTTCATAATTATTGGTAACGGTTGGTACATGTGGTCGGGGCGGATCTTCCGGGTAGAGCGTTCCTGTCCGAAGGACACGGAACTGCGAAACGAGAATCCGTAGTTGGCGTACCACCAAACCCCGCCCTGCAATATGTACCGTGTTAGCGGTTCGTTGTTTTTCATTTATTTAAGAACTTCAAATCGATTTTTCGAAATCACATAAATTCCTGTCAACATCCCCAGTCCAAGGACAGTGATTAAACTCCCAATAAAATTTATCATTTGTCCTGCGATAAAACCACCAATTAGTCCACCAGTACCAAAACAAATAAAAAGGATTGCAATGAACTGAATATAAGTCAAAGGTTTTTGAGTCTCTATTTTGTCAGTCCACTTAGGTTGTGTTATTGTTAATCTATTGTGGAGCGAATTATATAAAAATAAAGGAGCTAATATGACTCCAAATATAAAAGTCAACGCACAAATTATGATTGTCGCTTTTATTGTTTGTGTCCCGTTGATTGGAAGAATGATTGCAGCAATAAAGGATATTGCTAATAGAATCGTTTTTAATATTGAAGTCTTCATAATATTGGTTTTAATGTTAGTTCTTTTTCTTCACAATGACCGCTAACGGTCACTTGTATGTGGTCGGGCGGGATTTCGAAGAGAAATCCTGTCAGACCCGCAGGAAAGTGGGCGCAAGGTCTGACTTGTCAGACTGCTAAAACCCCCGCCTGCCATATTACAAATTGTTAGCAACTGGTTTTCATTTTTTTTATATCAATAATAATAGACTTAATCCACCTATCATTGACAATATTGTAAATAATAAATCTTTGTTGTTTTCCATTCTTTTCTCTGTCATATTATAAATCCTAGTCCATAATCCAGGCCATGCGATAAATATTGGGATGGGGTCTTGTCGATTGAGTCTTTTGAATAGTATTCTAAGGCTATTAAAAATTAAAAAGCTTAATAGCATCGCCAGCCAGACTTGGCAAATTTTGTGATACAAAATAAAATTTGCGAATATCAATAGAAGCCATAAAAGGGAATATTCTTTTTGTTTAAATTTTAGTCCAATAGAAGTTGTGTGCGTCAATGCAATCGGGATAATTCCTGTAACCATAACTATTCTATAATAATAGTCATTATCCAAATCCCAATTCTTTAAGAATATTGGTGTAAATGTTATTATGAATAAAATTAGTATGTCAAGCTTTTTCTTAAGCATTGTTCTAAATTTAACTTGTTGCTAACGGTTGGGTATATGCAAATGTGGGCGATTGCGGGCTTCAAACCTATCAAACCGTTACGATGTTGAAGCGGGCTACTGCCCTTAATTTTAGCACAATCCCGCCCATTTTGTATATACCGTGTTGTAAGCTGGTGTTCATTGTTCAAAGTCAATCTGTATCAAGATTTTACAAATCTAATCTTTTATCTTAATCAATCCGCACTGACCTTGATACGGAGCACGAATTTATTTTGTTTTTTGTGGGTGGGGAAAACCCAAACCGCCCTTAAAGGCGGTAATAGGGCTGGCATTTGTTAACTCTTTGGCAAGTTTTGGTTTGAGCCAGGCCCGTGTGACTTGCCAATGTGGTAACAAATAGGGTAGGCAATCTTAACTTCTCACCAAATTTACCCAATGATTCTAATTATTGTGGATTATCCTACAATGCTATCTTTGCTACTGCGTAAAACTCACTCATCCAGTCATCAATCTTTACGAATGCAGCATCTTTTATCTTGGTCGAGTCTTGTGATTCTCCTTTTTCTCTTAAATAATCGGTTCTTGCTGCTTTGAGATTACTTATCAAGGTGCTGGCGGCGGTTAAATCATCGGTTGTAATCTTTAGTCTTGCCAGTTTGCTTTGTAAATCTGTTTTGGTCGAAGCTACTTTAAAATGAACTGCATGATTCACATAACGCTATTTTTTCTTGTGTTTTGTATATAATGTTGAGTGGCATAAAAAAAGAGGAAGTATTAAAACTCCCTCTCAAATCAAAATTGTTAATATCAATTTCTACATCTCAATCTCAATTTCTGTAGCTAAGTCTAATCCATCTGCAACAACATCAAAGATGTTGGCATTTTGTGTCTCACTTATAACAATTACCCCTTCATTGTCTTTTGTTGCATTAGATAGTTGTTCATTTTCAACATCTGCAAACCAAGCAGTAGGATCAAAAGTAACTTGAGCAAGAGCACTTGCATTGGTAGCAAAAGTAATAGTTCCTTCTTTTTCAACTTCAAAAGTTTCTCCTGAGTTAAACTCGAAACGTACATCATGACTTACTCCATCTGCATCAACATAAGTACCATTTAAGACCATCGCAGGGCTATCACCTTCATCTTGCAATTCAATTTCTACTTCCATCTCATTATATGTTCCGGCAGGAATCTCTGCATAACTAATATCAGGGTCAGTTTCACCCGTTGCAAAGTCAATTTGCGTGTTTAATTCAATGTTGAAATCAACTTCAACGGAATCATTATCTGTTTCAATTTGAAACTGTACTTCTCTTAAAGTAATGAACCCTGAAGTAAATGATAATTCCCTGGCTTGTGTTGATTTTAATGAAACTGACGAAGTAACAGTATTAAACTTCAAGCCCACTGTTGGCTCAGTCTGACTTTCATCTTTTTCACAACTTGTAAATGACACACCTGCAGCTAAAATTACTGCCAACCCCAATATTCTAAAATTCATCTTTTTCATAATTGTAAAATTTTAATTGTTATCTAATATTTTATTTGTTAATAATTATTACTCCCTTAATCTCCCGGATTCAATGAAAAGGAACCATCTCCATTAAAATTGGTTAAGGTCACAGTAATAGTCCAGTCACCACTAACACCTGATGATGTAACTCCTGATTTTGAATCGTCACCAACTCCTGCTGTTAAGGTTTCATTTAGAACTGTTGTTCCTTCAGCATCTTCAATCATTAAATTAAAACTCCCACTGCTTGATGCAGTAATATCCATACTATAGTCGGCTCTTGATAGGTGGTTATTCCATGTGTAACTCTTAGTTGTACTTCCGCCATCACCTGTTACATCACCTCCTAAATCACTACCTGTCTCATTTATTGATACTGATGCTGTTGGTTCATCCACTTTTTCACAGCTTGTAAAAGAAAAGCCTGTTACAACTAATGCTGCCACCAATAATGTTTTAAACTTCATCTTTTTCATAATTATAAATTTTAATTATTATTTACTTTATCTAATTTATTCTGATATGTGCAGTGTAAGCTTCTTCATAAATCCATTAGAATCACTTTCAGCCTGCAATTGAATTTCGCTGTTATTTACACTTAATACTTCCCATCCGTTATTTAACCAAATCAGGGGTGTAACATCTGTGTCTATTTCAATACTAAGAATTTTAACATCATCATATTCCCAGCTTCCTTCATAGGTAGTTGAGTTGCCTGTAACGAGCAGAGAGAAGTCGGGTTTAAAATCTATAGAGAAAGGGCTAAATAATTGTGTTTCATCGGAAGTATCTGAATAATGAGATACATACCATGAGTCTGATGTAAGAAGATTTATCACAGGATAATCTGTATCCTCAATCACCACATCATCGTTTTCATCACAATTATCTTTATAATCATCTATCAGATTCTCAAGCTCAAAATTGTTGTCAACACTGAATTTCTCACCATTAATGGTTTCGAGTTCAATAGGAAATTCTATTTCAAGGATAATATCTGTTAAATCCTGAAATATCTCATACATCTCCTCATCACTGTGAGCTACAAGGTTATTGGTTTTTTGATAGGTGGTGTTGTAAATATTTATTTCAATAGGGTATATAAAATCAATACATTCAATATCATCATCAATTAATTTAGTGTTGTACTGTTCCTGAATTTTTTCAAGGTCATCTGAATTACTAAGAACAGTCTCCGTATAATCACTATATAATACTGTAATTGGATACTGTATCTCAATGTCATCCCGATACTGGAAATAATCTATATATAAAACATCTATATCTGCTTTGGAATTAATTTCCATTAATTGGTCGTTGATTAAAATGGAATATGGATACTTTATGCTTATTTCGCTACAACGGTCAATTAGGTTATCGTATGAGCCATTATTTAGAACAACATTTAATATTAGGTCTGCAATATTATCATCAGCACTTATTGCCTCGCTTTTGTCTGGTTCAATAATATCTTCGTATTCTTTCTGACATCCTGCTAGAACAAGCGCAATAATTAATATGCTCAATAAATGCTTCATTTTATATGTTTCGCCAATTAAATCCATTTTCTTAATTTGAACTTTCGATAATAAAACAGATAGAGTTTTGATTCTCCTACCGGATTTTTTTATTTTTTTCATATATTCATAAAAAAATACATTTACTTTGCCTTGTAATAATCAGGTAATGAGAGAGAAAAAGAATGTAGAAAATATTTGTAAGGAAGAGGTGTTTAGCCGGATATTCAGTTCGCTTTCAGAAGATTTGCATAATTTTCTGTACTATAAATATGGAGAAAATAACAATCCCCAAGATATTGTTCAGGCTGCCTTCGAAAAACTATGGAAGAACTGTAAAAACGTTTTACCAGAAAAGGCAAAGTCATTTTTATACACGGTAGCAAATAATGAAATGCTTAATGCGCTTTCAAGAAAAAAGACTGTATTAAACTATACCTTGCAAAAGCCAAAGGATTACACCCATGAAAACCCTGAGTATTTGTTGGAGGAAAAAGAATATCACGACCGCTTACAAAAAGCCATTGAAGAATTATCGGAAGAGCAAAGGGTAACATTTTTATTAAATCGCATAGAGGGGAAAAAGCACCAGGAGATTGCCGATATGCTTGGTATTTCTCGTAAGGCAGTTGAGAAAAGAATTTATACGGCATTAAAAATTTTAAGAGAAAAAGTAGAAACTGATAAAATTTAAAGGATTAGCGGTAGGAATTATAAGGCTCTATCTGTTCTATAAGTAAGAGAACGAAAAAAATGAATAACGAAGACAAAATAAAACGGTGGTTAGCCGGGGAACTTTCAGAATCAGAGAGGAATGAATTTGAAAGTACTGAGGAATTTGCCAAGATAGATAAACTCATGAAGGCTGTTAAAACTTTCAAAGCTCCCGGTTATGATGTCAAGGGTGAGTATACCAAATTATCTGATAATATATTACACAGCAAAAAAACTATTTCACTTTATAGCAAAATAAGCCCATTATTGCGAATAGCTGCAATATTTATTGTGGCTTTAACAATAGGCTACTTTTCATATACACACATTAATTCAGGAGCGAATAACGAGTGGATAGCTGAGGTTTCTGAAGTTTATCTTCCGGATTCCTCACTTGTATCAGTGAATACAGGTTCTAAAATACGGTTTTCGGAAAGAAAATGGGATAAAACAAGAAATGTCGAATTAGACGGACAAGCCTTTTTCAAAGTTAAAAAAGGCTCTCAATTTAATGTTATTACAGAACAGGGAACAGTAACTGTTTTAGGTACTGAGTTTGATATAAAGGATTGGGATGACTACTACGAAGTTACCTGTTACTCAGGCTTAGTTAAGGTACTTGCGAATAATAATGAAGTTATTCTAAAACCTAATATGACATATAGATTACTTCACGGAGAAGAAGACCTTTATTCCATTTCAAACAAAGCCAAGCCTGATTGGATTGATGGTGAGAGTAGCTTTAAAAGTGTGCCATTAAGTTATGTGTTTGAAGAATTGGAGAGACAATATGGTGTAGGCGTTGAGACAAGAAATGTTAATATAAATCAACTGTTTTCAGGCAGTTTTTCGCACAATAACCTTGAAATTGCTTTAAAATCTATTACAATTCCTGTAAATTTATATTACGAGATTAATGATAATAAAAACGTAATAGGTATTGAAAATAAATAGATTTGTATTCCTGATATACGTACTAATTACATTCTTGAGTAATCAGTCCCTTGCTCAGAATAACGATACAAAGCCTCTCGAAGGCTTTCTTCGTATTCTTGAGGAACGGTTTGATGTGGTCTTTACCTATGCCGATGAAAATATTGAAGGAGTATCCGTAATTATCCCCAATAACGATTTGTCACTCGATGAATGCCTTGCAGAACTTCAAAGGCAAACAGGTTTAGAATTCAAAAAATTGAATTCTCGGTATATCGCTATTCAAAAGGGCGAACTGCTCTTAATTGTTTCGGGTACGATAATAGATAAAAACACGAAAGATGTTTTACCGGGAGCTGCAATAGTTTCAGGTAAGAACTACGCTGTTAGCGATAATAAGGGACAGTTTTCCATTAAAATAAAACCCGAAACCGATTCCATTCTTAAAATAAGATATGTTGGTTACAAATATCTCGTGGTTTCTGTAAACAGTATTCAGAATGAAAAGGTAGTATTAGAACTTATTCCTGACGTGTTAGCCCTTGAAGAAGTAGTGGTTGACTATATTGCTAAAGGCATTGATAAACTCTCTGATGGGGCAATACAAATGAATGTAAAGAACCTTGAGGTTTTGCCCGGATTATCAGAACCTGACGTATTGCACTCTATTCAGGTATTACCAGGTATTCATAGCGTTAATGAATCGGTTTCTGATATAAATACCCGTGGTGGTACTAATGACCAAAATCTGATATTGTGGGAAGGTGTTAAAATGTATCAAACAGGGCATTTTTTTGGACTCATTTCTGCATTTAATTCTCACCTGATTCATAAATCAAAGGTTATCAAAAATGGAACAAGTGTTACATACAGCGAAGGAGTATCTGGAATAATTGACATGAGCCAACAGGACTACCCTGTAAATAAATTTTCAGCATCCACAGGTTTAAACATGATTAGTGCCGATGCTATTGTTAGTACTCCGATTACAAAAAAAGTTTCTCTCATTCTTGGCGCACGGCGCTCCATAAATGAGTTACTTATTACGCCAACCTACAAAAGCTATTACGAAAGAGCATTTGAACATACGGAGGTTATACAAAAACTAAACAGCAATGATACTATAGTTGATGATTATCATGACTTTTCATTTTACGATTTGAGTGCCAAACTTATTTATGATGTTTCAGAGAAAGATAAAATCAGTTTAAGTGTTTTACGGATATATAACTCTATTAAATATGAAGAAAGTGCTTTGGTTAACGATACCTTGTTCAGTAGAAACAGCTACTTGAATCAATCGAGCCTCATTTCGAACTTTAATTATAAGCGAGACTGGAATAATAATTTGGTCACACATTTGTCGGGTTATATGTCAACTTATAGCTTAGATGCCCTAAACGTTGAACTTATCAATGAGCAACACCATCAGCAGAAAAATGAAATTATTGATTGGGGGATTAAACTGAACTCTGTATATAGATTAAACCAGAATATTAATTTAATGGGCGGATACCAGTTTGATGAAATAGGTATTAGAAACTTTGACAATATTAATAAGCCAGATTACGAAAGGGATGCTAAAGATGTTTTAGATATACACTCTGTTTATGCAGAAGCAGAATTAAAAAGGTTATTTGAGAGAGCTTATTTACGTTTGGGAATACGAACAAACTATCTACAAAAGTTTAATAAATTACTTTGGGAACCAAGAGCAGCTCTGAACGTGAAAATCAATGATTTTATTTCATTAGAAGTCCTTGCTGAAAAGAAAAGTCAATACACTACTCAATTAATAGATTTTCAGACCGACTTTCTTGGTGTTGAGAAAAGAAGATGGGTTTTGTCAAACAATCAGAGCGTACCAATAATAAAAAGTCAACAAATTTCCTTTGGTACTCAATACAATAGAAATAGATTCTTGTTTTCGATTGAAGCTTATACAAAAGAGGTAAGGGGAATTATTTCACCAAGTCAGGGATTCCAGAATCAATTTCAATATGAATATGCAATTGGTAGTTACAACGCCAAGGGAATAGAAGTCTTAATTGATAAGCGTTTTAGTAAATCGAACCTGTGGTTAAATTACACCCTTGCCAAGAATGATTATTATTTTGAGGAATTAATACCATTATCGTTTCCAAACAATCTAGATATTAGGCATAACTTAACTATTGGTGGAAGTTATAGCATTAAAAACTTAGAGCTGTCAAGTGGTTTTAATTACCGTACAGGAAAACCATATACCAAGCCTACAAACGATAACTATAGTACCAGTAATGAAATATTTTATGAAGCACCGAATACTTCGCGATTATCTGATTTTGTAAGACTTGATATTTCAGCGAAATACAAATTCAATATTAAAAAAGTTAAAGGGGTGATTGGAGTATCTGTTTGGAATGTTTTAAACAAACAAAATGAAATTAATGTTTTCTATTATAGAAATGATAATAACGAGATTGAACAGGTTACCCAACACGCCTTACGTATTACTCCAAACGTTAATTTAAGGTTTAGGTTTTAAATTTTTCCTTAATATTATTAAGCTGTCTAAACTACAATCAAAGCACCCAGGTTCCAGGTAAGCTACTGGTGCGACGGCAAAAAAACAACTCTTTTGCAAACTTTGGTTTGCAGGGCTGGCTTGCAGCGGTTTGTAAATGTGTTGTTTTGTGGGCGGGGTTTCCTCTTTCTTTGCGCGGGAGGAGAAAAAACAAAATTAATTCCCTCGCACTGCACCGCCCTATCAACGAAGTTCCATTCCTGTCAATCCGTTTTTTTTGTAATTTTTTCAATTTTCTTTTATCGTATCATTGTGTTCTGTCGGTTCTCTACACTTGCTTACAACGTTGTTGTAAAATAACATGTGATTATATTTCAATTATCTCTTTTTAATTTTATTGAATATATACCATCAAAATTAGAGGGATATATTCACAACGTGTACCCGTCATCGAAAAAAGCATCATCAATCGGGTTCCTGAATTTCTTGAAGTCCTTTTGCGAAACATGGGTGTAAATTTCTGTTGTTTTCGAACTCTCGTGGCCCATCAGCTCCTGGATAAACCTTAAATCCATACCCTGTTCAAGGTTGTGCGTGGCAAAGCTGTGCCTCAGCAAATCCAAACGTTTGGATTTCTTTCGTTATCCAAACTTATACAAAATCCAAACTTTCATGGGCTAAGCACTATATATCAGATATCTACCTCAAAAAAAGTTTGGATTTTATTATACTCCGCAGCAATTAGCTAAGGCCACATAATGCTAAAAGAGAGTTTTCCTTGCCTTTCCATTTCTTAGGCATTCTCCTATCCTTTTCATCTTCAAGGGTGGCGAGGGCTTTTGATTCCTGTTCTGTTGTGACATCAAGATACTGCATCGTCGTGTGAACTGTTGCATGCCCTAACAGAAACGAGATTTGGAGTATATTCATACCATCTTCCAACCAGTGGGAAGCCTTTGCATGGCGCAGCTGGTGCGCATGGAGGTTCAATGGAACATCCGCACAGATTTTGTTAGCCTCCCTGGCGTATTTCTTCAGTTGCTTGTCAATAGCTGGTTGAGACAATTTCCCGTTTTTACCTTTATTTCTGGAATAGAATAGTATCGAGCGGCCATCGCTATCTTTATGGAATTCAACGAGATATGCGCTTATATGGGCTACCGCCTTAGGCAACAAGTACAGAGTCCTCATTTTGGATCCTTTCCCTATAATGGTAGCATAAGGTTTGGCTGTTTCGAGATTTAGTTGACCAACCGTCATGGAGAGGACTTCGTCAAGTCTGGCTGCAGTACCGTACATGAGGACTAATAAGGCAAGATCCCTTCGTCCTGTTTTTGTTTTTGTATCAGGTATTTTCATTAAAGCCTTCACTGCATTTTTACTTATTCCCGACACCTTTTTTCGCACGGTTTTTTGCTTTGGAATCAGAACCACTTCCTGGCTTAGATAGAGATAAGTGATGTCACGACTCCCAACGTATTTCAAAAAAGATTTCATCGCAGCAAGCCTTATATTACAGGACGTTGGACTGCATTTGCGTTTTTCCTTCATCCATTTTAGCCATTCTTCTATATATTTATGACTGAAGTGTAAAAATAGCAATGCTGTGGGCGTGATCTTTTTCTCTTCCTCGAGAAAGACCAGATATAGCGACAGTGTTATTCTGTAACCCTTAACCGTACATGCGCTGTGGTTCATGATGAACGGCACGTACTGTTCCAGCCAATTGTTCACATACATGGCTATCCGGATGGCATCTTTACTCGGTTTGTTCGTCTTCATAATCTACCTCTGGTATTATTTCATTGAAGGAATCGTTTGTAAAATTGAGCATGATATCGGCTAAGCACGGTACCAGCGTGTAGTAGTATCTCGTACATTCAAGGATGCAATGGCCCATACTTTTACTGAGATAGAGGAATCGCGCATTGAACTCAAGCCCGCAGCCGACCCAACTGTTAAGATTGCAGGTCGCGTAATGGTGACGCAACTCATAGGGAATGGCCGGTCCGTAGCTCCCTTTATCCCAAAGCAGCTTAAAATTGTCGCTCACCCAGGTTCTTGAATGAGGGCCACCAATATGTGATGGGAAGAAATATACTCTGATTGGTATAATCTTTCGTATCGCCGCATCGTATCTTCTCATAAGATCGGACATGGTATCATGCAATACAACATAATGCTGATGGTGACCCTTTGATTCTCTTATATCAAGGATGCCATCCTCCAGATTAACATTGTCCACGCGAAGCAGTCTCGCCTCTGTCGTACGGATTCCACTGCTGTACAGTAACCGGAAAAATATCGGCACTTCTATTTTCCTTAAACGGCTCACCTTGTTGGGGACCGACACTGTGATATTGTCGCATGCATCAAAGAACGCCTCCAGTTCCTCATCGGTGAAGGCATGGGGAATATATGAGCTTGCCTTCTTTCGTGGCATTGCTGGCCCAGTCAGATTGCATAGTCCGCGTACCCGCAGATATTTGATGCATGTTGCAATAACCTGAATGCGGCATCTGTTGGAATTGCTGTTCTCTGTAGCTCTTTTTGCGCACCAACTGTCTATCATGGTTTGCGTCAGGGCCGTCGCATAAGGATATTCCTTATGGCAATATTTATCGAAAAGCTTCAGGTTTAATTCGTAAACAGTCACATTCCATTTCCCTGAGCCTCTCTGATATGTTTCAAACCGTTCAAACAGAGCGGCTGCACACGATAGATATTTACTCATCGAAAACCTCCTTTCTGATAGGGAATTTTTCAATGCTTATGCCGCATTGCTTCAAGTGCGCAAAGTCAGCCCGCAAATACGTTTCAACAGAATCTGGGCTTGTATGACCAAGTGTGCTTGTAATGACTGGTTGCGGGACATCGTTCTCCAAGAGCGTTATTGCCAATAAGTGTCGGAAGATGTGTGATCCTCGTCTGTCACCTTTGTTTTGTCTGATTCCGGCCGCATCGAATATCTTTCCTGCAATATGGGTATTTATCACACCCGGACGAATCGGCCTGTGGGGACGGGTTTCTGACTGGAACACGACATTTTCTGTGTTTCGGGGACGTTCTTTGGTGATATAGTCATACAGTGCATTACCCACAACAGCTCTTAACGGAAGCGTCAGGTTTACACTTGTCTTTTGTTGTGCTATCGTGATGATATCCTCCTTCCATCTTATATCCTCCAGTCTGAGTTTTGCTATATCACAGCTCCTTAAACCAGTATACATGAGCAGAGTGCCTACCGCTCTGTCCCGGTAGTTCAGGCTATTGTTATAGTCCGGTAATGCCTCTTTCAATTTTCTTGATTCCTCCGTGGTCAAATACTGGATATTTTTACGGGTTTGACGTAAAGCGGGCAGATAAGACATGATGGAGGAACATTCCTCAAAATGCGGAGAACAGGCTTTAAAAACAGCGTTCAAATTCTTTTTGAACGAATAACCGTACTTGAGTTGTCCGTCAGGGTAAAAAAATTCCAAAATGTGTTTTTCCTCTACCTGTGCAAGAATCGTAATATCCAGGGAGCGGAGATGCCTGAATAAAGAGGCCGTGTTCAAAGATGACACATGAAGTGTCGATTCTTTGATTCCCCGATCAGTTTCCGTAGCAATGTAAGTCTCTATAACCTGCTTAAATTCCGCCGAAAGTGATCCAAAAGGATCTTCCTGACCGAAGTGAGTATATATCCCGGGGCCTCCAGGGTATATATCTTTAGTGTCAAACTGTTCAATGAGGCCCAGAATACTTTTCTTACTAACAAAGTACTTAGGTCCATAACCCATAACACGATAACGATGAAACAGGTCCTTGTATGAACCCCACTCATTCGTATCCCTCAAGTGCAAAATCACTTTGATTTCGGCCTTGAACTTACGAATGTAATCTTTGGAATATCCGCGGTCTTTCAGAAAAGCCAGCAAACGCGGATATTTTTCTCTTAACGGTATTTGCTCCATATATTATTTGTTTTAATAGTGTTGGAGCAAAATGCAATAAAATCCAAACTTTTTTTAAGGTAGACATCTGATATATAGCATCTAGCCCATGAAAGTTTGGATTTTGTATAAGTTTGGATAACTCAAAA
>SWCC01004178.1_pt1 | contig 18878 bp, 21 predicted proteins | sample 4692971 | NCBI WGS metagenome assembly SWCC01 (sample SAMN10267277, study PRJNA491770) | bioreactor metagenome | isolation source: DHS bioreactor inoculated with subseafloor sediment | place: Japan: off Shimokita Peninsula | collected 2006-08 | reverse complement strand
ATTGATCCCGGACTTGCATCCTTTCTTATAGGTATCAATGCCCCCGGACAGATTGCTACGCATCCTTTGAGAGGTAATTTGTTTGAAACTTTTGTGTTTTCCGAATTGATAAAATCCCGTTATAATGCGGGGAAAACGGAAAACCTTTATTTTTTCAGAGACAGTCACGGGAACGAGGTTGATTTTATAATAGAAGAGGGCAACACTCTTTTTTGTTATGAAGCGAAGTCCTCCGCTACTCTTAATTCGGATATGTTTAAGGGCCTGTTTTTTCTGAGAAAGAACATAAAAAAAGAAACAGTCTTGAATGTCGTTTACGGAGGGAATGAGAATTTTAAAAGAGAAGGCGTGATGGTTCGAGCCTGGAATAAAGGGTTTACAGCAGCCAAACGCCGAAGCCCAAAATAAATTTAGTTGCCGTTAATATACAATATTTTAGCTATTTCACAGCCATTTTACAGCCAATGGGTAGTAAATTAAAAATCAAAAGTGAGTCGCTAAAATTGACATTAGCGTGAAATTGATTATAATAAAAACAGTTTCCGGACTATTTGCCGGGTCGTTCAATTGGTAGGACACCAGACTCTGAATCTGGGCGTTGGAGGTTCGAGTCCTCCCCCGGCAGAAATTTTTTGAGCGTCAGACTTATCTTAAAAATGCGTATAGGGTACTCTTAACGAGAGCGCGCCAAGGAATGGTAATAGTCGTGCCTGAGGGCAATTTAAAAGACCCTACCAGAAATCCAGAATATTACAATCATACATTCAATTATTTAAAAGAGATTGGATTCAAAATTATTTGACAGTTTTTAGGTGCGCGATTTAGATTAGGAAAAAGGTGACGAGTATAATTCCGAGTGTGACGCAGTCCAGAAAATTCCAGAGATTAGGTTTCAGATGCAATGGCTTGATATTATTGTACAGCACGAGAAGCGCGGCAAATATATAGCGCCATAAATTGCTGTCCATATCTCTGACAATATATAAGCCGTAAAGTGATGCCGCGCTCACTGTAAGTCTGACATAATTATAATAGCCGTATTTGTAAGCCCAAGTTCGTCTTTTCTTTTTAGGCTGTTTGCCGCGAAATCGTTTCATAAAAATCTTTTTACACGTCTCCAGCGATGGGGCTTGATAAGGCCGCCGATTAAAAACCATATTGCGGTTAATCGCAGTACAGCAAAAACTATATATTTGAAGTGCGCTGAGAAATAGTCGCTTATTTCATATATCACTTTTTTGTTTACCTCATTAATATTATATCAGTTTTAAATCAAAAAAACTGCTGACGGCATATGCGCGCATTCTACTTTTTGCTTAACACAGAAGCAGCTAAAAGGCTATATGTGCCCAGACACATACAGTTTATGTGTTTAGACACATAAGGGGATTATTTATGCAGGAAGAAATTAGAAAAGTTCATCCCCCTGATTAGGATACTTAAAGTTCTTAAGGTGGGGGAGTTCTCCATAAAGATAATTGATAAATAGCGGCAAAGCCCCTACAAAAAGGGATTACACTTTAATGAAGCGGAAACTTTTCACCGGTGAAGGCGGGGATGAGAATGGATAAACATGCGAGGGTATAGCCGGGAAATAATTATGAATGATATTGGAAAACAAACGGAAGTGGCGCATGGCGTTTGCCTGCCGGCGCGCATATTGTAATTTTTTTTACTTTTGTATAGTGAATTTGTTAATATTACTTTAGGCGGAATTTAACAAAAGGAGAAAGAAAATGAGTGAAAAAAGTTTAATGTCCAGGGTTTTTAAATATTCCGATCTTATAAATGACAAGGGGTATATGTTGGAAGCTCCGGCGGCAATAATAATGCCGGCAAACGAACCTCACTCTGTGCATGCTGAAGAAAAGTTCAAGATGGTGTTGATAATGATAAAAGCCGGATAATTGGTTTTCATTAAACAGATAAGCAGATTTTAGTTTTAAATGGGGACAAGATATTTAGAAGATAAGACTCCTGTGCGGCGGTCGGCTGTAAAACGGGTTACGGACAAAGTATTATCAGGTCTTATGCTCATTTTTTCTTCACCCTTGTTTTTGTTTTTAGCCGGCTTGATAAAACTTTCAGGTCTTATTAATTCTGAAGACAGGGGGCCGGTATTCAGGTATGAGTACCGTATCAGCCGGGGTAAGCCATTCAAATTTTATAAGTTCCGGTTAATCAAACAGGAAGCGCTTGATGAGGAAGGGCACATAGGGCTTCGGGACAGAGCCAAGACAATGGAAAAAGATTGTTACTGCACCACTGTCGGAAAATATCTGAAGAAAATATATCTCGATGAATTACCGCAGTTTTATAATATATGGCGTGGTGATATGAGCTGGGTCGGGCCCCGGCCGTTTCCGGTTGATGATTACACAAATGATTTGGCCAAAGGGGATGTGCGGAAAAAAATTATTACGGCCGGGCTTACAGGACTGGTGCAGATTAACAAGGGCAGCAAACCGGGGAAATCAGATGTTGAACTGGATAACGAATATATTACGAAAAGCCGTACATTAAACTCTTACAGGCTTTGGTTATATGATCTTTGGATAATGATCAGAACAGTATGGGTGCTGGCTCAGGGAAAAGGATTATGAACAAAGGGGCAGGGAAAAGGGGGGACGGGTTGAAATTGTGGCGGGATTATGGTAATTTTATGATTATACAGGGGAGGAAAGATAATGTTTAGACCACAGATAAAAGTTTTTGACTGCACGATTAGGGACGGCGGGCTGATAAACAATCACAATTTCAGTTATGATTTTGTGCGCGCGGTGTATAAAGCCCTGTCAGAGGCGGGCGTGGATTACATAGAGCTGGGATATAAAAATTCCCGCAAACTTTTTTCTTCCAAGGAATACGGCCCGTGGAAATTCTGCGACGATGACGATATTAAGCGCGTGACGGCGGGCATTGAATCGCAGTCGAAAATATCCGTTATGGTTGATGTCGGCCGTGTGGATATGGACGAGGTTAAGAGCGCTTCAGAAAGCCCGGTGGATATGGTCAGAGTGGCGACATACGTTAAAGATATAGACAAAGCGATATTTCTTGCTAATAATTTTGCGGAGAAAGGCTATGAAACTACGATAAATATAATGGCGATTTCGCGCGATCAGGGGCCGGAGCTGGACGATGCCCTGCGGCAGATTCAGGAAGAAAGCAAAGTTATCGCCGTTTATATTGTGGACAGCTTCGGGGCGCTCTATCAGGAACAGGTTGAATATCTGGTTAAAAAATATAAAACTTATCTGAAAGACAAAGAGGTGGGTTTTCACGGCCACAACAATCAGCAGCTTGCTTTCGGCAACACCATAGAAGCGATAATTCATAACGCGAATTTTCTTGATGCTACTGCCTACGGCATAGGGCGCGCGGCGGGGAACTGCCCTCTTGAGCTTCTTATAGGATTTCTTAAAAATCCCAAATTTAACATAAGACCGGTTCTTGATTTGATATCAAAGGAATTTATTCCCCTGAGGGACAAGATAGAATGGGGCTATATCATACCCTACGCCGTATCGGGAATGATGAATCAGCATCCTAAGGCGGCCATGGCTTTGAGAAACAGTTCGGAAAAGGATAATTACAGAGAATTTTACGAAAGTCTTATAGATCTTGAGATGGACTGAGACGAAATTTTTGGACATAAAAAAATTCAAACAGCTCCCGGTGATGGGAATTATCAGAGGTCTTTCAACTGATAAGGCCGCCGCTCTTGCCGGCTGCGTTGTTTCTTCAGGACTGAAAACGCTGGAAGTGACGATGAACACCGGAAGAGCCGGTGAAGTTCTGAAAATCATAAAAAAAACAGCCGGAGACAAGCTTATGCTCGGAGCGGGAACGGTTCTTACCGTCGATGACTTAAAGGAAGCGCTGGATTGCGGCGCGGAATTTATCGTTTTGCCGACACTGGTGAAAGAAGTCGTTGAGCTGTGCGTTAAAAAAAATGTGCCGGTTTTTCCGGGGGCGCTTTCGCCTCAGGAGATACATCAGGCCTGGCTTGCCGGCGCGTCTATGGTTAAGGTTTTTCCCGCTAAGTTTTTCGGGCCGGCTTACTTTAAAGAAATCAAGGGGCCGTTCAATGATATCGAGCTTCTCGCCTGCGGCGGTGTGAACGCGGGAAACATAAAAGAGTTTTTTAGCTCCGGCGCTTCGGCGGCGGCTTTCGGTGGAAGCATATTCAGGAAAGATCTCATTGAAACCGGCGGCTTTGACGAGATAGGACGTTTAATAAAAGAACTTATCGCGGCCGCTCGTTTGTAAAGCGGGAATCGCCGGGGAAAAGACGCCGCGCTTCTTTTGCGGTATTGAGCGCATCTTTTTCCGAGCCGCTCGCGCGCAGGGACGCTATCAGATAATAATAACTCTGAGGGTCAGGATAATTTTTAACAAGCCAGCGTATGTGCGGCACGGCTTTGGCCGCCATGCCCGCGCGCATATAAAAATCGCTGATTATTATTCTTGTCCTGCTGTAATAAGGATCTGTTGCCAGCATTTTTCTGTATATCTTTTCGGCTTCCTCAAAATTACCTGATGCGGCCTCTGAATCCGCGCGGTTTTTAAGCCGCGGCAGCGACCAGACTTCGTCCATCTTAACCCTGCTGTATTCGTCGTCAAAGAGAGGCCCTTTGTCGCGCATGCCGTCCATATAGAGTATTTTGTCCTGCGGTTCAAAAACGCGGCTGTTAAAAAAAGGCGCATATTCAACCCGCGCGGGAGGCGCCACTTCGGCGGGGGGCTGAAAGTCCGCCGCGGCGGAATGTATTTTAAAGAGCCGGTAATAGTCGTTTTGATAGATGAGAGTAAAATATTTCAGATTTTTTTCGTCAAAATGAAGCTTGTATGCGGCGCAGGTTTTAAACAGATTCATCGCGTCCACTTGATAGCGCATGGAATTTACGGATTTATCAAACATAAATTCCCAGTGATAGATCAGATATTGGGCGCCGTATTTTTTCGCGAAGTCATAAAGGTCTTTTTCTGTGCCGTAGATTTTTTTGTAAAATTCTTCCGTCTTGTCACGTATATTTTTTTCCTCGTAGTGGTTGTGAAGAACGGTTGAGAAAGACGAATTGTGGACAATCTCGGGGGCCAGACCTATGTTGCAGAGAATGACGCTTCCGGGAGACAGGTTTTCGTTCATGGAGTGTATAAGCGATTGCTTGTAAGAATTGATTCTGTGGGGAATGTTTCTCAGTTTAGGAAGAGTTGCGTTCCACTGCATGGCCGCTCCCGCGAAAAAGAGAGCGGCGGCTGCGAAATTATATTTTTTGTTTTTCAGGAAGTCTCCGGCGAGAGGCATAATCATACAGAGGAAAAAAATAACAAAAACATACAGCCGTTTCACAAGCAGAAAGAGGACGAAGAAACCGGCAAGCAGAGCGAGCGTAATAAAAACGCTGCCGTCTTTCTTTTTTATGATTTGTATAGCTCCGGCAAAGAGGCCGGGAAGGGCGAAAAGAAAAGCGATGAGAAAAATATCTTTTGTGAATTTTATTCCGGGACTCACGAAAGACGACTGCCACAGAACCTTTGTGTCAAAAGGCAGTTTCCTCACTTCGGCTTCGAAGGTGGGTTTGTTTCCCAGGTAGCGTATTTTGTTGAACATGAGCGTGTAAACATGGGCGTAATTTTTCGCGTGCTCCTTAAGCAGCGGCCTTGAAATTCCGAAAATGACACCGGAGATTACAAGAAAGACAGCCACGGCGGCGATGCGGTTTTTCATAAGCGCGTGGAATTTTAAGTTTATCAGGTGCGTCAGCAAAAAAGCGTAGCCGATAATCTGGCTGAACGAGAGAATAAAATAACCTCCTCTCAGGACGGGGACAAAAACGCCTGCCGCTGTGAGTATTGCGATCACCGGTGCGAGGAGATGAAAAATTTTTTCCCGTTTATCAGGAGAGCAGATGTAGAGGAAACATAAGATGGCCGTGAGAATAAGATAAAAAAACTGGCTCACGTGCCAGGCGCTTACGGCTCCCGCAAGGAGCGCCCCTGCGGCAATGGGATATATGCGCTCCGCCCCCCGCCACCCGCCACGGTGGACATTCTGCGGCGGACATTCTGCCCGCCACGGCGGACTTTCAGCGGCGGATATTCTGCTGCGGTTTTTTAAGGCCTTCAAAACAAAAACCAGAGCGAAGAACATGAGGGGCAGAGCGAAATCTTCTTCGACGAGACCCCCGGCTATTGTTCTGGAACTTGACGCAAAACTTGAGACATAGAAAGCGCACGCCGCCAGAGAAAGCAGCCTCCCGCGCGTGAGGATGCGCACCGCCTTGTACAGAGCTATGACGGAAAGTGAGGAATAAAGGAACATAAAATAAATCACAAATTTGTGAAAGGGCATTTTGAAAGGAAAAATTCTGTATGTGTGCCCGAGGACCCGCTGTGAAACGGTTGTAAAATATTTTTTTACATTGAGGCCTTCGGGATATTGTATGCGTGTGTCGAGGTCAGGGATTTTTTTGCCTTCGGAAACAAGTTTTGCGTATCTGTATCTGGTGGCTTCTTCAACTCTGAACAAGCCGAACTCTCCGTCTTTGAGCTTGCAGCCCCTGTCAAAGATGCTGAGTTTTATAAAAAATGCTGCCGCGAAAAGAGCCAGCATGCCTAGCGCCGAGGCGTATGAGGCCGTTTGTCGCCGCAGCAGAATGCTCCCGTTTTGTTCCGCCACGGCGTGCGGAACGTTTGCCGCGACGGGCGGAATAGTCGATGTCCCGCGCCGCGTTGATTTATTTTTTTTGTCTTTTTTTCTCATTCCATATTTCCGTTTCTGCCGATTCAATGTTATGATAAGAAATTAAAGGCAAAATTTAAAGGCGGTAAAGGAAATGACGGATAAAAAAACTGATTTGTGCGCTCAGGCCGAAAAGTTTATTTTCGCAGGGGATTACGCTTCGGCTCTGGAAAAAGCTCTTCGCGCCCATAAAATAGCAGAAGACAAAGAGCGAGCGGGGAAACTGCTTGTGTGGATATACCGCATGATGGGCAAGCCCGCGAAAGCGCTTTGTTATCTCAAGCAGAAATTCGCTGATGCCGACGCTCTTTGCGAAGAAGCTATTCTTTACAGAATGCAGTGCGATTTTAAAACGGCGCGGAAGAAAATATCGTCCGCCTTGCGGATTTATGCGGCGGGAAAAGACGAAGTGGGCCTTGCTTTCGCGTACTGGACGCGCGGGGGGATAGAACGTTACGGGGGAAATCCCAAAAAGGGTTTCTGTTATTTTCAGAAAGCCCTGTCTCTGACAAAGGAGCCGTCTGCGAAGGGTTACGTTCTCTGCGGCATAGGCGGCACAGCCAGACTTCTGGGGGATTATACTCTTTCGGACAAGTGCTATCTTTCGGCAAACAAAATTTTTTCCCGAAGGAAAGAGAAATTCGGCATTGCTTATTCGTCATGCGGCCTCGGCAGCGCCGCGAGAATGAGGAAAGATTTTAAAAAATCGGAGAAGTTTTATAAGAAAGCCGTTTCCATATACGAAAAAATAAAAGACCGCTGGAACATGGCCTATTCCATGTGGGGGCAGGCGCAGACGGTATGGTTTCTCGGGAGAAAAAAAGAAGCTCTCAAAATAAACAGGGCCTGCGTAAAAATATTCAAAGAATTTTCCGATCCCCGCGGTATTTTTTACTGCGATATTCAGGAAGCTAATTTTCTCAGAATGGATTCTGAATTTAAAAAAGCCGCTACTGTTCTGTCGAGAAGCGCCGCAGCACCGGCGGAGCTGGCTCTTCCTTACGAAAAAGGTCTTCTCAGGGAACAGCAAAAGCGGATTAAACAAAAAAACTCACGGCCTCTTCTTATCGCCTGAACCGCTTCGGAACTCGCGATGATGTTTCGCACAGGATAAAATTTTTTATTCCCAGTCCTGTCAGATACCATTTGCCGCTCAGAGTGATGTCTGCCATTAGGAGGGGTTTCGATTTTGCCGCCTTGACAATTTTCTCTCTATGCATTATGATGTACACGTAAATGTAAAAAGGAGAAAGGAGAGAGAATGAAAAGGTTTTTTGGTTTGTGTTTGGTGTTCGGGTTTTGCACGGGAGTCTTTGCGGAAGATGTTAAAGTCGGCGGATAACGATGGCAGCTCTTTTTATGTCGCCCGCTTGAACGCACAACCTTTGCCGGAAATCAAAGCGGGAATCGGCTTTGCAGGCTCTCACGAAAGAGTCAAAGGCAACAGCGAAATTGAAACAGCCTTATTAATCGCAACACCGGCATTTGCTTCGTATGAGAAACGAATCGCGCAAGCGGATTTAGAACTTAGCCAAAATAACATTTCTCTGAAAGCGGAATATATCACAGGGAATTACAGCCCTGATGATTCTACGATTAAAGAGGTAGCCGCCGCGGGTTTCGGCGTAACCGGTAGTTATTTTCTAATTCCTAAAAAACTATCCGCAATCGCAAGATACGAAAAATATGATCCTAATGACCTTGTTACCGATGCTAAAGACGTTATATGGACGACGCTGGGACTGAATTATTTTCCTGCGGAAAAAGTCAGGCTTCAGGCAAATTATATCTTTAAAAAAGAAGCGAAAAACGAAGTTGATAACGACAGTTTTATCGTTCAATTGCAGTATTGTTTCTGATTGAAGTTAAAGATGATAAGAACTGAGATAGTGTCAAAAATAAAAGCAGCCCTAAAGGGCTTTTTAGCAGATTGGTTGTAATGTGTAGAAAGGGCTTTAGCCCTGTGAAGGAGAAAAAAATGTTGAACGAAGCTGAAAGTCCGCTGGGGCGGGTGAAATCCGCCCGTGGCGGAAAAAAGTTTAGGATTTTGGGTTTTATTTTGATTGTTGTTTTCGGTTTCAGCGCCTGCGGTAAGAAAGAGCTGCCGAAACTGGATTTTTTCTGCGGGGCCGCCGTAAAAGTTCCGATGGAGGAAATCATAGCGAATTTTGAAAAAGAAACGGGAGTTGACGTCAACGTGATTTACAGCGGTTCCGGAAATCTTCTTTCTCAGATGGAAATCACAAAAAGAGGAGACGTTTATCTTTGCGGCTCGCCTGATTATGTCATAATCGGCGAGGAGAAGGGGCTCCTTGTGAAAGGAACTTCAAGAAGAGGCACTTATCTTATTCCGGCGATTATAACGTCGAAAGGAAATCCGAAAAATATAAAATGTCTTGACGACCTCGCGAAAAAAGGTGTGAGATTCGGAATAGGCAATCCCGAAACCGTCTGCCTCGGCCTTTATGCCGCCGAGCTTCTTGACTATAACAATTTGCTGGAAGAAGTCATGGCGAACACCGTCGTGTTTGCCAAAGGCTGCGCCTCAACGGCAAATCTCGCCGTCATTGGAAAAGTGGACGCAATTCTCGGCTGGCGGGTTTTCAAGGTATGGAATCCGAAAGAGGTTGAACTTGTAGAAATTCCGGGCGAAAGAATTCCCCGTCTTTCTTATAATGCACTTGCCGTGGCAAGTTTCGTAAAAAACAGGAAACGTGCGGACAAATTCATCAATTATGTTCTCTCTGAAAAAGGGAAAAAAATCTTCAAAAAATGGGGTTATATTTCGGATGAAGGTGAAGCGAGAAAATTCGCTCCCAAAGCAAAAATCGGAGGATGTTATAAACTTCCTGAAAAATATTTCAAAATCATAGGGAAGTGAGGGCGTTGGATTTTATGGATAAATTAATTTGGGAATTTTCGGGTTAATATGAAATGAGTGCTGATATGAGAGGATTTAAAAAGTTTTGGAGCAAATGCGGCTTGCGGGATAAATTTCTGCTGTTTTTTTTCCGGCTGGTTTTCCTGCTGACGGTCGCCTTTTTCGCGGCGCTTATAATTTCAACAATTATTCAGGCGCAAACCAGCTCTTCCGTAGGGGGTATTTCAAAAAACGAGATTTTTTTCGCTGTGAAACTCACCTTCATCACGGCTTTTTCTTCGTCGGCTCTCGCCGTGTTAACGGCAGTTCCCGTAGCTTACATACTTTCGCGGCATAAGTTTCCTCTGAAAAACGTCGTTGAAATGCTTTTGTTTATTCCCGTTGTCACGCCTCCCGTCGCGCTGGGGGCTATGCTTCTGATGTTTTTCAAAACGCCGTTCGGCGAATTTTTCGAAAATCATTTTTTCGGCGTGGTTTATGAAGTGCCGGGCCTGATTTTCGCGCAGGGGGTTGTTGTCTTCGGTATAGCGGTAAATGTTATCAAAATGGTTTTCAATTCTGTTAAGCCCGAATACGAGGAAATCGCGAGAACTCTCGGGGCGACAAAAATTCAGGCCTTTTTCAGGGTGCTTCTGCCTCTTTCAAAGAAAGGAATAATTGCCGCGTTTTTTCTTGCCTTTGCGCGCGCGATAGGAGAATTCGGGGCGGGTGTGATGCTCGCGGGAGCAACGACGATGAAGACGGAAACTCTTCCGATCGCGATTTTTCTGAATTTCTCAAGCGCCGATGTGCGCGGCGCATGCGTTTTTACTCTGATCTCGCTGGTTGTTTCCCTGGGAACGCTTTTTCTTATAAAAGAATATGCTGAAAATAGAAAACCTTTATTGCAAAGCCGGTAATTTCCTGCTTAAAGCGGCGACACTGAAAGTGGAAAGGGGCGAGTATTTTGTTCTTTTGGGTCCCACAGGATCCGGAAAAACAACTCTTGCCAAGAGCATCTGCGGACTGCACCGGAATACCGGAGGAAAAATTTTCTTAAACGGCGCTGATATAACGGAACTCCCGCCGGAAAAAAGAAAAATAGGTTATCTTCCTCAGGATTTCGCTCTTTTCCCGAATATGAATGTCCGCGAAAATCTTCTTTTCGCGCCCCGAATGCAAAAAAAAGACATGAAAGAGATCAAGCGTAAAATGGATTATATTGCAGAAACGTTAGACATAGGAGGAATTCTTGAAAGAGAAACCGTAAATCTTTCGGGCGGAGAGAAGCAGAGGGCGGCTCTGGGAAGGGCGCTGCTGGCCGATCCGGAAATCCTTATTCTTGACGAGCCTTTTTCGTCAATTGATCCCGGTCTTAAAACAAATTTATGGTTTGAAATGAAAGATTTTCTGAGCGTTCTTAAAATTCCGGTAATTCACATAACTCACAATCTTGACGAGGCCGCGGTTCTCGCCGGAAAAATGGGTGTTTTAATTAACGGTGAAATTGTTCAGCAGGGCGTGAAAGAGGAGATTTTTTCAAAACCCGCCGCGGCGGAAGTGGCGGAATACCTCGGAATCAGGAACATTTATTCAGGGAAAATATCAAAACTTACCAATGGTCAAATCGTCATAGCGGGAAAAAATTTCAAAATCACCGCTTTTAATGACAAAAATTTCATCGAAGGGGAAAAAGTGAAATTTTCAATAAGGGCGCAGGATATAAAAATTATGAAAGAAAATTTTGCCGTCAGGGACGAATTAAAAAACAATATTTTTGAAGGAGAGATAAAGGCGTCTCACTTTTTGAGCGACTCCTGCATTATAAAAGTTGAAGCGGCTTTGAATTTTGAATTGAAATTCCCTGCTTATATTTACCAGAGGCATAAACTTTATAACGGTAAGAAGGTGAGGGTGGGAATCTGGCAGAAAGGAATAAACGTTTTTCGCAGGGAGGAATTATGAGTGTGGCGAGAACATGCGGGAGTATTTTTATTATCGCGAGCGTGATGGTTTTTTCAGGCTGCGGGAAAGAAGAAAGCAAGCCGCTGAAAATCGCGGTGGAATTTGTTGACCACGCCGCAAGCGCACATATTGCAAGAGAGAAAAAATGGTTTGAAAAAGAAGGCCTGAAAGTGGAGTCGTTTGACAATTACATAACGGGAATGGCTCTTTCCGCCGCGTTAACCAGAGGCGATATCGATGCCGCGTACCTCTGTATGATTCCCGCTATCTGCGCTTACGCTAATGGAGGCGTGAAATTTAAAGTTGTCTGCGGAACGCACAAATACGGCTATGGGCTGATTGTGAATCCCGAAAAGATAAAAAGAGTTTCTGATTTAATGAAACCCGGAATCAGAATGGCCTGCCCGCGGGAAGGAAGTCCGCCGGACGCTTTGATGAACAAAATGATTGAAAAATACAAACTTAACGGTGAAAAACTGAAAAAGAAAGTTTTGCGTATGCCGCCGCCGAAAATTCTGCTTGCTCTGAAAACGGGCCAGATTGACGCGGGTTTCTGCTGCGAACAGTTTCCGGCCATGGGAGAGAGAATGGGTTTTAAGGAACTTTTATCCGCCCGGGATTTGTGGCCCGATATGCAGGGCAGCGTTCTGATTGTGAAAGAAGAACTTTTGAAAAATCATCCGCAGACCGTTAACAAGCTCGTAAAAATAACAAAAAAGGGAATTGATTTTATCAACAAGCGCCCCGATGAGGCGGCCGTTATTACCGCGGACGCTTTGACTGTTGCGGGCAAAAAGGTGCTGCCTCTCAAAATCGGAAAGATAGCTTCTAATCTTGAAGTAAGGCCCGAAGATATAAAAAAATCGCTTATGGAAAAGATGATAAACACTCCGGAAATTAACGCGGCGGCAGTGCAGGAAGAAATTGATTACCTTTATAAGCTCGGATATATAAAGAAAAAATTTAAAGCGGAAGAAATTTTAGATTTAAAATTCTTATGAATTATGCGGTTAACCAAACAATGGCCGGGAGTTGTGTTATCGGGCGGATCAGACGGTTTTTGCGGAGGTGGATAAATGGCCGTGAATGAAAACAGGGGATTTTGGAGCAGGAAGGCAAGGGCGGATTACGCGGGCTTTCTGCCGGTAATATTTCTTCTGATTGTGTGGGAAATCGTGTCACGAAGCGGTATTTTTCCGCAGGCGATTTTCCCGCCTTTTACAGCAGCGGCGGCGGAATTTTTCACTCTTTTCAAAAACGGCATTCTGCCTGCGAATTTTTTGGCAAGTTTTTTGCGGGTTTTCATAGGATTTTCGATCGGCTCTCTGCTTGGTATTTGCACAGGCGCTCTTATGGGATGGAACCGCTGTTTTGATAAAACCTTCAGTCCCATAGTGAGTTTGCTTTATCCAATTCCCGCGCTCGGATGGCTTCCGATTTTGATGCTGTGGATAGGAATAAATGAAGCGCTTCCGATCACAATAATTTTTATATGCTCTTTTTTTCCCGTTTGTTATGCCACCGCGAGCGGAATAAAAAATGTGGATAAAAATTTCGTTGATGTCGCAAGAACTCTCGGCGCTTCAAAAACGGAAATTCTCAAAAAAGTGCTTTTCCCTCTCGCGCTTCCCTACATTTTCACGGGGCTCCGCCTTGAGGCGGGAATGGCGTGGCGCGTAATTATAGCCGCCGAGATGGTGGCGATTCCCACGGGGATAGGCGCTCTTATGATGCGGGCGGAAAGTCTCATCAGAATGGACGTAGTGATTGTCTGCCTTTTTGTTCTTTCGGCTATGACTTTTCTATCCGAAAAATTATTTGTTTTTATGGAAAAGAATCTGGTAAAATGGAAATGACGTATATGTTAAACTCCGGAGGTAATGGAAAATGATGGAAATAATACGAAAAAAACTTTTACAGGTTGTTAAAAAACACTCGCTTTCCGATGACAGTGTGGAAATAACGGCGAAAACACTGTCGTCCGAAGAGGCTCTTGGAAATCCCGAACATAATGATTACCCGCTTCTTAATGGCCGGGAACGGCTGATGGAAGCATCATTCCGGTCTTCTAAAGGCGTCGCCTTTTCCGACATGTTCGGAAATTTTAAATCGTCTCTCGGCGAAATTTTAAATATGGAGTTAAAAAACAATTTCAGAAGAGCTGTTTTTATAGCCGCGGGCAACGCCGTTTTAAGAGAATTAAATCTCATTGAAAAAACACGTCACTGCAAAAATGAAGACCTCACAGACTGCGCGGGAGAACTTTGCGCTTTTATCAGGGAAAATTACGGAAATCCGAAAATATTTCTCTGCGGCCTTCAGCCGAGATTTGCCGAAGCTCTTTCGGCGGGATTTGAAATCAGAATTACGGATATGGACGAAGCGAATTTGGGAAAAGATTTTAACGGTGCGAGGGTTGAAAATACGGACAAAACGGACGAATACATAAATTGCTGCGATTTGATTTTTGCGACAGGTTCGACATTTGTAAACGGCAGCGCCGGATGTCTTATAAAAAGCAAAAAAGAAATTGTTTTTTACGGCGTGACCGGCGCGGGGCATTGTTTCCTTTTGGGATTAAAAAGGTATTGTCCCCGCGGAATGTAGCCAACGCCGGTCTTGTTGTGTTGTTGACGGTGCCTCATAATTTCATTAGAATGAGCATAGAAATGCAAAACAACAGGAGAAAAGTTTGAAAAAAAGAAAAATAAGGATTGAAGATTCCGTCGGGAAGATACTTCCTCACGATATAACGGCGATAATACCCGGAAAATTCAAGGGGCCCGCGTTCAAGAAGGGCAGGGTAATAAAAAAAGAGGATATTCCGGCTCTTTTAAAAATCGGAAAAGAAAGCATATGGGCTCTGGAAATTTCAAAAGACGAATATCACGAGAACGAGGCGGCGCGAAAATTCAGGGATCTTGCCGGCAATAATGTCGCGTCAATCGGGCCTTCGGAAGGCAAAATGAGTTTCTTTGCCTGGAAAAGCGGTCTTTTTTTCGTTGACAGGAAAAGCGTTGACAGAATCAACGCCGTCAAAGATGTGGTTTTGTCAACACTGCACTCCGCTGTTCCGGTCAAAAGCGGGGAGACAGTGGCGGGAATAAGAATTGTTCCGCTGGCGACAAAAAAAAATAATGTGGAAAAAGTTTTAAAAGCCGCGTCGGCACAGGCTGCCTCCGGCGGCGCGGGGACGTCACCCGGGCTGCTGGAAATCCTGCCGTTTAAAAAGAAAAAATGCGCTATTATTGTCACCGGTTCGGAAGTCGCAAAAGGCAGGATAAAAGATAAATTCAGACCGGTTATAGAAAAAAAATTAAAGGAATACGGAAGCTCCGTTAATTTTTTCAAAATTGTGACCGATGATGAGAAACTGATAAAAGAAGCGGTTCTTGAAGCGAAAAAGAAATGCGGCTTGATTATACTCACCGGCGGTATGTCGGTTGACCCGGATGATGTGACACGCCTTGCAATAAAACAGGCGGGAGCGAAAATTATCTCTTACGGCGCGCCTGTTCTTCCGGGAAATATGTTTCTCGCGGCCTATCTCGGGAAAATTCCGGTTCTGGGCATTCCCGCCTGCGCGCTTTTTTACAAAACGACGGTTTTTGATCTTTTTCTTCCGATGGCGCTTGCCGATGTTGAAATAACGAGAAAAAACATTTTAAGCAGGGGTTACGGCGGTCTCTGTCTTCAGTGCAGGATTTGCGTTTTTCCCGATTGTCCCTTTGGAAAATCATGACAGATTCATTCGGAAGAAAAATCAGCTATCTGAGGGTATCTCTTACCGACAGGTGCAATTTCCGCTGCCGCTATTGTATGGACGAAGAAGGAATAAAAAATTTAAGCCATAGTGAGATTCTGACATACGAGGAAATCCTGAGTATGATAGAAATTTTCAGAACTCTCGGCGTGGAAAAATTCAGGTTTACGGGCGGTGAGCCCTTTGCGCGAAAGGGGGTTATGGACTTTTTTGAAAGGCTGGATATCCCTTTCCATATAACGACAAATCTTACAATGCCTTCTCTTGATATAGATAGAATAAACAAGCTCAAAATCGCCTCAATCAATGTGAGCTGCGACTCGTTGAAACCCGGAAAATACAGATTTATAACACGGCGGGGGCATCTTGAAACTTTCCTCGCGAATTTCAGGAAACTCCGCGTGAAAAACAAAAAACTGAATGTTGTGTTGATAAAAAATTTTAATGACGACGAAGCGCTGGATTTTATAAAATTCGCCGCGGAATCGGACTCGGATGTGAGATTTATAGAGAAAATGGATTTTATAAAAGACGGCCTTGATTTTGCGCCGCTGCCGCCGCTCGTGGAAAATCTCACAGCGACAGGAATTATTGAAGAGGAAAGTTTTAACGAGCCCGGCGGCGTAGCCGTATACCACAAACTGAAAAACTCAAATAGACGTGTCGGATTTATTTCTTCTGTGACCGCGCCGTTCTGCGGCAGATGCGGCAAAATCCGGATTAAAGCGAACGGGGATTTGAAACTCTGCCTTTTTGATGAGATCAGTTTTAATATCCGCAACGTTTTAAAAAACGGCGCGGACGACGAAATAAGGGATTTTATATACGGGATTATTCAAAGGAAGGGTGAGTTTCCCGATGTCCGGCGGGGAATGGAACCGATAGCTCAAATGGGAGGATAAATGAATTCTGTACTTTCTCACTGGTCTGAAAAAGGCAATTTAAGAATGATAGATGTGACAGACAAGAAAATCACAAAGCGTACCGCGAGGGCAGTTGGTAAAATTCTGATAAAAGAAAAAACGATGAACCTGATAAAATCGAAAAAAACGCCGAAGGGTGATATCTTTGCCGTTTCAAAAACAGCAGGCATAAACGCTGTAAAGCAGACGCAGTTTCTGATACCGCTATGCCACAATCTGGGAATTACGCACTGCGAGATAGATTTCAAAATCAAAAAAAACGCCATTGAAATTATTACGACCGTAAGAACAAAAAGCTTCACGGGGGTTGAAATGGAAGCCCTGACGGGAACGGCCGTCACGCTTCTGACTTTGTATGATATGCTGAAACCCGTGGATAAATCTATGGTAATTTCCGAAATAATGCTTCTTTCAAAAAGCGGAGGGAAGAGCGGCAAATGGCTGCGGAAATAACAGCGGCGGTGCTGACGGTGTCCACGAGCGCTTTTGCCGGCAAAAGAAAAGACAAAAGCGGCCCCGCGCTTTGTAAACTGTGCGGGAAAAAAGGCTTTAATGTGATTGCGCATGATATTGTTGACGACAGCAAAACACGGATAATGCGGAAACTGAAATTTTATACAGACAGGCTGAAAGCGGATATTGTTCTCACAACGGGGGGTACCGGATTCGGCCCCGAAGATATAACTCCCGAAGCGACTGCCGAAATTATTGAGAAAATTGTGCCCGGAATTCCGGAGCTCATAAGAATGAGGAATTTGGAAAAAACAGCAAGAAGCGTTTTATCAAGAGGCATTGCCGGCATAAGAAAGAAAAGTCTGATAATCAATTTGCCGGGCTCGCCGAAAGGCGCGAAAGAATCGTTTGAGGCGGCGGCGGATCTTCTGCCGCACGCGGTAAAGATGTTAAACGGCGGGGGGCATTAATGAAGATAGCGGGCATAAATATAAGCGCGAAAAAAGGAACGGTAAAGACTCCTGTTGAAGAAGGAGAACTGCTTGCGGATTTCGGTTTTCGCGCAGACGCGCACGCCGCGGCTGATTCTCCGAAACAGGTGAGCATTCTGAGCGTTTCTTCAATAAATAAGATGAAAGAAGAGCTGGGGGATAAAATTACCTTCGGGGTTTTCGGCGAAAATCTGGATTTGGAAGGAATTGAAAACTCCGAACTTCCCGTCGGGAAAAGAATGGTTTTTTTCTCGGGCGCGGAACTGGAAGTGACGGAAATCGGCAAGAAGTGCCACAGCGGCTGTGAGATATTTAAAATATGCGGAAAATGTATTATGCCCCAGGAAGGAATATTCTGCAGAGTTGTGAAAAGCGGTAAAGTTAAAAAGGGGGACGGATTTAATGTTGTGTGAAGTTGAAAATGCCACGAACTTAAGAAAGAAATTCCTCAAGATAATAGACGAAAAAAAGACTTATATTATTTCCAAGGATTCCGCTGCGCGGGCAGTTTTAATGCCGGTTGAAGTCTATGAAAAGCTCATTGCCGCAGGAAGAGAAAAACTTCCGGCTCTTGCCGTTCTGGGCGCGAGAGACTGCGGAAGGAAAAAGGCGCTTGAAACTGCGGACGCTGTGAGCGCCGCCGAAAAATATTTTTCAAAAATCATTTTTGTTTTCGGCGAAAAAACAGAAAAATACGGCGAATTTTTCAAGTCCGCGGATGTGCGGGCGGTTTTTAACGGAAAACCCGAGATGCCTATAATAACTTCGCTGAAACTTGCCGTGGCGGCCTTATCCCCTGAAGATGATTTTCTTGTGTTCTGTTTTCTGTCAAAACCCGTCGGCAAAGATATTTTAAGGAGAATAACGAAAAAAATCCCCGAAGCCCGGAAAAAGAAAAAAGGCATTGTGATAACAAAAGTGAAGGGGCGTCCGTCTCATCCCGTAGCGCTGTCAAAAAAATATTTTAAGATGTTGCTGTCAACAAGAAAAGAGCTTGGCATTCCTTACATAATCCGTAAATTCAAAAAAGACATAATCTACGCGTAAATCTGAAAATTGCATTTTCCGCAAGCGCTCGTGCTTACAAGATTTTAACCCTCTTTATTCATACTCACCCTGTCATTGCGTGAGAGCGGAGCGATCTCAGAGATAGTGTGAATAATCCAGGTTAGCTTTGTGATTGGGCATTTATTTCATGGGGTTCCATTAAAAACTGAATGCCGTCAAGAATTTGTTCTAAACGCTTATTTGATAAATGCCCAATTTTTTCACCTAAGTGTGATTTATCGACAGTAACAATTTGTGAAATATTAACAACACTGCGTTTCGTTAGATTAGCCTCTTTCTTGTTCAGTAGAACATTTCCAGGAGCTTTTGCTAAGTGAAGATTGGATGTTAAGGCGCAAACAACAATTGTGCTAATGCGGCTGTAGTTAAAAAGATTATTTTGAATAATGACATGAGGATGTCTGTATCCAGGAGCAGAACCTGATGGTATGGGCAAATTAACCCAGAAGATATCTCCTTGAGAGATTACCATTTGTTTTCTTTCCGGGTCATTAGTTTACGTTGATGAACCGTAGCAAATTCCAGCCATTTTTTGTCATCTTCGCTTGGTTCATTAGCATAGACCGCGTTAAGTTTTTTAAGCAGGCCCGGTTGTTCTTTTTTTTTG
>SWCC01010295.1_pt1 | contig 18890 bp, 12 predicted proteins | sample 4692971 | NCBI WGS metagenome assembly SWCC01 (sample SAMN10267277, study PRJNA491770) | bioreactor metagenome | isolation source: DHS bioreactor inoculated with subseafloor sediment | place: Japan: off Shimokita Peninsula | collected 2006-08 | reverse complement strand
TGGTACCAGCAGTTATTTAAATATGTAGAGTCCAATCAAGCCATCCCGCACATCAGCATCTTTTTCCAATTCTTTTTGAATGCATCCAGCGCTCATCTTCTTTCGATGGTCGTCACAGGTTTGCTTGTTATAGTACTGGGATGGTTGCTCTGGAAATCCTGGTTGGGAAAGGTTTCCGCACAAAAAACACTGGTTTTCATCGGTTTTCTTACTTACGCCGTTCATCCCCGCACCGTTTCCTACGAGCAGATCGTCTTCCTGCTGCCCTTTCTGATCTGGATTTTCAGCAATCCCCCTGCGATCCCATCCCACACCAAAGTCGCGTTCTGGTTTTCCGGCATCCTGATCTCCTGGGCCGGGTTCTTCGTTGCCAAAGCCGGTTGGAGTGCGCTTTTCCCCTTGGAATGGATTTTCGGCTTCTACATCATCTGGATGATCTATATCTTCCTTACCCCCTCCTGCCCGCCCTCAAACGCTGTACACCTTCAGAATCATGACTCGACAGCGCTTTAAACTCTGGTAGAATCAAATCAAGAGTATTGGTACTTGGGACTCAGGTCCCCGATTGGATCGTAATAAGTTGCGCCTGTAGCCACCCATAGATGCGTTTACAGGCGTTTTGAAAAATAGGAGGTTGCCATGGCTGGCATGGAAAGATTTACCCAACGAGCAAGAAGGGTTCTCAGCCTGGCTCATCAAGAAGCTGAGAAAATGCACAAAGATGCAATCAATACCGAACATTTATTGTTAGGGTTGATTGAAGAAGAAGGCGGTGTCGCCGGGCGTGTGCTGCGCGATCTCGGTCTCGAGTCCGAACGGGTACGCGAGATGACCGAACGTGTCAGTGGCGCTGGTGAATCCGAAAGCAAACGGCTCGATCTGACCCCCGGGGTACAGGAAGTGCTGGAGTTTGCGATTGAAGAAGCCCGTAAGATGGGGCACCATTATATTGGAACAGAACATATTTTATTGGCACTGGTACGCTCAGACCAGGGTTTTGCCCTGGAAATCCTCAAGAAGCTTGGCATCTCTGCCGAACAGATCCGGCGTCAGACCCGGCGCGTCTTGCAGGAAGGCACCTCACAGGCAACTGCGAAGCCGTCCACCTCTGCTACCGGCACCCCCACCCGCGGTGCATCCAAACAGGATGCCAAGAAGGATGCCAAAACCCCGCTCATTGATCAACTGGCAACCGATCTGACTGCCCTGGCGGAAGAAAATAAACTCGACCCGGTTATTGGGCGACAGATGGAAATTGAGCGCGTGATCCAGATTCTGGCACGCCGCACGAAGAACAACCCGGCCCTGATCGGTCAACCCGGTGTGGGCAAGACCGCCATTGTGGAAGGGCTGGCACAACGCATCGTCGAAGGCGATGTTCCTGCTCCCTTGCTGGGCAAGCAAGTCCTGCAACTGGATGTGGGCTCTCTGGTAGCCGGCACCATGTACCGTGGTCAATTCGAAGAACGCCTCAAACGTGTCATCGACGAATTGAAAGCCTCGGGTGCGATCCTCTTCATTGATGAGGTGCACATGCTGGTCGGCGCTGGATCTGCCGGCTCCTCCGTGGATGCTGCCAATATCCTCAAACCCGCGCTTTCGCGTGGGGAATTGCAAGTTATCGGTGCCACCACCATGGATGAGTACCGCAAGCACATCGAAAGCGACGCTGCCCTGGAACGCCGTTTCCAATCCATCACAGTCGAAGAACCATCTCAAGAGGAGACGGTTGCGATCCTGCACGGCATCCGCGGAGCCTATGAAGAACATCATCGTCTGATCATCTCTGACGAAGCGCTTGACTCCGCTGTTAAGCTCTCTGCCCGCTATGTCAGCGAGCGCTTCCTGCCGGACAAAGCCATCGACCTGATCGATGAAGCTTCTTCCCGGGTGCGCATGTACAAGAGCAATCAGGCTAAAGCCACCAAAGAAATTATGACCGAACTGAAAGAAGTGCGTCAGAAAGAAACGCTGGCGATCGAAAATAGCCATCACGACGAAGCTCAGGATTTGTATGATCGCCGCGAAGAACTGGAAGCGAAGCTGGAAAAACTGCGCACCGGTTGGGATCGCGCCAACAGCCCGATCGTAACCAGCGATGATATCGCCGAATTGGTCTCCATGTGGACTGGTGTCCCGGTCATGCAGATGGCGCGTGAAGAATCACAGCGTCTGTTGCAAATGGAAGCTGAACTGAAGAAACAGATCATCGGGCAGGATGAAGCCATTGAGATGATCTCCAAATCCGTGCGGCGTGCACGCGCTGGTCTGAAAGACCCCAAGCGCCCGATCGGTTCCTTTATCTTCCTGGGACCTACCGGCGTAGGCAAGACCGAGCTCACCAAAGCCCTGGCACGCTTTATGTTTGGCAGCGAGGATTCATTGGTACAACTGGACATGTCCGAGTTTATGGAACGCCACTCCGTTAGCAGACTGGTGGGTGCCCCTCCCGGATACGTCGGCTTTGAAGAAGCTGGTCAACTGACTGAAGCCATCCGCCGGCGGCCCTACTCGATTGTGGTCTTTGACGAGATTGAGAAGGCACATCCCGAAGCCATGAACATGCTCTTGCAGATCATGGAAGAAGGACATCTCAGCGATGCCCGCGGTCACAAGGTCGATTTCCGTAACACGATTATTGTCATGACCTCGAATATCGGTGCCGACGTGATCAAACGTCAGCAGAACTTTGGCTTCTCATTAACCATTGACGAGAATCTGGCCGAGCAGAGCGCTTATGACGAAATGAAAAAGAAATTAATGGAAGCCTTGAAACGCGTCTTCCGACCAGAGTTCATCAACCGTCTGGATGGTGTGCTGGTCTTCCGAAGCCTGAATCGCGACCACATCCGCAGCATCGTCAAGCTGGAGGTCCAGAAAGTCTCCGATCGCCTGGCCGACCATGACCTGCAATTGGAAGCCAGCGAACCAGCGATGGAAAAACTGGCCGACGAGGGTTACGATCCGGACATGGGTGCGCGACCATTGCGCCGCGTGATCACCAGCCGCATCGAAGACCGTCTCTCAGACGCCTTGCTGGCAGGAGAATTCCAGAAGGGTGCCCGCATCATCATCGACTGGGACGAGGAAGAACAAGTCTTCAGCTTCCACGCCGCCGAGGTGCCGGAAGAAGACCAACCTGAAGAGGAGTTGGAAGTTAGCTTGTAGCTGATGGCTGATGGCTGATGGCTGGTAGCTCGTGGCTGGTAGCTGATAGTTGACAGTGAACAGTTGACGGTTGACAGGCTGAAGTGACTAGCTGGTAGCTCGTAGCTGATAGTTGACAGTGGACAGTTGACAGTTGACAGGCTGAAGTGACTAGCTGGTAGCTCATGGCTGGTAGCTGATAGTTGACAGTGAACAGTCAAGAGTTGACAGGCGAAAGATGAAAGTTGAAAAGGGCAGTCCCGAAATGGCCTGCCTTTTTTTCTTCGTGGGTTCTGGCGCCTTGAAGGGTTATCACACTCGAGGAGGTAGACCTTTTCAGCGGGGGTTTGAAAGCTTGGTGGTACGATCATCAGAAGTGTGTTACGACGGTATTCTGGGGAATGAATTTTTGCGCTCTGCAGGGCACGCCAAATCAAACCCTCGATGATGAATTGAACCTTAAAAACAATTCGAAACAATTCCATATTTTGTCAATCGTCCTGTTCTGAAAAGTAGATGTAGACCTCCGGACGGAAAAACAGCCCGTACGGGAAACCGAGGGGTTGAATAGTGGTAAGATATGCGGTTATATCTGTATTCCTCCATCTTCCCAATCCTATTCAGAACTGTCTTCGCTTTCGTTTTTGCGTTTGTCCAGTTCGGCGATGATATCAAAGATCTCTTTCTGTAGCGAGTTAATATTTTCTTTTGGCTTCAGGTAATGCGTGCGGATCAAACGGGTCAATGTAATATTCCCCATGCAGATTGAACGCAGCGTGTCGATATTATCTGCGTGGGAGGTGGTATCCACGGAGCTCTCGAGCACACGTCGCATTAAGGTTCGGATCAGCTCGATCTCATCATCCAATTCCAGCGGTTTCATTTCGGACAAATCCTCTATTTCAGCCCGGGTAAAGTGTCGCGAATAAAAACCATGTTTGTAGGCATTCAGGTTGCCATAGGGTGCACCACGTTTTTTGTGGTTTTGAGGGTCAAGACTTTGATTTTGATTTTCCTCGGACATTGTTCCTCCTATTTTTGTTTAGTGGACGGTTAATAGTTGATAGCTGATGGCTGATGGCTGATGGCTGATGGCTGATGGCTGATGGCTCAAAGCTCAAAGCTGGCTAAAGCCCGGTGCACTGCACTTAGGGATTAACCCACAAATAACCATCATGGGAAAAGACCCTGCAAAAATTCTGGCAAAAGTGCGTTGCACCTTGCTGGAGTAGTGGACTAACTGTATCAATGCTTGCGTCTGCGTTTACCTGTCTATAGTGCTTTCAGTAGTCGGACAGCATAGAATACACGTTCTATAATAAGCTAGATTTTTCGCATGTCAACCTGCCTAAATGTGCATGTTTTTAAGCAAAAATGGGGAAATTTGGCAGGTTTTTGGCATATTGGAGTAATTTGGTGGGAATTAACTGATAGCTGATAGCTTGTAGCTTGTAGCTTGTAGCTCGTAGCTCGTAGCTTGCTTGTACCGAAAGGCATGATATACCCGAAGGGCAGGATAGAGCTTGTAGCTCGTAGCTCGTAGCTCGTAGCTTGCTTGTACCCGGAGGGCATGATATACCCGAAAGGCAGGATAGAGCCGAAGGGCAGGATAGAGCTTGTAGCTCGTAGCTCGTAGCTCGTAGCTTGCTTGTACCCGAAGGGTAGGATAGAGCCGGAGGGCAAGGACAAGCCGTTGCCCCTACTCGTGCCTGATGGGGAGAGACTGAACTATGATTTATGTGATTATATGATTGAGTATGGTGGCGAATTTGGTGCATTGCACCTGAATTTGTAGGGTGTGGTCTGCGACCCACCGTTTTCTTATCTTTTGATATGCTCCTCAAAAAAGTCTGAACTGGGATGTATCGGATTTCTTGATGTGTGGATTCCTGAATTGATTACCATGTGAGGATTGTTGATTTTCGATGATTGAGGGCAGGATTTACTCCTCAGAAAAACTTTTCGGAGTCCTTCGGAAGGATTGGTTTGTAGAGAAACAGGATTTTTGGCCCTCAATTACTCGTCTCCTGTCTTTTCACATCCCCTGCCTTTTCACCTGCCCAGCTTCGTAAAGACTCTGCAAAACGCAGGCTGACCGGATCGTTATATCGTTCGACGATGTCGGCAAAGTTTGTAAAGGTGATGACATTATCCTGCCCATACGGGTTATTGGGTTGAATGTAGACGATCTCGATCTCATATTCATCAGGCTGGATGCTAAAGATTCCTTTGCTATCCAGCGTAATCAAACCCAATTTCTCTACATGAGCGAGAAGGTGACTGTATTTTTGCTTGCTGGTGGTAGCTTTGTAAATCTTGCGCAGCCCGTCTAATAGTTTCGGCAATCCAATCTGCCTGGACTGTTCAAGGTACAAATCCTGCGCAGTACGCCGAGAACCCTGGTCGGTTTTGAGATCCACGAAAATGACTTTGGTTTGCGCTCTGGCGAGGTAATCGATCTTAAAGGATAGATTCGACACGCCATTGGTGATGGTACCGATGTGAACCGGAAATTCAGGGAGTATCCCTTCTATTTCCGTTTGGAATCGATCAGCCAGCACTTCTGGCAGGTAGATGGAGAAGAAGATATCGGCTCGACGCTCCAGCTGGTAGGCGGGTAAATGCCGCCAGGTATCCATGTTGTTGAAGATGTTATTTATGGGATCCATTTTTTCTACAATTATTGTAGCTCATAACTAAATAATAAAAGAGCGTTCCTCTTTACAAATGGATCATTTATATTACTGGTGAGTAAACGCAGAGAAAAATTTATATAATCAACCAGGATATTATGAATTGGCCCACAATCGAGTTTTCCAGGGACTTGAACCAAGTCGTACGTTCCAGGAGCGGAGATTTACATCCAGGTCAATCAGGATGGTCCGAGGTTGAGGATTGAGAAAGGGTAAAACAAATTTGGGGCGTTAAATTAAAATTCCTACCCTCTCAAACGGATTTCACCATCAACTCGATCAAATAATTCTGGATGATTGCTTACTCTGGCTGAAATTTGTTTTGGTTCAATATCTGAACCATCCTTCTTTCGGTATAATTTCCTGCTATTAATTACATCCGCCAATTCTTGAGCTGTCATTGAATTCTTTTTCTCTCTCAGAACCTGAGCAATCGCTTCGTGTAAAAACATTATTTCCTCCCTGAATTTATATATTTATTTTTCTCTCAATTTCCCAATCTTTTCCCACTTCCCAGTTTCTTCATCCCAATATTTCCAAAAATCCCAGCCATTCACTGTTTTCGAATCTACAATTGCCTTTGCAGCACTCGTGGTTGTTGGATAAGTTACACCATTCCACATTAATTCCCCTTCCGCTTTATTCAAAAAACCCTCATAGGTCTGACCTTTATAAATTGCCTGGATTTGTAATGGAAAACCTGGCTGGATAGTTCTTTTTTCTTTTTTAGTTGTCTTTTTGGGTCTTTCTGATTCTGGTGTACCTTCCTCAATCATTACCCCTAAGATTTCCGACCAATATTCATTATCAATCATGGGTACGACATATTCTTCCAACTTAACCCCAACTTTGTATTGAATCAATAAATCCACCAATTGTTCTCCATCTATCAAACGGATCGGTGTTCTTCCGGGGTCCTTGGAATCGTTTTTTGCATCAAACGTAAAATTACTTGGAGTTATGATTAATCCTTGTTCAGAATCGGCAAATCTAAGAGAACCTCTCAAATCCCTAACAACATCTGAACCTACATTTTTTGACCATCTCTTCGCTTGGATAGCTATTTTTACTTCACTTAGAGGATTAGATCGAAGAACTCCTCTTACATCTACCCCTTTATCATTGCTATAAGGAGTAGTTATAGTTTCTTCAAAACCCATTTCATCCAATAATATTTTTATCATTTCCTCAAATTTTTGAGGTTCCATTCGTAATAAAATTTTTCTTATTTCTTTCCGAACTTGATTTTCAATACTCTTAAAATGCTGATCAATATTTACGGAGGATGAAATCTTAAGGCCAAATGTACCTCGTTGATCACCTCTTCGGAAACGCGAATTGGGTTTTAGCGTATCAGTATAAAGTAGAGCCCCCATAGTGGAGTCTAGTTTTTGACTAAGTGTATCTAATATCTGTGCTGACAAAGCAAGATCAGTAATCTCACGGTAATGAAGTTGTTGACCAGATTTTTTCAATATTTCATATGCTGCATCTTTGAATCTCATAAAAACCCCTTATAACCTAACTACTATATATTAATTCGATTTTTGAATGTCAATATTTTTCTTAATCATACACTTTTTTTAAAATTCTAAACTTTCAAATCCGATTAGAAAGATTTAGAAATTTTCCCGTATAATACTTATACACCAATTCAACCAAGGGGAGATTTAACTTGTCCTTAATTCCCATCGACAACAATTCAGGTATTCGAGATAATTACAAACGCGGTAGTGTGGCTGATTTTCTTAGGGAGAAAATTCAGGAAGGTTCACAACTTTCAATTGTCTCGGCATATTTCACCATATATGCTTACGATCAATTAAAAGATAAATTGAATAATATTGAGCACCTCAATTTTCTTTTCGGAGAGCCAAGTTTTATAAAATCCATTGATCCATTAAGAACCGATAAAAAAGCCTATCGGATTGACAATGACACCCTAAAGCTAACCAACAAACTTGAACAAAAACGGGTTGCCAGAGAATGCGCTGAATGGATCAACGATAAAGTAGATATCCGATCGATTCGGCAGTCCAATCTTCTGCATGGCAAAATGTATCATGTCAACAATCATGGGGTGGAAGAAGCCATTATGGGCAGCTCTAATTTTACTGTAAGTGGGGTAGGCTTGGGGGAGAGAAATAATAATATTGAATTGAATTTGATCGTCGATGGAAATCGTGACCGCAAAGAACTAAAAGAATGGTTCAATGAAATCTGGAATAACGAGCAACTGGTTGAAGATGTGAAAGAGGATGTCCTCACCTATCTTTCTCAGCTATATCAAGACAATGCACCTGAATTCATTTATTTCAAAACCCTGTTCCATGTTTTTGAAAAATATTTAAGTGAACAAGAGATGGAAGGCCTTACCGATATCAAAAGTCAAATTGTTGATACGGATATTTGGAAATCTCTATTTGAATTTCAAAAAGATGGTGTCAAAGGTGCAATCAATAAAATTCTGGATTATAACGGCTGCATTCTGGCAGACAGTGTCGGTTTGGGTAAAACATATGAGGCTTTAGCAGTCATTAAATACTTCGAGATGCGTAATGATCGTGTTTTGGTTTTATGCCCTAAAAAATTGCGAGAGAACTGGACTGTTTACCAGGCACATAATAACAGCGATTTGAATCCATTTACTCGGGACCGCTTCAATTACACCGTACTTTCGCACACAGATTTAAGCCGTGAGGGTGGAAAATCCGGTGATATAGATTTGGCGACCTTGAATTGGAATAATTACGACCTGGTTGTCATTGATGAATCACATAATTTCCGTAATAACACCCCTGGCAGAAAAGATGAAGATGGCAATCTGATCGCAAAAAGCCGCTACCAACGTCTGATGGAAGATATCATCCAGACCGGTGTGAAAACGAAAGTCATGTTGTTGTCTGCCACTCCCGTAAATAACAATTTAAAAGATTTGCGCAATCAAATCTACTTCCTGACTGAAAATCAAGACAGAATATATGAAAATGTTTTAGGGATAGCAAGCATTAAAGATACTTTGGCAAGCGCTCAACGCACGTTTACTGAATGGGCTAAAAGATCCAACAATCACACTACCAAAGAATTGTTAGCAGAATTCAGCTCCTCTTTTTTCAAATTATTGGACGCACTCACCATTTCGCGCTCACGAAAACATATCCAAAAATATTATAAGGAAAGTGTTATTCAATTAGGTGGTTTTCCAAAACGTTTAAAACCCATAGCTATTTACCCGAAAATCGATTTATTAGATGAATTTATGTCTTATGATCAACTTAATCAAGAAATTTTGGGTTACAAGCTTACTTTATTTAATCCATCTGCCTATATTCTTGAGGATTATTTATCCCTCTACGATGCAAAATACGCCAAAGCGCAACCCACTTTATTTGACCGAACCATCACAGATAAATTTTCCCAACAGACCCGCGAATACTTTTTGATTGGGATGATGAAGGTGAATTTTCTGAAACGTTTGGAAAGCTCAATCCATTCTTTCGATATTACTATGAAACGCACCATAGAGAAGATAGACACACTGGTTGAGCGCATTAATCAATTTAAACAAAATCAAATCGAAAATTCAAAAATCGAATTTGATGACCTGCTTATTCAAGATGAGGAAGTTGAAGAATTTGATGAAGTATTGGAAGTCGGAAAATTAAAGTTGCCCTTGGCTCATATTGATCTTGATCGCTGGTTGGAAGATTTAGCGAATGATCGCAATCAATTAGAAATGTTGGAAAAATCAGCGCGGGTTATCACCGCAGACCGTGATGCAAAATTAGCGGAAGTAAAGAAAATTATTGAGAACAAAGTAAAAAATCCGACCTTTGATAAGCTTCACGATCTTCCAAACAAAAAAGCTCTGGTATTTACCGCTTTTGCGGATACGGCTGATTACTTGTTTGAAAATTTAAAAGAATGGGCAGTTAAAGAATTAGGCATTCACATTGCTGTGGTTTCCGGTGGAGCCATAAAAAATAAAACAACCTTCGGACGTAATGAATTTAACCAGATATTGACCAATTTTTCTCCCGTTTCTAAAAACCGCAACAAAATGCCTTCCCTGGATCAATCGGCTGAAATTGATTTATTAATTGCCACAGACTGTATCAGTGAGGGACAAAACCTGCAGGATTGTGATTGGTTGATCAACTATGACATTCATTGGAACCCTGTACGGGTCATCCAGCGCTTTGGACGAATTGACCGTATTGGTAGCATCAACCATTCTGTTCAATTGATTAATTTCTGGCCAACACAGGATTTAGAGCAATATATAACCTTGAAATCCCGAGTGGAAACCCGCATGGCTCTGGTTGACATTGCTGCCTCCAATGAAGACAACCTTTTATCGACCGATGAGATTGACGAATTGATCAAAGAGGATCTTAAATATCGTGACAAACAATTAAAGAAATTACGCGATGAGGTTTTGGATTTGGAGGATTTCAACGAAAGTATTTCATTGACAGATTTTACTCTCGATGATTTTCGGGCTGAATTGAACCGCTATATTGAAGCCAATCGTAAGTTGCTCCAGGAATCACCTTTAGGGTTGTATGCAGTTGTTCCAACTGACCCGCAATATCCAATTATTCAGCCGGGTGTTATCTTTTGTCTAAAGCAAATGACATCCTCTGATCCAAGTGATACGGTCAATCCTTTGCAACCTTATTTTTTAGTTTACCTATTGAATGATGGCACAACACGACTTAGTTTTGCCCAACCAAAGCAAATTTTGGAAATTTACCGTGCACTTTGCACAGAAGAGAAGAATCCAATTCAATCTTTATGTGATCATTTCAATCTGGAAACTCACAACGGTGAAGATGTTTCCAAATACACTAAATTATTAAGTAAAACGATTGAAGCAATCGAAAGAACTTTTAAAAAACGTGTATTAAGTGGTTTAGCCACAGATCGTAGCGCCATAATAATGGAAAAATCAAAGCAGGTATCCAAAGATACCGAATTTGAATTAGTGACCTGGTTAATCATTTGCTGATATGAACGAAATTACACTTAAACAAAGTATTGAAAAGTCATTAAAGAAATTCTCTGATGGAACATTACTTGAGAATGGTCATCATCTTTTACAAACTTTAGGTTACAAAAGTCAACACACAATTGAATTATCACCGAATACTATTGATGGATTTCTTGAATATTTTCCAAGCGCTCAAGAGATAAAAAGAGACAAAGCCCTGGTTAACGATTGGTTGTCAGTCGATATTTTGTTTCAATTAACGGTCGAAGATATCAAGGATGTTACCCAGGGTAGATTTGTTTTTGATCGGGCACCAAAGATCGATAATCAAATCATTGAATCCTATTTATTCATTGCTATTTCTTTGAAAGGTAGTCAATACACAAGAACACAGTTGGCAAACCTGACCAGAGAAATCAATAAAATTTTTCCAATGCCCGTCATGATCATCATTCAACATGATGAAAATCTGACTTTTTCTATCATACATCGCAGATTAAACAAAAAAGATGAATCACGTGATGTGCTTGAAAAAGTAACTTTGATCAAGGATATTTCAATCAATAAACCGCATCGGGGGCACATTGAAATAATATTTGATTTATCCCTACATCAATTGGCAAAGGACAAACCTTTTACAAATTTTATTGAATTGCAAAAAGCCTGGGAAAAAACCCTTGATACTTCCGAATTAAATAAAAAATTCTACAAAGAAATTGCCAACTGGTACTTTTCTTCGCAGAAGAAAGTCTCCTTTCCTGCTGGAGGTGGAGATAATAATGAGATTCGAAATGCCACCAACTTAATTCGGTTGATCACCAGATTGATTTTTGTCTGGTTTATCAAAGAAAAAGATTTGGTCCCAGAAGAATTGTTTGATCAAAAGAAACTTAAGGATATCCTAAATTATTCTGATCCATCCAATTCAACCTACTATAAAGCCATATTACAAAATCTCTTTTTTGCCACATTAAATACCGAAATGGGGGACAATAGAGGATTTCGAAAAAAAAATTCCAATCCAAAAGGGTTCGATGGGAATTTTGGAATATCTTCTCTTTACAGATATGAGAATTATTTCATAGACCCTGATGAAGCTTTATCTCTATTCTCAAATATTCCGTTTTTAAATGGTGGATTGTTTGAATGTTTGGATAAACGGGAAGAAAAAATCATTATAGATGGATTTTCTGATAACCCAAAATATCAGGCAAATGTCCCTGATGACTTGTTTTTTGGCACATTACATGATGAAGATTTAAGTGAGTTTTATGGTAGTCGTCGTAATAAACAAGAAAAGGTTCGTGGCATCATCAATATTTTCAATGATTTTAAATTTACTATTGAAGAAAATACACCCGTTGAGGAAGAAATAGCATTAGACCCTGAATTGCTCGGCAAGGTATTCGAAAATCTATTGGCATCTTATAATCCCGAAACAGGTACAACCGCCCGAAAACAAACTGGTTCTTTTTATACGCCAAGAGAAATTGTCAATTATATGGTAGATGAAGCTTTAATTGAGTACCTAAAAACAAAACTTGGAGACCTTCCAAACGCTGAAGAACGTTTGAGACACTTATTTGAATATAATCAAGAAGACCATCAATTTTCACTGGATGAAACCAAAAATATTATCAACGCAATTGATGAAGTCAATGTTCTTGACCCTGCTTGTGGTTCCGGCGCTTTTCCAATGGGAGTGCTACATAAACTTGTTTTTATTCTAAATAAATTGGATACAGGCAATAAATTTTGGAAAGAAAAACAAATTGCTAAAGCGATAGAAATACCTGACCCTGAAGTACGCAATAGGGTAATATCAGAGATTGACCTGGCATTTGAAGATAACGAACTTGATTATGGCCGTAAGTTATTTTTGATTGAAAATTGTATTTATGGCGTTGATATTCAACCAATCGCAGTGCAGATAGCAAAGTTAAGGTTTTTCATATCTTTAGTTGTCGACCAAAAATCAGATGTCAAAAAATCCAATCTTGGAATTCGGCCGTTGCCTAACTTGGAAACTAAATTTGTAGCTGCTAATTCGATAATTCATATTGAGCGTCCTCAACAAATGATGCTGCATAATCCTCTCATTGAAGAAAAAGAAAAAAAATTAGCTGCAGTAAGAAGTTCTCTTTTCACAGCTAGAACCCCTGAAACGAAAAGGAAATATCGTGATATAGATTACAAATTACGTGAAAAACTTGCCATTTTATTAGAAAGTGATGGTTGGGGGAGTAAAAGTGCATCTCAATTATCCAGTTGGAATCCTTATGATCAAAACTCAAGTGCTGAATTTTTAGATCCAGAATGGATGTTTGGAATAAAAGAGGGGTTTGATATAGTAATTGGTAACCCTCCCTATATAACATTACGTTCCCTCGACGAGGAAATAAAAAATTACATTAAACAAAACTATAGATATTCCCGTGGGGGCGATATATATGTAGCATTTATTGAACGATCAATCAATCTTCTTAATAAAAGAGGCATTCTTTCATTTATAGTTCCAAACAAATTTTTTGGTGCAGATTATGGAAAGGCAATTAGGAAATATCTACAATTTGGTGAACCAGAAATTATTAGCATTTGGGATTTAAAAGATGAAAAAGTCTTTGAAAACGCAATGATTTCTACTATTGTGTTAATTGTTCGTAATCAAAGAATTGGAACAATTCCTATTCTCAAACAAGACGAAGATAGGTTTGAATTTCCAAATTTGTTTGACTCTGATGGAAAGATTCAAATTGATTCAAATGAAAAAAGCAAATTAATAATTCAAAAAATCAAAAAATACCCGGTACTTCAAAAGTTTGCAGATATTCGAACTGGTATTATGGGGTTCGATTATTGGAAAATGGAACCAATTGTACAAGATAAACAACCAAATAGTGATTTGATAAGACTTTTTACTAATGGAAATTTTTCAAGGTATACGAACAAATGGGGATATAAATGGGTGAATTTGTATAAAAAAAAATATCTTTATCCTGTTATTAAATTAGATCCTCAATTTATTAATCAAAACACTATAAAATTATTTAAGACGACACCTAAGATTATTGTTAGAGGTGTTTCTAAAAGGTTGGCAGCAATTCTCGACGACCATGGAGCAGGTTTGTTAGTTGCTGTTCACACGATAATCCCCATAAAAATTTCTATGAATTATGTTTTAGGTTTATTAAATTCAGAATTTCTAAATTGGTATCACCTTAATACCCAATATTCAGTAAGGATACCTGAAGGATCCTTAAAATATCCAATCAGTTTTTATAAGCATATCCCTATTCCTGAACCTAATACTGAAAACGCTGGGATTATATCGGCAATAGAAAATTATGTGGAAGATTTGTTGCTGGCAAAACGAGAAAAATATACTTCAGATACTTCTGAGTTAGAAAAGAAAATCGACCTACTGGTGTATGAATTATATGGGTTGAATGAAGATGATATTAATATTATCGAAAATCGCCCCTCTTTATCGGAATTATTCATCTGTGACGAAGATGATAATGATCTAGATATTGATGTGATTATTGATTCCGAAGACGACAATGAAAAGAAAGATGTAAATATCCTTATTGATCCAAAACGAAAACCCATTGAATATGGTCTGTATAAATGCTCACTCTGTGGATCAATGATCATGGGGTTTGATTTACAGAATCATGAGAGAGATGAGCATGAAGGGAAGTCTGTGGAATGGAAAAAAATTAGGTGAATTGTTATGTCAAACTTTTCATATTTAGGATTTGATATGAGGAATTAAGAATATTTTCTAAGAAAAAGATTCGAGGATAGCATGGATTCAAATGAGGAAACAAAAACAGCAAAAGAGATTATTGACCAATTTTTCAATAATCTGACTACTTTGGAGGGTATGGATCTTGTTACTGCCAATATTATTAATAACCTTTGGAATCAAGGCAAATTGAACCGTGATGAATTATTAAGTGAATTGGATAAAGAACGATCCCTAAAGGATAAAAATGACACTCAAAAAGCTTAGAAATTTAAAAATATCTGGTTTTAGGGGTATTAAACATAATCTCTCAATAGATTTTACTAACAAACATGAGAGTGTACTTATTTATGGGCCAAATGCAAAAGGGAAATCAAGTATTAGCGACACATTCGAATGGTTCTTCACTGGTGAAGTTAAAGAATTAATGAAAGAAGGATGCTCAAGAACAGATTATAGGCATAGGCTTCTCAGTAATGATCAAGATTCGATTGTCTGTGTTGAATTTTCTGACCCCACCTGTAATAGTGAATTTATTCTTGATTCTTCAAAACGCCAAAGGCACTCTAATACAAGTGAGGATTTTTCCCATTATTTAGAAATAAGCAAACATGAGTTGTTAATTCTACGACACAAAGATTTAAAGCAATTTGTTGATGAAACAAAGGGTGAAAAAAGGAAAAAAATTGCTCAACTTATAGGGATGGAAGATTGGGAAAAAATCCGAAATGAAATGAGCACTGTGGAAAGTCGTCTTAATTTATTGGTACGTAATAGTATTAAAGCACTCCAAGACAGGAAAGGTGAGGTTGTTAAATTAATTAAATCTGATGAATTCTCCATAGACAAATGTTGGGGATTTGCTGATGAACAAGCAAAAATATTAGGAATTGAGAAAAAAATTACCTGTATTGATGATCTTAACTTTGTAGATGAAAAGGCAAAAGAAAATAGAAAAAATGACGATCGATCTGTTATATTAACTGAATTAGGAACTGCAGAAACATTGTTATCGAATATTGAGAAATATTCATTGGATCTTTCCTGTTTAGAAGATTTCGAGAGTCAATACAATGTTATTGCATCAAATCCCAAAAAGATCTTATGTGTTCAATTAGAAAATTTATTTTCAGAAGCACTGTCTATTCTTAATAGTGGAAATTGGGAAAGTGATTTATGCCCTCTTTGTGGTTTAAATATTTGTAAAGACAAATTATTAAATCATATCAATGAGCATTTTGTCGAAAATAGGGATATTCTCGAAGAGATAAATAATTTTGAAAATTTACGCGAAAATACAAAGATTGAAATTAATAAAATTAGTGATATTGTCTCCAAAGTAAACACGTTGAAACTTTCAGTAATTGATGATATTGCCCAATTGAAGGATCAAGCAATTAAGTTATCACTTGTGGTTGGTAATACTAATTCAATAATAGGGCAACAATTGAAAATTTCATCATCTGTGTCTTTCAAGGAACTGAAAATAAAAGATGAACTGGATACTATGCTCGATCTATCAAATAAATTATTGAAATTAGTTTCTGATAAAAAAGCTGCTTTATCACCAACTAATGAAGAAACTGAGCGAATTGAGGCTTTTCAAAATCTAAGCAATTTAATATCTCACTTAAAACGAATTGGTGAAATGGAAAAGGAGTTGGAACCATTAGACAAACAATTAGAATCAATAACCATCTTTAACAATGCGTTTCAACAATTAAGACGAGACACAATGGGAAGGGTTTTACGCTCTATCTCTGAAAATGTTTCAAAATACTTTTTGGCACTTCATCAGAAGGAAGGTTTTGATAATATTCAATTAAAATTCTTACCAGAAGAAGATGGAGTTGAATTTCATGTTTACTATAAGGGTGAGGAAATCACACCTCCGAGAAAATTTCTCAGTGAATCTTATTTGAATGGTTTAGGAGTGTGTTTATTCTTAGCAACAGTACAAGCCTTCAATAAAGAAAATGGATTTATCATCCTTGATGATATCGTAAATAGTTTCGATGCAGAGCATCGGGCAGATCTAGCTCGTTTATTAGTTAATGAATTGGTAGATTATCAACTAATTGTTTTGACACATGATAGTGTTTGGTTCGATGTTTTCCGTCGATTAGCAAGACAAGGATGGCAATATAAACGTATTACTCGATGGAGTTACGAGAATGGGGTTGAAATTGAACAATCTCAATCGGACTTATTAGCTGAGTGCCGTGAAGCAATTGAAGTAAGTAAAGTAGATTTAGCTGCCCCTAAGGTGAGAACATATATTGAAAATCGATTAAAGTTTTTACTACAAAAAGTCGGTGGTAGAGTGAGGTTTAGAGAGGGCACTGCGAATGACGAAAGATCAGCAGGTGAGTTATTGCCTGATTTAAAGAAATATCTTCATAATAGTGGTTTTTTTAATTTTGCAAATGAAAAACCTTTTAATGAATTAGAAGCATCAACTTTTATTGCTAATTATGGTAGCCATGATAGGCCACCTGCACCTGTTGGGTTGGTAATAGGTGATGTAAGTTTTGCTTTAGAAAGAATTCTAGAATTAGAATCTGTTTTTGTTTGTCCTGTATGTACAAAGAAGATTTGGAATATTACTTCAAGAAATTATGAAATGCAATGTGAATGTGGAAAATATAGGTTATAAGCTTCCAAATTTAAGCTCAATTACTTCATTCTTTCATAAATATGTAATGGTGAATTTATTCAGTATTAACAAATATTACAATAATACTAATGACGCTTTAGTATAAAATGATTAAAAGAAAATGGAGTATATATGCAGAGTGAAATTATAGTTTATTATTTTGCTTATGGTTCAAATATGTTAGAAAGTCGTCTTAAGGAGCGAATTTCCGCCAAATATATTGGTGTTGGAAAACTAAACAATTATCAATTTTTGTGTAATAAAAAAAGCAAGTTTGGATCAGCAAAAGGAAATATTTCTACCTCACAAAATAATTATGTTTTAGGTGTTTTATATGAAGTAGTTTATTCTGACCTCTTAGAATTAGACAAAATAGAAGGTGGATACAAAAGAATTGAAGTAGATATAGAATTGGATGAAGAAATAGTAAAGGCTTTTGCTTATGAATCAATTAAAACAACTGATGAACTTCCCCAAAAAGAATATTTAGATATCATAATAAAAGGAGCAGAAGAGCATAATTTGGATATTGAATATATAAAAATGTTAAATGATATTCCTTTTTTGAGTGGATAATAGAAATTGTTAATTACTGATTTAAGAAAAAGGAATAAAGTATAGTTTTTTATTAATTTGTTAATATTATCAGAGAAAAAATTTTATATATTCAGCCACAGCTGTGATCAAAATTCACTAATTATTTATTATAAATAATGGTTAGCATAAAGGGGGGCACCATCACCCCAAAGAAGGGCACAACATGTCGTCAGAAAAATTCTCACTCATTCGCGGAATTCTCGGAAAACTTGGCTTGTCCAAAGAAGCTGTCGACGATGTCGTCGATTTAATCGGCGATTTTCTTGGCTCAAAAGATGAAAAGCCCAAAACACCAATCGAATTTCCATATCATCTGCGTGATAATTTCCTCTCTAATGCGGAAATCAGCTTTTATCATGTGGTGCAGACAGTCGTGGGTGAAACGTCTCAGGTTTTCACCAAGGTCTCGCTGGGGGACATCTTTTACGTCAAATCCAGTGATGCCAGTAAGTACCGGATTTACACCAACAAGATCGACCGCAAGCATGTTGATTTCCTGCTGTGCAACCCCATGGCGGTGCGTCCTTTTCTGGGGATCGAACTGGATGACAAGAGCCACCAACGCAATGACCGCCAGGAACGCGATCAGTTTGTGGATCAGGTATTTAAAGCGGCCGGGATTCCGCTGGTGCGCGTGCCGGTCAAGCATACCTACTCGCTCCAGGAAGTCCAGGCAGTGCTGCGACCGTACATCCAGCTGGATGCCAGTCAACCACTGCCAGCGGACGACAAACCACAACAATCCTGGACGACGCCCAGATGTACGAAATGCGGAGCGGAGATGGTGATGAGATCTGCTAAGACAGGTCCGAACCAGGGGAAGCGCTTTTGGGGCTGTTCGAATTACCCGAAGTGCAAGAATCTCGTGCCGATAGAAGAATAGCTGGTCGCCGCACATGTTGAATTGGTTAAAGAATATCCAAATCTTATTCCCAGAAGTCTGGATCATCAGATCTGGTTGTATTAGAGACAGACCCCGTAAGGGTAAAGCATTGTTAGTTTAAAGTTTAAAGTTGAAAGTCGAAAGGGGGAATTTTTGAATATCGAATACATTTA
>SWCC01010520.1_pt1 | contig 18898 bp, 10 predicted proteins | sample 4692971 | NCBI WGS metagenome assembly SWCC01 (sample SAMN10267277, study PRJNA491770) | bioreactor metagenome | isolation source: DHS bioreactor inoculated with subseafloor sediment | place: Japan: off Shimokita Peninsula | collected 2006-08 | reverse complement strand
CATGGGCAGCCGTTGGCGTTCGGCAATGCAGCACCGCCCTTATTGTTATATCCGGCTGGATGAGAACACGCGGATTGCCGATGTGGAAGCATCCGTTGCCCCGGCGTTGGGCAAGGTAGGCTTTCCCGACAACCTGGCCGACAGCAAGATAAATTTCATCTTTCAACCCCTTGCTTCCATCCACTTGCGTTCAAACCTTGACGGCGAGTTGCAGGCGAGTGGAAGCAACATGCAAGTCAACTTTCTGGTCGTGATTTGCCTGGTGGTTATGCTGGTTTGTTTTGTGAATTATCTAAATCTCAGTACCATTTCAACCCTCGAAAGCCGAAAAAGCTATTCCATCCGGCTGATCAACGGGGCGGGGAAAGGGAATGTTTTTCTCGAATTGTTTACGCATAACTTTTTATTGTTTTTCTCTTCCCTGTTGTTGGCTATTCCGTTGGCCATTTTATGGGTAACCAGGCAGCTTCCGGATGCAACAGTTTCCGCAGCAATATTCCTTTATGTTGGCTTGGCGGCTTTGGCCGGTACATGCCTGGCCTCCCTAATCCCATTTTTTTCGGTTTTCCGCCAGCCGGCATATATGCTGATGAAAGGCGTATCCCACAATTCCGGTGCAAATTGGTCAGGGCGAAAAGTCTTGGTGGTTGTGCAATTTGCCATCACCATCGTTTTGCTCATCTCAACCGTTGGTATCTATAAACAGATGCAATTTGTGATGAAAGAGCAACTTGGCTTTTCAGGCGGGCAGACAATATTTAGTTACACGCCCATGTCGATGACCAACCATCCGGACATCCCGCTGAAGCTGGCCACCTTCCGTAATGAAGCACTTGCCTTACCCGGTGTCAAATCATTCAGTGCCAGCTCTTCAGTGCCCGGAAGAATAATCAAACGCAGCCAGGAGAATGTCATGCCTTCCAACTCGGACGAACCTTTTGCGGCAGCTTTTGGCGAAGTCAGCATCGACGACCAGTTTCAGGATACCTATAACCTGAAGCTGTTGGCGGGTGAAAACCTTCGTCAACAATCAAACTGGATTTCCGATGAAGTTTTGCTGAATCAGTCAGCAGCCAAAGCGATGGGATATGTTCATCCGGCCGATGCCATTGGGGCAGCTTTTTCTGTTGGCGACCGCTCCTTTAAAATACGCGGTGTAGTGGCCGATTACCACCATGTTTCGCTGCATTTCCCCATCCAGCCAATTATCTATTTTCAGAACCTGGACTGGGAGCTTTCGGTGGGGTACTACTCGTTTCACATCGATGCTGCCAATACCGGAGCCATCGCGCGCGATCTGTCTAAAATCTGGAAAAAGCTCTATCCGAAGGATGAGTTTCTTTATTTCTTTTCGGATAAAGAGTTCGAATCCCAGTACCGCAGCGATTTATCTTTTAACCAAATCTTGACCTTTTCTGCGCTGATGGCCCTGCTCATTTCCTGTCTTGGCTTGCTGAGCCTCGCCATGTTTAATACCAACCTGCGGGTGAAGGAAATCGGCATTCGCAAAGTCAACGGTGCCCGCATTTCTGAAATTTTAACCATGCTCAACAAAGACTTTATCAAATGGGTAGTTATTGCCTTTGTAATTGCCACGCCCATCGCGTACTCCGCCATGAATAAATGGCTCGAAAACTTTGCCTATAAAACCAACTTAAGCTGGTGGATTTTTGCTCTGGCCGGTTTACTGGCGCTGGGAATTGCATTGTTAACGGTAAGCTGGCAGAGTTGGAGGGCAGCTGCAAGGAATCCGGTTGAAGCTTTGCGGTATGAATAAAATGTCGGGACTCCCGACAAATATGGACAAGATATGATTAAACAGATGAAAGGATTACGGTGATTATTTGGGTAAAGATCAGAAAAACATCTCGGCGCCTGCAAGACAGGACAGCGTTTGAGGGCAGAGAAACATCAGACAAATCGTGGCTCAGCCAATTTGAAACTACAAAAACAACAATAAATGATTTGGTACAATGTTAAATTAATTGTCCGCAGAATTTGTCAGGACAAAGCTCTTTCCACCATTAGCGTGGTCGGATTGGTTATCGGAATTGCCTCATTTCTGATTCTGTTTTTGTATGTTTCAAACGAAAAAAGCTTCGATAAGCATTTTGCCGATTACGAACGAATTTACCGGGTGACTTCCATTCCCGAAGGTCTGGAAGAGACTCCATGGGCGCGAAGTCTGGGAATAGTTCATCCCGCCACTGCAACAATTCCGGAAATTGAAAAATCCACTCAGTTTTCGCACTGCAAAGTGGGAACCATAAAAATGGGTGCACAAACGTTTCAGCAGAACGATATCATGTCGGTTGACGAAAGTTTTATCGAAATGTTTTCGGTACAATCAAAAATGGGAGATTTATCGGAAGTTTCGAAACCCAACACCGTGTTTGTTACCGAGGATTTTGCCGACAAATATTTTAAAAACGAAAATCCTGTTGGAAAAACAATTACTATCGAAGCTTTGCAATATGCACGAAATGTGGGGGATTACGAAATCCGCGGGATTGTAAAAAACACGCACCCGAAAACGCATTTCAACTACGAACTGCTGCTTTCACAAAAAGGAGGTTTGCAGGAAAGATATGAAGCGCAGCCCAATCAGAAAACTCAATGGATCTACAATTATATTAAATTGGATAAGACATCCTCACCAAAACAAATTGAGGACAAATTATTAAGCTTCTTCGATACCAGCAATTTGAAAGAAACCCGGGGACCAAAAGCGTATCAATTTAAGTTGGTGCCGATGGACGATATTCATTTAAAATCGGATTTTCGTTTTGAATTAAATGAGAGTTCAAGCAAAATAAATATCGGGTTATTTGTAATCATTTCGTTTGTCATTTTACTGGTTTCGCTGCTCAATTTTGTTAATCTCACGATAGCCAAACTAATAAAGCGGTCGAAAGAACTGGGGTTGAAAAAATCAATTGGCGCCACGCAAAGCCAATTAGCCGTCCAGATTGTATCCGAAGTGTTTCTGTTTTGCCTGGTTTCCATACTTCTTGCATTGGGGCTCATCGAAATCATAAAACCTTATATCAACCGGTTTTTTGAAATCGACTTTAATATTTATTATTCCGAACCTGCAGTTTACCTGAGTGTACTTTTGGTGTTGGGTTTTTGTCTGGGATTAACCGCCATTTTTGTCGGATTCTTTCTTTTGGGAAAATTGTCTGCCATCGATATTCTTTCCGAAAAAATCAATTATTCGGGAAATCATATCCTGGAATCGTTGCTCGTTTTACAAATTACCATCGTGATTATTATCATGTCGTCCACTTTTTTGGTGAACAGACAGCTCAGTTTTGTATTAAATCAACCGCTGGGTTTCGATAAAGAAAATGTGGTTGTCCTGAACCTGAAAGATTTCTCGAAAGGCCCAGCAATTTTTGCACGCGAGTTAGAAAAACAAAGTCAGGTTGTTTCGGTTGGAATGACAGCGCAACATTTTGGTTATCCGTCACAGGGCTTTCCTTTAGAAGGTTTAGGAATTGACGGAACAGCAGGTTTTGTTTTTGCCAATTACAATTACCTGAAAACCATGAATATTCAGCTTTTGGAAAACTGGATTAGTCCATCGGCAGATACGGTGCGCGGGATGGTAATCAATAATCATTTGTATAAACGGCTGCTGGAGAGACACGGAAGTATGGATGCCTTAGAAGCTTTTAGTGAATCACAGCCACTGGAATCGGACCAGACCCGTATTAATTTTCTTGGAGTGGCCAAAGACTTTCATTACAGTTCGGCACACGAGGCAGTTGGCGACTTTGCATTTTGGCTAGATGAATCGAGAAGCAGTGCACGATTTATTCATGTTCGTTTAAATCCCGGAAATCTTCGTGCAGGAATTGACAAAATCAGGGAAGCCTGGAACACTCACTACCCGGGGCAGGAATTCGATTTTTTCTTTATTGACGAAACCATTGCATCTCAGTACAAGGCGGAAACCATTTTGAGCGGGATACTTCTTGCCTTTTCACTTATCGGGATTTTAATCAGCATGCTTGGAATCAGTGCACTTGCCTTATTTATTTCGCAACAACGGACCAAAGAAATCGGCATCCGAAAAGTGAACGGTGCAAAGGTTTCTGAAATCCTGTCCATGCTGAATAAAGACTTTGTGAAATGGGTATTCATTGCTTTTGTAATAGCCACGCCCATTGCTTACTATGCCATGAATAAATGGCTCGAAAACTTTGCCTACAAAACCAGTTTAAGCTGGTGGATCTTTGCTTTGGCCGGTTTACTGGCGCTGGGAATTGCGTTGCTGACAGTAAGCTGGCAAAGCTGGAAAGCGGCCACGAGGAACCCAGTGGAGGCGCTGCGGTATGAGTAGTCAGGGTTTCACTTGGAGTGAATCCCTGACTACTCAACAGAACCATAGTATTTGAGGAACGAAAATACAGAGAAAAAAATCAGGGTAAAGGCATATGAGATAGCTGATATAATGCAATGAATCGAATCGTCAACTTAAAGCGAGGTAATTTTATGGAAGAAAAAATGGAATTTGTTGATAGACACCAATTTAGAGATTGGTTGGTAGAAAATCATAATGAAAGTAATGGTGTTTGGATAACCTTTGATAAAACAGGAAAGATGGCGTTATTAAAACCAAATGAAGCACTTGAAGAAGCGTTGTGTTTTGGTTGGATTGATGGACAAATAAAAAGCATTAATGAACAAATGTATCAGAAGAAATTTACTCCAAGAAGAAAAGGCAGCAAATGGTCTGAAAAGAATAAAGAGTTAAGTAAAAAATTAATAGCAAATGGTAATATGACAGAATTTGGGTTGAATGCTATTGAACAAGCCAAAAGAGATAAAGGGTGGGGTGCAAAAAAAGGAGAGCCCATTTCAGATGAACAAGTTAAGGATTTCACTAAATTATTAGAAGGTTTTGAACCTGCGCTAACTAATTTTCTGAAAATGTCTCCATCAGTTAGAAAGACCTATACTGCTCTGTACTTAGATGCCAAAAAGGAAGAAACCAAAATAAAAAGACTGAGTAAAATTATTGAACGTTTAAATGAAAATAAAAGACCAATGTAAGTAGATAATCAGTGGAATACCTATCATATTATGGACTTATATGTAGTGAATGTCCGGTTTATTTTGCAACGAAGGATGATGATGAGTATATGAAAGAACAATCAGCAAGAGAATACGCTTTTGAAGGTGTGATTATGCAATAATATCATGAGAAAATTAAGTAAATTAAAATGGCTGATCTTAGCAATCGTCTGGTGTGGATTTACTGACCAGGAAAAAGAGATCAAAGCCACTTATCTGGCAAATTGTGGGTTTTTATACGAAAATGACAAATCGAAGATACTCATTGATCCTTTTGGTACTGAATATGGTAAGTTCTTTTATTTGCCTTCGGAGAAAACAAAATGGAATATTATTAAAGGGAATGCTCCATTCAACAAGATTGATTTGCTCCTGATTACCCATATCCACGGGGACCATTTTAACGCAAAACTGACCGAAAGCTTCCTTCTGAATCATAGCAAAGCAAAAATGATTTGTCCCTCACAAGTATATAAACAGATGAAAGATTCTTGTAGCAGTTTTGCCAAAATAGAGCCGCAGATTATTAGTCCTGACTTGTCCATGAACGAATCGAAAAGGATAATAATAAACGACTTTTCAGTTACGACGATACGAATGCAACATGGGACTGATCGCAGCCTTGAAGGGTTAAGTAATTCGGATTATACCGAATATGAAAAAACAGAGAATTTTGGATACGTTGTCCATTTTGACAAGAAGAATGTTTTCCATCAGGGGGATGGCTGTCTCAGAATAAATGATAAAGCATTAAAAAATATTGATTGTCCCATCGATATTGCACATCTAAGCTATTTTGACTGGGATTCGATTTCAATGGAGATCGTGAAAAGGGATTTACAGGCTGATAATGTGATTTTTATGCACGGGACAAAACCGGCCAAAGAATTGGATTCGGAACAATTCCAGGGAGTAAAACCTCAGATTATTTTTTTCAAACAGGAATTGGAAAGTAGAATATTCGATTAATTCTTCGCAGTTATTCTGACTCTAGATATGCATAAACTTACGTTGAATCAAGTCTAAAAGGACAAACAAAAAATCGCAGAAAGAAAATGGTGACATATTTATTTAAATCAACATTTCGCCGCGTATTTCGAAAAGGCGAACACGCTGCCACACGGATTATATCGCTTACTGCCGGACTGGCATTCGGTATTTTGCTATTATCGGAAGTACTGTATTATTATAGTTTCGATAGTTTTTATCCCGATGCAAACCGCATCTATGTGGTACACGAGAATTTTAAAGCGGACAAATCGTCGGATAAGATGGAAAGCTACCGGGGGGTCAGCGGCGCTATCGCTCCCGGCTTAAAAGCTGAGGTTCCGGGCATTGAAGCAGCAACAAGGCTCAACAGCATTGGCTCGTCTGTTTTTTATACTGACGACAAAAAGAGTTACGAAGCGCATTTTGCGCTGGCCGATGAATACCTGTTCGACGTGCTTCCGGTACCAATTATCAGCGGGAATCCAAGAGCGATTCTTAAAAGCCCGATGACCTGTATGATTTCCACGAAAGTGGCTAAAGAAATTGGAGGCGATGTTACCGGAAAGGTAATCGAGCTAAAACGATATGCTGGCAAAAAACTAACGATTGCCGGGGTTTTTGAAGAACTGCCTGAAAATACCAACTATGAATACGATATCCTTATTTCGATGGTTTCTACCAGTCAGTTTTTCGCATGGGACGGCTCTACAAATTGGATGGGAAACGACCGCTATTATGCCGCCGTAAAACTGGCTCCCGGAGTAAACCCCGAGAGCCTGGAGCCTGCTGTACGCCAAATGCAGGTAAAACACCAGGATATCGAAAAGTTGGAACAGCAACAGGGAGGGACAGTTCTGAAATATTCCTTTAAACCCATAAGGAAAATGTATTCCGATGGGGTAAGAGATATGATACTTATACTTACGACCATTGCTTTTGCAGTTCTGTTTGTATCGTTTATGAACTATATCCTGTTAACGCTGAGCGCCCTGATAAAACGAGCCAAAAGTTCGGCTATTCATAAAACCTGCGGTGCCGAAGCCCGGAATCTCCGCCAATTAATTTTTTTGGAAACCTTTGTTTTGTTTCTTATTTCACTGGTTGGCGCATTTCTTCTCATCTGGCTTATTAAACCTCTTGCCGAAGCACAGGTAGGGCATAAACTTGTTTCAGTAATAAACCCGCAGGTTATTTGGCCACTGCTTTTCCTTGTGGTGTCGTTGGTGGTATTAACCAGTTACCTTCCTGGCAGGTTTTTTTCACGCATACCAGTGGCAACAGCTTTTCGCAATTATCAGCAAAAAAAGAATCGGTGGAAATTGGTGTTACTTTCATTCCAGTTTGCCGGCGCCTCATTTATCCTGACCATGCTGGTGGTTGTTAGCATGCAATACAGCAGCCTCGTAACTGCCGACCACGGTTACCGGACCGAAGGAGTTTATTTTGGAGCAACCGGCGGAATGGAGGGCAGGAAAATCGCAACATTACTAAATGAGTTACGATCTGTTCCCGGAATAGAGAAAGTAGGTTTAGGGTACCGTTTACCCATAGAGGGAGCCTCGGGTAACAATATTTTTTCGTCCGGCAGGGAAAAGGAACTGTTTAACGTTGCCGATTTCTATTTTATAGACGAAAATTATTTGTCGATACTCGACATTCCTGTTATTGAAGGAGAAAGCTTTTCGCGACAGCATTCCGTGGTCAATGACCTTCTCATCAGTAAAAAAGGAGCTGAGAAACTGAAAGTGTTTAACGGGTGGGAAAACGTGGTGGGTCACGAGGTTGATATTAGCGAACACGGAGTATCGACTATCCGCGGTGTTTTCTCTGATTTTATTGTGAATAACATGACCGAACCCGATCTTCGTCCATCGGTTTTTTACTATTACCCGGCTGAAAAGTTTGAGCAGGTAAGGGCCGAACATTCATCGTTTCTGTTTTATGTACTGATAAAAACCAGCAAACCGGCAGAAGCCGGTATGTTGAAAAAACTTAGCGATGTGTTCAATCAGTTTTTACCCTATCAGGATGCTGTGGTAAAAAGCCTGGAGATGGAACAAAAAGCAAGTTACCAATCAGCGCAAGGGTTTCGCAATACGATGATGTCCGGGAGTGTCATCATCCTGTTAATCACTGTCATCGGCTTGTTGGGCTACACCTCGAACGAAGCAGCCCGGCGCCGTAAGGAGTTGGCAATTCGTCGAATAAGCGGCGCCAACCTACCTGACATACTTCGGATTTTTATCCTTGATCTCGGATACGTAGCTCTGCCTGCAGTGCTTTTAGGATTAACAGGAGCCTGGCTGACGATCAGCAGATGGATGCAGCATTTCGCCACCAAAGTTCCGTTACATTGGGCAATTTTCATTGGGAGCAGCCTGTTCGTGTTGTTGCTTGTAGCGTTCATTGCTGCTGTAAATTACACACGGACTGCAAACCGCAACCCGGTGGAGGCGCTGCGGTATGAATAAAATATCTGAACTCCTGACCCGTCGGGAGTTCAGATATTTAGCTTATAACTTAAAATAAAACAAGATGATTCGATTAACACACATTGACAGGTATTACGATTCCAAGTTTCAACGAACATTCGTATTAAAAGACATTAACTTCGAGGTAAATGAAGGTGAGTTTGTCAGCATTATGGGCCCCAGCGGCTCAGGAAAATCAACCTTGCTGAATATTATTGGATTGCTCGATTCGCCTTCGGAAGGGCGGTATGAGCTGTACAACAATTCGGTGCTTGACCTGAAAGAAAAAGCAAAGGTGGAATATCACCGCAACTTCATGGGCTTTATTTTCCAGGCTTACCACCTGATTGAAGAAATGACCGTGTATGAAAACATTGAAACCCCGCTGATCTACAAAGGAGTGAAAAGCCGCGACCGACAGGCCATGGTGGCTGACTTGCTCGACCGCTTCAATATGGTAGCCAAAAAAGACCTGTTTCCACAACAACTGTCGGGCGGGCAACAACAGCTTGTGGGTATCGCACGCGCCATTGTTGGCAAGCCAAAGCTCTTGCTGGCCGACGAACCGACCGGCAACCTGCATTCAACCCAGGGCGAAATGATTATGGATGTGCTAAAGAACCTGAACAGGGAAGGCATGACCATCATTCAGGTCACCCACAACGAAAGGTTTGCCAATTACGGAAGGCGGATTATCCGGTTGGAAGACGGATTAATTCGTCACGATGAAAAACAAATGGAAGCACGTGTCTAAAAACGTTTTGACCAGGATTTGCATGATTAACCGGAAACGTTAATTCTGAAAATTGGACGAATCAAAGCCGATCAGTGGATGGCTTAGATGACAAATCTTTTGACAATAACTGTTAAGAAATTAGACACTTTGCGATTAGGTTTTTGATATTTTATTTGATTAGTAGTATGTTAGGGATGTGGTATGGTTTCTGAATGTCTTCGGAAGTAAAAAAGACTTAACGATGTTTAAATATAATTTCCTCCTTGTCTATCGCAATTTCAAGCGAAATAAAAGTTCGTTTTTTATCAACCTGATTGGACTGTCGTCGGGCTTAGCCTGTGCATTGCTAATCTATCTTTGGGTGAACGATGAGTTAAAGGTGGACAAGTTTCATGAAAATGATGAAGCCCTGTATCAGGTGCTTACAACACACCCTAATGAAAATGGCATTGATACCTGGAGAGCTGGGCCCATTCCGCTGGCACCTGCGCTGGCTGAAGAAATGCCCGAAGTGGAATATGCGGCAAATTCTTCACCCGTTCAGCAGGATTTTATACTTTCCAATGGCGAACAGAATTTTGATGCATCGGGGATATTTGCCGATAAGAACTTCTTCAAAGTTTTTTCCTACGAATTTCTTCAGGGGAATCCGGGCACCGTTCTGGAGGGGAAAAACTCGGCGGTTATATCTGAAAAAATGGCCTTGATGTTATTTAATACAACCGATAATATTCCGGGAAGAACAATTAGCTGGCAAAATCGGGATAAAAAAAGGGATGTTGTTATTACAGGTGTTTTAAAAGATATTCCCGCAAAATCATCAGAACAATTTGATTTTGCAGTCTCTTTCGAAGTATTTAAAGAATTGGTTGGCTCATACGCCACGTGGGGAAACAATCAGGCACAGATTTACCTCCAATTAAAACAAGGCACAAATGTTTCTGCATTAGGCGAAAAGATAACCGATTTTATTAAAACCAAAGATAAAAACTCGAACGTAACACTTTTACTCCAAAAATATTCTGACGGTTATTTGTACAACCGCTTCGAAGGTGGGAAACAGGCTGGCGGAAGAATTGAATACATAAGGCTGTTTTCGATGATTGCCCTATTCATTTTAGTGATAGCCTGCATAAACTTTATGAATATGTCAACGTCAAAAGCATTCCGGAAAATTAAAGAAGTTGGCATAAAAAAGACAATCGGCGCCAGAAGGGAGTCATTGGTTTTTCAGTATTTGGGTGAATCATTATTCATAACCTTTTTTGCATTTCTATTAGCCTCGGTATTTGTTATTTTCTTTCTGCCCCAGTTCAGCGAAATTACCGGGAAACAGCTTTCTTTTAACCTCGATCTAAGACTAGTATTCGTGAGTATTGCAATCCTGGGTTTAACCGGATTATTTGCTGGCGTCTATCCGGCGTTGTACTTGTCAGGTTTTCGTCCGGCGGTTGTATTGAAAGGAAAATTGGACAGCCCTTCCATCGAGTTATTTATCAGGAAGGGGCTTGTTGTTTTTCAGTTTGTTTTATCGGTGCTGCTTATTGTATCTGTATTCGTGGTTTATAAACAGGTTGAATTGATACAAACCCGAAACCCCGGGTTCAATCACGATCATATTGTTCAGTTTAATTTGAAAGGAAAGCTTTCAGAAAATCCACAGTCATTTCTATCAGAAATAAGAAAGATTTCCGGAGTTAAACATGCTGCCATTATGTGGGGAAGCATCGTCGGTGAAACTGGTATGACACAAGGCTCCTTCGACTGGGAAGGTAAAGACCCGAATGCGGTTGTTGCTTTTTCGCATTTGGGAGTAGGCGACGATATGCTTGAATTACTGGGGCTTGAAATGAAATCAGGAAGGACTTTTTCATCGGATTATGGAAATGAGAGCGATAAAATTATTATCAATGAAGCCGGTATCGATGTAATGGGGCTGGAAAACCCGGTGGGCAAAACGTTTAATCTGTGGGGAACAGATTACGAAATCATTGGAATTGCCAAAAACTTTAATTTCCGGTCGTTCCATGAGAACATAAAACCATTCTTTTTCAGGCACAGGCCGGAAGATGCAGAAAAAATCCTGGTGAAAATTGGTGCGGGAAAGGAAAAAGAGACCATTGAAACAATAGAGAAACGGTATAAATCATTTAATCCCGGCTATGTTTTTAACTACTCTTTTTTAAGGGATGAATACCAGAAACAGTATATTGCCGAGCAGCGTATTTCGGTTTTATCGAAATACTTTGCCGGATTGGCGATTCTTATTTCTTGTCTGGGGTTGTTTGCCATGTCGGCATTTGCTGCCGAACGAAGAACAAAGGAAATCGGAATTCGAAAAGTAATGGGCTCAAACGAGATTGACATCGCCAAACTTCTATCAGGTGAATTTACAAAGGTGGTAGCTGCAGCAATTGTTATTGGAACGCCAATCGCTTACCTGGTTACACATCGATGGCTCGAGAACTTTGCCTACAAAACCAGTTTAAGCTGGTGGATCTTTGCTCTTGCCGGGTCGCTAATCTTGGGAATTGCCCTGCTGACCGTAAGTTGGCAAAGCTGGAAAGCGGCTACGAGAAACCCCGTTGAAGCGTTGCGATATGAATAGTCTTGAGCTATGATTAAATGACCCATTGAAAACTTTGATTTTAAAAGCAGAAAACAATCCAAGTGCGTCACGAAATCAGGAGAATCATAGCTTCTCCCGGTTTATTGGAAATTCAAGACTAATTGGCAACGCTGGAAGTCGGTAACGAGAAATCCAGTGAGGGTATGGCAGCAATTTTAATCAGGATTTCAGGTTTGGAGTGAAGCCCTGACTGATTACCGTACTACTCCAATCCTTCCGCCAGGGGAGGGTTTGATCCTTTTACTTGGCTGGAACGGGCCACTAGAACCAGTCTTCCCAACCCATATAAGCGAGTTTCGGTTATTGAACAAGCAAGCTTTCGGCTTCGATGACTGTGATAATTGTGTTCAAATGATACTAATCATCAAGTTCAAATGATACTAATCATCAAGTTCAGATGATAGTGATCATTTAATTTGTATGATCACTATCGATTCGTTATTTGTATAAAGATGATTGAAGTTAAAATTGGCAACATAACGAACCACTTCAAAGCACTATATTATGGCACTAACCTAAGGATTGCATCCAAACAAGATCCTTAAAGACAACAGGATTTATCGGGCACTGATCAAGAAGAGACAAAAATATACGATCGACGATGTCACTACACGCATGGTCAGGCAAAGCCCCGGCTTAACGGATGCCGCGGGCCGGGGAACTCTAAAGTTTTTCATGGAAGAAGTTTCGGGCGGACTTGAAGAAGGAGGTTCGGTTACAACGCTGTTGTTTAAGGCTCAGTGCAATATTGGCGAAAAGTTTACAGGCCTTGATGATTATTGTCAAAGTAACCGCCACAAGGTAAAGGTCAATTTGACTCCAAGTGCCATGTTCAAAGAAATGGCGGATCAGGTAAGGCCTCACAAAACGGGAAGCAACCTTCCGCGGCCGATTGTTGAGGCATTCATGGACATGAGTACCGGCAGCAACAATTCAAGGCTTACTCCTGACGGGAGGCCTTCATCAAAGGGTCCCGCCTGAAGTTTGAAACGGATGATGCGGAGCAGGGGATCTTTTTTTGAAAATGAAGCCCGGCAACGCTTTCAGGTTTCACAAGTGTTGCGCAATGTTTTTTCACAACTCGTGCTGATGGTTCCTGCCGGAACTTACCAGTTGCCAGTAAAAAGTAAGCTGAAAATCTAACTGCTCAGGACCGGCGAACCTGGCCATCTGCTGGAGGTTGGTGAATCGCAGGATGTAATTTAGGGGAAGGAAATTATTCTACCGGTTCCTGTTAACCCAGAAGTCACAAATGCGGGTAGTCGCCTAAGCCCAAAAAATTTCTATATTTGTACCTCTTAAAAAAAGAATGATAAAACAGGAATCCAATGAGCGATAAATTCCGGGTATACAAGCAATTAGATCTTTCTCAGGTAAACAAGGATGTTCTGAAAAAGTGGGAGACCGATGATACCTTTCATAAAAGTATAAGCACCCGCGAGGGAAACGAGACCTTTGTGTTTTACGAAGGCCCCCCTTCGGCTAACGGAATGCCGGGAATTCACCACGTGATGGCGCGCGCCATAAAAGATACTTTTTGCAGGTACAAAACCATGAAAGGTTTTCGGGTTCACCGCAAAGCCGGATGGGATACGCATGGGTTGCCGGTCGAATTGAGCGTGGAGAAATCGCTGGGGATCACCAAAGAAGATATCGGCACCAAAATTACGGTTGAAGAATACAATGCTGCCTGTCGGCGCGAAGTGATGAAGTACACCAAAGAGTGGGAGGATTTGACTCGCTTGATGGGCTACTGGGTGAACATGGATGACCCCTATGTGACCTATGACAACCGCTACATTGAAACGGTTTGGTGGTTGCTGAAAAAATTGTTCGACAAAGGGCTGCTGTATAAAGGATACACCATTCAGCCTTATTCGCCGGCTGCAGGAACAGGTTTGAGCTCACACGAGTTGAACCAGCCGGGTTGCTACCGCGATGTGAAAGATACCACTGCTGTTGCCCAGTTTGCCGTGATTCGCGATGAGAAGTCCGAGTTCTTATATGAAGGAGTGGATTCACCACTTTATTTCCTGGCCTGGACGACCACGCCCTGGACCTTGCCATCGAACACCGCCTTGTGTGTGGGGCCAAAAATCAACTACGTGAAGGTGAAATCGTTCAACCCTTACACGGGAGATCCGGCAACCTTGATTTTAGCGAAGGACTTACTGAGTGCCCACTTCAACCCAAAACACGCGGGGTTTTCGTTTGACGATTATAACCCGGGTGATAAGAAAATTCCGTTTGAGGTTGTTGGTGAGTATACCGGCGGGCAACTGGCTGGTGTAAACTACGAGCAGTTGATCAACTGGGTGCAACCCAAAGGTGACGCGTTCAGGGTGATCACCGGAGATTTTGTCACCACTGAAGATGGTACCGGAATCGTGCACATTGCGCCAACCTTTGGTGCCGACGATGACCGTGTAGCCAAGCAAAATAACATTGCACCACTCCTGGTTGAAGATCAAGAAAAGAAGAACCAGCCTCTGGTTGACCGCAAAGGTCGCTTCTTTAAGATTGAAAACATGGCTGCGGACTTTGTGGCAGCGCAGGTGAATCAGGAGACTTATACAGAATTTAGTGGTCGCTATGTCAAAAATGAATACGACGACCTGTTGGATGAATCGTATTCAACGGTTGATGTTGACATTGCAGTAATGCTGAAAAAAGACAACAAGGCATTCAAAATAGAAAAACACGAACACAGCTACCCGCACTGTTGGCGTACAGATAAGCCGATCCTCTACTATCCGCTCGACAGTTGGTTTATTAAAACAACAGCTGTAAAAGACAAGTTGATTGAGTTGAACAACACCATCAACTGGAAACCCAAATCCACCGGAACCGGGCGTTTTGGGAATTGGCTCGAAAACCTTGTGGACTGGAACCTGAGCCGCTCGCGTTTTTGGGGAACACCACTTCCAATCTGGCGTACCGAAGATGGTTCGCAAACCAAGTGTATTGGGTCGGTCGAAGATTTGATGGCTGAGATTGAAAAAGCGGTGGCTGCCGGGGTGATGTCGAAGAATCCTTTCGAAGGCTTTGAAGCCGGTAAGTTCGATGATGAGAACTACGACAAAATTGATTTGCATCGTCCCTATGTTGATGATATTTTTCTGGTGAGTGATGATGGTCAAAAAATGTTCCGCGAGCCCGATCTGATTGATGTTTGGTTTGACTCGGGAGCCATGCCTTATGCCCAAAACCACTTTCCGTTCGAAAACGCTGAACAGTACAGTCCTGAAAAAGGGAAGGGTGTGTTTCCCGCCGATTTTATTGCGGAGGGCGTTGACCAAACCCGGGGGTGGTTCTTTACTTTACATGCCATTGCCACGATGATTGATGAATCGGTAGCGTTCCGTAACATCATTTCAAACGGTTTGGTGCTCGACAAAAGCGGTAATAAAATGTCGAAACGGCTGGGCAATGCGGTCGATCCGTTTGAGACCATTGAGCAGTACGGCTCTGATCCGCTGCGCTGGTACATGCTAACCAACTCGCAACCTTGGGATAACCTGAAGTTCGATGTGGGTGGAATTGATGAGGTACGCCGCAAGTTCTTCGGAACACTTTACAATACCTACGGATTTTTTGCTTTGTACGCGAATGTGGATGGATTCCGCTTTAAAGAAGCAGCAATTCCGGTCAGCGAACGTCCGGAGATCGACCGTTGGATTATCTCCTTGCTCAACTCGTTGGTCAAAGAAGTGGGAGACAGTCTCGAAGCGTACGAGCCAACCCGCGCCGGACGCGCCATTTCTGAGTTTGTGACCGAAAATCTGAGCAACTGGTTTGTTCGCCTCAGCCGGAAACGTTATTGGGGCGGCGAGTACGATCAAGACAAGCTTTCAGCCTATCAAACTCTTTACACTTGCTTGGTTACGGTGGCTAAACTGGCAGCCCCGATGGCACCGTTTTATGCTGATCAGCTTTATTCCGATCTGAATAAGCTGACGGGTCTGGAGCCTGATCAAAGCGTTCATCTGGCCGAGTTTCCAACCGCGGATGAATCGTTGATCGAAGCCGATTTGGAAGAGAAAATGGCGATTGCGCAAAAAGCGTCTTCCATGATTCTGGGGTTACGCCGGAAAGAAAAGCTGAAAGTACGTCAGCCGCTGGCTAAAATCATGGTGCCGGTTTTGAACCCTCACTTTAAGGAGCAGTTTGAAGCTGTTGAAAATATCATTCTTTCCGAAGTCAATGTAAAAGAAGTGGAATACCTGACTGATACGGCTGGCATCATCAAGAAGAAAATCAAACCGAATTTCAAGACCTTAGGCCCTAAATTTGGTAAAATGATGAAGCAAATTTCCGGAGCTGTGGCGCAGTTTGGTCAGGAAGAGATTGACACCCTCGAAAAAGAAGGCCGTTGCGAGGTGAAGGTGGGGAATGAAACGGTTGTGTTGAATTCCGAGGACGTAGAAATCATGACTGAGGATATTCCGGGATGGCTGGTTTCGACTGAAGGAGGCATGACCATCGCGTTGGACATTAATCTGACAGATGAACTGAAACAAGAGGGAGTTGCCAGGGAATTCATCAACAAAATTCAGAATTTACGAAAAGAAAGCAACTTTGAAGTGACCGACCGGATTACAATAAAAATCGAAAAGCACGAATTTTTCAATGACTCGGTTCTAAATTTCAGAGAATATATTGGCAATCAAACCTTGGCGGAAAGTCTGGAATTAGTTGATAAACTAAGCGAAACAGAGGCTGCGCGGGTGGAGATTGACCAAGATGTTTCGGCCTTGATTCAGCTAAATAAAATAAGTTGAACCAGTGAGCGTTTAGTATGTTTTAAGACCTGATGCAATTAAAAATATTTTTATAATTTAGGGTCCACAATGATGATCACTTGATTCCCTTTGGGGATCGTAAAAAATTTTCGGTTATGGCAGAAAAGACGAGATATACAGATGCTGAATTGGCTGAGTTTAAAGAGCTGATTTTGGGGAAGCTTGAAAAAGCAAAAGAGGACTACGAGATCTATAAGAATTCGATTACTCAAAGCGATGGTAACGATACGCAGGATACTTCGCCAACGTTTAAAGTACTGGAAGAAGGAGCTGCAACGCTTTCGAAGGAGGAAGCAGGCAAATTGGCCCAACGGCAGCTGAAGTTTATTCAACACCTGCAGGCGGCTTTGGTGCGTATTGAAAACAAAACATACGGCATCTGCCGCGAAACCGGAAAGTTGATCGCAAAAGAACGCCTTCGTGCCGTTCCACATGCTACTTTGAGCATTGAGGCAAAAAACAGTCAGGGTTAGCATGCAGTTACAACCATATTCGGATGATTGGGGGTCGTTAGCTTCCAATCATTTTTTTATAACGAAGTTGAAATCATGTCAAGATTAACAAAATCCTTAGGGTTGGTTTTTTTGATTCTTTTGATCGATCAGCTGATCAAGGTGTGGATAAAAACCAATATGTACCTCGGTCAAGAATTCCCGGTGCTGGGTGATTGGTTCTTAATCCATTTTGTTGAAAACAACGGAATGGCATTCGGAATCGAATTTGCGGGTGAATATGGAAAGATCTTTCTGAGCTTGTTTCGGGTTGTCGCCGTAGCCGGCATCGGATGGTATCTCTTCAAGTTGATAAAAAAGGAAGAAATACCTATGGGGTTTATTGCCTGCATTGCCTTAATTTTCGCAGGGGCCATCGGGAACATTATCGACAGCGCTTTTTATGGGCTCATTTTTAATGAGAGCTACGGCCAGATCGCACAGTTTCTTCCTGATGAAGGCGGGTACTCGTCCTTTCTGCATGGCAAAGTAGTTGACATGCTTTATTTTCCGCTATTTTCAGGACGATATCCACAGTGGTTACCGTTTTGGGGTGGAAACGACTTTCTGTTTTTCCGGCCGGTATTCAATATTGCTGACTCAGCCATCACTATTGGTATTTTTAGTATTTTGATCTTCTACCGACAATTATTCAGTCAGCTTGAAGATAATAAGGAACAAGAACCGGAAACGCTTACAGAAAAGGCCTCTGAGCATGATTCATAGCTTATAGAAATATTCGTTTTTGCTTGTGTATTTTAAGCTAATGTTGTAAACTTGCAATCCGAATTTCGATGGGTGATTTCATGAATTAATGAGTTCAGGAGTCGAAACGAGGACTTATTTAGGGCCTATAGCTCAGTTGGTTAGAGCACCTGACTCATAATCAGGTGGTCCCTGGTTCAAGCCCAGGTGGGCCCACAGACTGAAAAAGAGGAAGTTACAGTAAAATGTAAGTCTCCTCTTTTTTATTTGGTTTAAACTTAGTTTAAACTTTGGCTGGTTTTTAGCAACGAATTCTTAAATTAATAGGCACATACATAAGTAAGTCCATCCATGCCTTCTTCTGATCCATCAATTATTTCTTTTAACTCAGTGCCATCTATATTACACGAATATATAGCGGTAAGATCTGTGGCTGTATTCACAATAAAAATCAAGGTCTGACCGTCAGGAGAAACACTTAACTGTAGAGGTCTTGTTTCAGGTGGTAATCCGATATTCAGTTTTTGTTGATTAGTGCCATCATAGTTTGCAGTCCATATCTCCTTGACATTTCGCTTGATGTAAACGAGCTTGTCGTGCTGAACTGTTGGACTAGATTTCAATGACAAAGTTCCGCCCGTGTCAATATTAAGCCCATTTCCCACAATAATGCCGCCTAAAGTGCTGGTTGTTGCCGGAGGTAATAAGTAATTTGATTCTTCCGCTATTGCTTCTTTTTTACAACTAATTTGAAAGATTAGAAGTGATAGTGAAAAAAGTAACAAAACGACTGTGCTTAAAAGTAGTTTTTTCATTGTTTAAGTTTTAATTAGGGCTTGCTGATTTTCTCTAATCCCACATATAATACATTGATTATCAACATTGATTTGTTTATATTTTCAAGGTTTATAGCTGGTATAAATGCACGGTTTTGTATAAATTGGGTTCAAAATCCTTGCAGATATGATTGATTACACGCCACAAAGCCAATT
>SWCC01002837.1_pt1 | contig 19050 bp, 16 predicted proteins | sample 4692971 | NCBI WGS metagenome assembly SWCC01 (sample SAMN10267277, study PRJNA491770) | bioreactor metagenome | isolation source: DHS bioreactor inoculated with subseafloor sediment | place: Japan: off Shimokita Peninsula | collected 2006-08 | reverse complement strand
CTTCAAAAAAATGCAAAAAACAGGTTCGCTTATCCGCCAGGTACTAATTATGGGTTTTACGGCATTTTCAAGTACGCCGGTTATACTTGCGATGATTCAGGAGGAGGGTTTTGATTATCCCTCGGTTGCAAACGGGGTTTATATGACTTTGAGCTTTTTAATGACCTCGGTGATTGTTTTGTTATTCGGCAAACTGGCAGATATAACGGGCTTGAAAGAGGCATTTTATTTGGCGGCTTTTTTGTCTTTTGCCGGCTTTGGGCTCTTTGTGATATTCTCTAAAAAAATGCAAAAAACAGTATTCCCGCTTTCCCGGGAATGACTTCGTTCTCTTATATTTTTTTGCCGACGGCTTCGGCTATGGGTTTTATTTTTTGCATGATGTCGGCAAAAGTTTTTTCGTCTATTGTCTGGGCGGCGTCCGAAAACGCGTTTTTGGGGTCGTGATGGACTTCCACTATTATTCCGTCGGCTCCGGATGCCGCGGCCGCCAGACACAGTGACGGGACAAGTTCTCTCACTCCGGCCGAGTGCGATGGATCTATAATGACAGGCAGATGAGATTCTTTTTTAAGAGCCGGCACGGCGCTTATATCGAGGGTGAAACGCGTTGACTGCGCGAAAGTGCGAATTCCTCTTTCGCAGAGGATAACATTCTGGTTCCCCCCGCTGAGGACATATTCCGCCGCCATGAGAAGTTCGTTGAGGGTGGCGGACATAGCTCTCTTAATCATGACGGGTTTATTTATTTTTCCCAGCTCCCGCAGAAGATTGAAATTCTGCATATTCCGCGCTCCGACTTGCAGAATATCGGCGTATTTGGCGACAACCTCTATCTGCGAAATTTCCATTACCTCTGTTATTATTTTTAGGCCCGTGATTTTCCTCGCTTCGGCAAGATATTTGAGGCCTTCTTCACCGAGCCCCTGAAAAGAATAGGGCGATGTGCGGGGTTTGAAGGCTCCGCCTCTGAGAAAAGCCGCTCCGTGTTTTTTCACCATTCTGGCGGTTTTAAGAAGGCTCGCGCGGTTTTCAACGGAGCAGGGCCCTGCCATTACCGTAAATTTCCCCCCGCCTATTTTTTTGTTCCCGCAGCTTATAACGCTGTCACCGGGATGAACCTGGCGGCTGGCGAGCTTATAGGGTTTTGATATTTGTACAATGCTTCGTACGGCGGGATCCGCTTCAAAAAACTCTTTCAAAAGTATGGCGTTTTCGCCTATCACGCCTATTGTTACATCAGAAGCGCCTTTTGAGTAGTGGGTTTTGAAACCGTAAGATTTTATTTTTTTCTCAATTCGTGTTATTTCGCTTTTTGAAACATTCCGTTTTAGCGTCAGTATCATTCTATTTCCCCTTTATTTTACCCGGACTTTCCTTCGTCCCCTTTATTTTCTTCAGGCATTTTATGAAGAAATCGTTTTCAGCGGCTTTGCCAACGCTCACTCTTATGAATTCGGGTAGTTCATATTCCGCCATCCCTCTTACGATCACGCCCATTTTAAGGAGCTTCGTAAACATTTTGTTTCCGTCCCCGACATTGACAAGCAGAAAATTGGTCTGAGACGGCACATATTCCAGTCCCATCGCTGAAAGATTCTTTTCCATGCGTTTTTTTTCATTGAGTATTTTTTTCTTAATAGCTTTCACATAAGAGACATCTTCAAGCGCGGCAATTGCCGCGGCCTGGGAAACAGCCGTTGTGTTGAAGGGCGGCCGGATGCGTTCTAAAATTGAGCATATCTCTTTCGGCGCCACCGCGAAACCTATTCTCAGCCCAGCCATGCCGTAGGTTTTTGAGAATGTGCGGAGGATTATTATTTTTTTACCGGCTTTAAAATACTTTATGGCGGAGGCATAGTCTTTAGCATCGGCAAAATCAACATAGGCTTCGTCAAAAACAATCATCGGCGCGATTTTCTTTTTCTTAATGATTGCGAACATTTTATCTATTTCTTTTTTGCTGTTGTATGTGCCGGTGGGATTGCTGGGGTTGGTCACAAAAATAAATTTGTCGCGTTTCCCCGCCGCTTCGGCCATTTTTACGAGATCGTGAGTGTAATTTTTCATGTTTACAGTTTTTGTTCCGGCGTTCATAAGATCCGCCGCCATACGGTAGCGGATGAAAGCGTGGCGGGAAACTATTATGCGGTCGCGCGGGTCGAGAAAAGCCTTTCCGAGCAGCTCGATAATTTCATCGGCGCCGTTTCCCACGATAATGTTTTCCGGTGAGACTCCCATTTTTGCCGCGATTTTCTTTTTCAGTTCATGCGCGCCTGAATCAGGATAGCGGTTGACGGACGAGGCGCCCGTGCGTATGGATGCTATCACTTTTTTTGGCGGTTCATAAGGGTTTTCGTTTGACGCCAGCTTTATCACTTTTTTTAGTTTGTACAGGCGCTTTATTTCGCTTATGGGCCTTCCGGCGACATAAGGGGAAAAAGAGTTCAGGGCTTTTCTCGCTTTGATCATGATTTTGGCAGTTTTCCTTCAGGGTAAGAACCCAGTATTTTCAGAGAGTCGCAGAACTTTGACAGCTCGGAAACGACATTCTGTATTTTTTTCTGATGAATGTGGCCTTCGCAGTCCACAAAGAACAGATATTCCCACGCTTTTTTCTTGTTCGGACGCGATTCTATTTTGCTGAGGTTGATTTTTCTTTTTTTAAAAGGTGTGAGCGCGTCGTGAAGGATTCCGGGTTTGTCTTTGAGAGAAAAAAGAAAAGATGTTTTGTCTTTGCCGCTTGGCGCCGGTATGTTTTTACCCATCACAAGAAAGCGCGTATAATTATGCGACAGGTCTTCAATGTGTTCGTCCAGAATATTCATTTCGTACATTTCCGCGGCAAAACGCGAGGAAACGGCCGCGCCGAGAGTCGGCCATTTAGCTGCCATTTTAACGGCCTCCGCCGTGCTGGACACTTCTATTTTTTCGGCAAAAGGCAGATTGCGCGAGATGTAATTTCTGCATTGTCCGAAAACCGAAGGATGAGAGTAAAGTTTTTTTATTTTGCTTTTGTTCTTCCCTCCCGACACAAGGCAGTGCGAAATTGACAGATATTCCTCGTTAATTATTTTGAGAGGCGAATTCGCGAACATATCCATCGTGTGATTTACCATCCCCTCGGTGGAGTTTTCTATGGGGACAACACCGTAGTCGGCGCGTCCTGTTTCAACGGAAGAAAACACATCGCCTATGGATACCGCCGGCGCGTAATCGCAGAAAGCGCCGAATATTTTTACGGCGGCGCTATGCGTAAACGTGGCCCGGGGTCCCAGATATGACACGGAGAGGGTTTTCTGCAGATTCCGGCATGAGGATATAACCGTTCTCATAACCTTTTCCGTGATGGCGGTCTTTGTTTCGGATAGTTTTTCAGTCGCTTTCTTCAGAATCTGTTCTTCTCTTTCAGGGCGGTAAATATCCTCTCCCCGATTTTTTTTATATGAAGCGACTTCTTCCGCGAGTTCTATTCTTTGTAGAAGAGCCCGCGTGAGCTCGCCGTCAACTTTGTCTATTTTCCGGCGTATAATTTCTATCTTTTTCATTTTTCCGCCTCTTCTCCGTTTTCAATTTCATCTTCGTCTTCGTCTGTTTCCTTTATTTCTTCCATGTCCGAATCAACGTCATCAGCGCCGCTTTCTTCGGTGAAAATATCTTCATCGCGTTCTGTGTCCTCGTCCTCGCCGCCGAGTTCTTTCCACGACGGAATGTCCGAAACGTCACGTATGCCGAAAATGTGGTAAAAAGGATCGTTTATTCTGATGAGCCGCGGGTTTCCCGGCGTGTCTTTACGTCCGCTGTATCTTATTAGATTGTTTTTCAGCAGCGTGGCTATCACACCGCTTGAATCCACGCCGCGTATATCGTTTATTTCTGCTTTTGTGACGGGCTGTTTGTAAAGCACTATTGACAAAACCTCCGCCGCGGAGGATGAAAGTCTCATCACGCCTTTCCACGGGTAAAGTTTCAGTATGTGAGGTGAATATTCCGGTCTGGTTGATATCTGGTAACCGCCGCCTATCTCCTCAATAAAAACGCCGTGATTGCTGTTCCATTCCTGCTTGAGAGCGTTGACGGTTTCGGTTATTTTATCCATAGGCGTTTCCGTGATTTCTGCAATCTTTTTTTTAGAAATACCTTTTCCGCTGACAAAAAGCAAAGCCTCTATTGTTTTTTTAAGTTCAGCTGTTTCCATAAATATCCTCCGCTATGAAGTTTTCTCCTGTCCCGGGAGTTTGCTCTGTTTTTTCTCTGGCCGTCAGATATATTTCCGCAAAAGGCCTCTCCTGCCTGATGAACGCGATTCCGTCGTGGGCCAGATCCAGAATAGACAGCACCAGCACGGCCAGATAAAGTTTGGACGGGTGAGTCCGGAGCATTTCTGAAATTTTAAGTTCATTCCTGATTTTAAGTTTTTCTGAAATGTCTGCTTTGACGTCCTCAAGATATATTTCCGGGCCGGTTATCGTGTCAAAATTTTTGTCATGGGTTTTTACGAGATTCGCGAATATATCGGCGAGCTCAAAAACACTGAGCGTGCTTTTTTTGTCAATTTCAACAGCCGCCGGCTCCTCTCTGCGGAAAAAGTTTTTCCGCGACTGGTATTTGTCCAGAAGAATTCCCCTGCTTTCCTTTATTTTCTTCCACTCCATCAGTTTTTCGGAAAGGTCCCTCTTTTGTTCCACGGCTTCCTGATATTCCTCACTTTCTTTAGGGAGCATGAGGCTTGATTTTATACGCATAAGAAGAGATGCCATAGAGAGAAAATCCGCCGCCGCATCGAGATCCGCGGCGCGCGCTTTGATGAAGGAAAGATACTGATTCGTGATTTTGGAAATCTCGATATCGTAAATATCCATGTTGTTGTTCTGCACCAGCCAAAGCAGCAGATCAAGCGGTCCCTCAAAGGCTTCAAGCCGGATAATATAGTTTTTGCCGTTCATATTTTTATGCTTTCTCTCACTAAACTCAGCGTTTCCGAAGCCGAAGCTCCGGCTTTTTTTGCGCCTGATGACAGCACTGCATTAACTTCTTCCGCGCTTATTTTTTTCCGGCGTTCTTTGATAGGCGCCAACAATGATTCTATTTCTTCCGCGAGGCGTTTTTTGCATTCCACACAGCCGATTGAAGCGTTTTTACAGGCGGATTCTATTTCTTTGTTTTTTTCGCAGGGGACCGCCTTCCAGTAAGAGAAGACGCTGCATACATCAGGATGGCCGGGGTCGGATTTGTGAATTCTCTTCGGGTCGGTTATCATGCGTGAAATTTTTTTAGCGGCTGTTTTTTCGTCGTCGACGAGGTTGACGGCGTTGTTATAGCTTTTTGACATTTTTCTTCCGTCAGTTCCAAGAAGTTTCGGCGATTTCGTAAGCAGGGCTTTGGGTTCGGGAAAGACTTTTCCGCCAGCGCCCGGATAAAGGTGATTAAAGCGTCTTGCTATTTCGCGCGTTATTTCAAGATGAGGCAGCTGGTCCTCTCCCACGGGCACGCAGTCTGCCTTGTAAAGAAGTATGTCCGCGGCCTGAAGCACCGGATAGCCGAGAAAGCCGAAAGTGCTCAAATCATGGTTTTTTATTTCTCTCATCTGTTCCTTGTATGTCGGGCAGCGCATGAGCCATCCCAGCGGTGTTATCATTGAAAGAATGAGAAACAGCTCGCTGTGGGCGGGAATATCCGACTGACGGAAAACACAGCTTTTGGAAGTGTCTATTCCGCAGGATATCCAGTCCGCGACCATATCGGTCACTGAGGATTTTATTGCCGTCATATCGGAAGATTTATCGTAAAGCGTGGTCATGGCGTGCCAGTCGGCGACCATGTAAAAAGTGTCGTATTCATCCTGCAGTTTTACCCAGTTGCCCAGCGCCCCGAAGAAATGTCCCAGATGCATTGCGCCCGTCGGCCTCATTCCCGATAATATCCTCTTTTTTTTCATAAATATTATATGGACAGAGCTGCGTTAATAAGCAGCATGCTCAGCGTCAACACTATTTTAAAAATGAAATTAAATGCTCCGATGCGTGATAACAAAACCACGGCGATTAAAATGACGAAAGGCCCGAAGCTCATCATCTTCTCATATTTATAAGCTGTCTCCATAGGTAGAATGGCCGAAAGTATGCGCGAACCGTCCAGCGGCGGTATTGGAATAAGGTTGAAAACAGCGAGAAGAATGTTTATAAAAACGGCGGACTGCAGAAGATACGCTATCAGGGCGAAGCTTCCCAGAAGGCCTGTCAGATTAAGAACGGTCAGAAGCATTGCGGAAATAACGGCGAGGGCTATGTTGGCAAGGGGCCCCGCCGCTCCCACTTTCGCGAAATCCTGCCTGGGGTTGACGAAATTGTAAGGGTTCACGGGAACCGGTTTCGCCCATCCTATAAGGAAATTAGAACCGCTTATGAGGAGAAACAGCGGAAGGATGATCGTTCCCACGGGGTCTATGTGCGAAATAGGGTTCAGCGTAAGCCGTCCCGCATTGAGGGCGGTTTCGTCCCCCAGACGCAGCGCGGCATAACCGTGCGCGACTTCATGCACTATAACCGAAAAAAACAAAATGGGCAAAAATAATAGCTCTAACATAGCCAGAATTATAGCAATTTGACCGGAGCTTTACCACATACGTGAATTGTTAAGAGCGCTTAAGGCGGTAAATTACGGGTCTTGTTTTTGATGAGTGAATTATTCCCGCTTTAACAAGAGGCCTGATTATGTTGTAAAGCCTTGCCCGTTTTATTCCAAGAAGTTTTATCATCTCGTTAACCGATCTGTTTTTGTCACGGAGTTCAAGCACCAGGCTTTCCTGTTGTCTTGTAAGAGAAATCTTCAGCTTCGCAGGAAGAGAAAGTTCCCTGATTCTGCGTTGTGTCCTTTCAAGAGTATCCTTAATAGCTAATGCGCAATACTCAAGCCAGTAAGTGAGGTTGCCGTTTTCTTTTCGCACATTCTGTAAGGCTTCGTAGTAGCCCTCGTGATCTTCTCTATAAAATTGATCCACGGCAAAAATGTGATCAGTATCAAACTCACGAATATAGAGAATCCAGGTAGCAAGGCATCTTGCGCAGCGGCCATTGCCGTCTATAAATGGATGAATTCTTACAAGTTCATAATGCGCTATTGCCTGCGCAATTATCGGATGCGCTGATTTTCCGGTATTTTCAAGCCAATAGAGAAGAGCCGCGGTTAAAGATTTGACTTCCTTCGGCCCCGGGGGAGTGTAAATGACTCTGCCTGCCGCAGCGATATAATTTTGACGTGTTTTATATTTACCCGCTTGAGAAGACGGGAGGATATTCCGGGTAAGAAGACGATGAAGATGAAGCAGTTTTTCCTCTGTTATTCCTTTATCCGGTTTCTGTTTTTCAATCCACCGGAGCGCGGCAAAATAGTTCAGTACCTCTTTTTTTGCTTTTTCGGCGGCAGGGATATCGTCTCCCCGTGATAGAGCCGCGACTTCAGGTAAAGTGAGCGGATTCCCTTCAATCGAAGTGGAAAAGTGCGCTTGTCTTATCAGCGTTTCAAAACGAAGTTTTTCAAGCCAGGGAATATTAATTCTTGACGCGCAAAGCCATGCCCGGAGATGTTCCGCTTCAGAGATTATACCAAGCAAATTGTCAGTAATTGTATATTCGGGCAAATATCTCTTTTTCATCCGGGGCCTCCCTTATTCTGTCTACTTAGAGTATACTTATTGTCTACTCATTTTGTCAACACGCACGCGTATAAGACAACCGTAATATTTTATACGAGTTTGACGCAACTTCGCGATTTTATTTTGTCGCAATTTTGTCGCAAAAAAGTCGCAGAAATGTCGCAAACGTATGTTACGATAATATCAGAAAGAGGCTGTGTTCGGGTAGCCGCAGCTGAAAGTCCGCTATGGTGGAGCTTTAGCCTGCGTTTGCATTCGGAGGTAAAAAATGAGTAAAAAAAAAGAAAGAAATAGAAAAGATAGGAGATTTTGAAATTATGAAAGCAGAAAAACGCGTAGGGGAGGGGTTTGCCCCCGCCCAAATAAATTTTTTGGATAATTCGCCGCAAGTATATAAAAAGTTAGAATTCCTTGCGTTCCCTATCTATCTATCTATCTATCTATCTATCTATCTATGCTCTTTATAGAAACCTAAAACAAAAACTTAACCGATTATTTCAAAAAGCAAAATCCGCGGTTCGCGGATTTTTTCTTTTCAAAAAAGTTGCAGATTCTCAATATGCTTTTTTAAAAAATGTAGCCGCAATCTTTAGATTGCGTGATTTAAACCGCAGGCTGAAGCTGGAAGTGCGCCGTGGCGTGCCTGCCGCTACAATTTTACTCATCATCTGGTCTCTATTAGGAACCGTCCCTAATATGGCTTTTGCTTCTGCAACATGGACGGAGACGACAGACACAAATTTCAATGACGGAATCTATAATCTGACAAGAACATCGGGAACAGGAACAGCGGCTCAGTTAACTTTAAGCCCGTTTGGAAATGCGGCGGACGGCAGTGTTTTAATAACCGCCAACAAAAACATAAACACTGACACAATCTCCGGAGGCAGGACTTATGCCGACGGTATAAATTATGCAATCAGCGCAATCGGTGCGAATTATGTTGACTGTACAGCGACGGTAAACGGAATAGCGTCAGGCGACGAAGTGATATTGATAAGTCAGCAAGGCGATTCAACGAATTATGGAAATGTCGGCAATTATGAATTTCTGCGCGTATCAAGCGTAAGCGGAGTACGAATAAATTTCACATCAAACATTCTGAAGATATATGGAGCCACAACATCAAACAGTGATTTGACAGGGCAGAAAGTGACTGTTCAGAGAGTGCCGAATTGGGGTGCATTTACAATAACAGGAGCGACTCTAACTTGTTCGGCGTGGGACGGAACAACAGGCGGAATGGTTGTATTCAGGGCGACAGCCACGGTGACAATAAACAGCGGGGCCGGTATTGATGTGAGCACAAAAGGATTTAGAGGTGGTGTTGCAAACACTAATGGCCCAGAGGATGCTCATAATCCAAATATAACAACAGGCGGGGCGAATGGTTCGGGGGGTAATGGGGGTGGCCCTGCCGGGGCGGGAGCAGGCACAGGCGGCAATGGAGGCGACGGCACTGTCGCCCCCGCTGGAACAGGAGGACGAGGAGGAGGTGGTGGAGGTTCTAATACTGCTGGTGGAGGCGGCGGGGGTGCCAGACCTTATGATGCGGGGAATAACTATTCAACATTTTCAAATATAATAATGGGCGGTGGTGCTGCTTGCGGAGGCGGCGCAGGCAGTGGGGGTGGAACACCTCCAATATTAGGGAATCCCGGTTTTGCTAACGGCACGGGTGGGAGTTATCAGAGTGGCGGTGGCGCTGGCGGTAGTGGCGGTTCTGGCAATCGCGGTGGCGGAATTATTTTGATATATGTATATCAAATTTCCGGTTCTGGTGGGATAAGTTCTAATGGGGGTATGGGTGGCGCAGGCGGAGGCGGCGGAGGTGGTAGAGAAACTGCTGGCGTAGTTCATGGCGGCGCAGGTGGTGGAGGTGGCGGAGGTAATGGCGGAGCAGGCGGTTCTATAATCGTTCGTTATCAAAATAATACTTTTAGTGGGACACTCACTATTGCGGGAGGGACAGGAGGTGGAGGAGGTGGCGGCGGCGGACAGTGTACCGATGGCGACGGTGGTGCTGGTGGCAATGCTGGGAGTGCCGGCTCTAACTCTGCCAGTGGTACAGGAACTGGCGGTGCATCAGGCGGTGGTGGCGGTGGCTCAACTGGCGCAGGTGGTACAGCTAATAATGGCGGTTACGGGGCCACTGCTTACGGTGCTAATGCTTCGGGTGTAAATGGTGGTACGGGTGGAACCGGGCTACATGGAGGTGGCGGAGGTGGTGGAGGACAAGGCGCTACAGGCGCAAACGGTTATAGCAGTATAGTTTCTACAGGATTTTATTATTGCTATCAGGCGAATTATAAATCTGATGTGCTGAACAGCGGGGCGGACGGGACGAAGGTTCATCAGGTGGACTGGAATCCGACGTCGCAGTTGGCGGGAACGGATATTGAGGTTTCTGTGCGGGCTTCAAATAGTTCATTTGCGGCGGGTGATGGAACGCCGTCGTGGAGTTCGGTTTCAAACGGCGGGAATCCCGCTCTTGTCGGGAGATATATTCAGTGGATGTCAACTTTTACGACGACATCGTCAACGACAACGCCGCGGATAGAAGACATAACGCTGACATATATTTCGCCGCCGCCTGCTCCGGCTATAAATTATAATGCCGGGGATTCGTATACGCAAATAACATGGAAGTGGGCAGACAATTCCAGCGGGCAATATCAGGAAGACGGATTTAAAGTTTATTCTTCAACGGGCGGAATATTAAAAACACTTTCGGCGGATACGACTTGCTGGACAGAGGCGGGATTAAAGCGAAACACAAAATACAGTCGCTATGTTCAGTCGCATAATACGGCGGGTTCAAATAATTCAGCAATGGTAAACAAAAAAACTCAACCCTGCGTGTGGCAGGAGAAGACAACGACAAGGACGGGGCCGAATGCATTCGGCTTTGAGGGCGACGGCGTGTGGACTTGGAAGGTTCCGGCCAACGGCGGGAGCCTTCTGACGATAACAGCGTTCGTGAGATACGATTCGAATTATGGGGCGGCGAATAAACCGAAGATTACGCTTTATAATTACGGAGTAAACTCGTCTGCTTTGATAACTGGCGCGGCAGATAATTGGGAAAAACTTACCGTGAGCGGAACGCCGACGGGGAAGGGGGTGTTGTTCCTCAAGGTTGAGGGATTCTCGACGGAGGTTGACGCGAAATACTTTGTCGATGATATCCAAGTGAGTCAGCCGTAATTAAATCCAAATTCTAAAGAGCAGTCCCTGAATTCGCTAAGCCTGATAAATCAGGCAACTACATTTCAGGGGAGATAGGCGGCTGTTCATAAGGCAAAAAACAGCCAGTCTCCAAGTTTCATAAAAAGATGGCCGCAAGCTTTTTTAGCTTGCGCAGGCTGAAGCTCCGCCCTAGCGGACTTTCAGCTGCGGCTACCGACGGTATTATATAAAAGTTTCTTAATGGCTGAACTGTTACAAAGTGCGCCTTGAAGGTAAGCAGGGAAGCGGAGATGCGAGAAAGTGTAACAGTATGACTTGACGTACAGTCTAACTTGGGCTATAATATAATTAGGAGGTGGCAAAAATGGAAATAGTAAAATTAAAAACAAAAAATCAGGTAACTATCCCGGCGGACATAGTGAAACTGATGCATTTGCGCAATGAGGAATTGTTCTCAGTTGAGATTGAAGATAATTATATAAAACTTGTGCCGGTTGATGTGCAGCCGAGATACACAAAGAAAGAGCTAATGAAAATAAACAAACTGGTTGAAAAAGAAAAATCAAAATCCAAAACAATGAAATCCGGCGCGGAATTCAGGGAGTATATAAAGTAAAAAGAAAAAAGGCCTTGTTATTCTGAAAATTTGATATAATCGGTCAATGAAAACACTGCTTAAAATCATTGCGCTGGCGGTTGCGGTTGTGCTGGCTTTTTTCGCCTTTTTTCCTTTCGAGACAATGACGGCGAAAATAGCTTCGGCTGTTTCCTCAAAAATTGCCGCTTCCGGCGCGGACATAAGCTATGGTGAGATTGAAAGCGATTTTTTTCGCACCGTTACGCTGAGCGATGTCACCGTAAATATAAGCCCCGCTCCTACGCTTAACTTTAAGAAAGTGACCTTGTATTTCCCGATTTTTTTCGTGCTGAGAAAAGGCGTTTCTCCGCGGAAGATTGCGCTTGAGGGCAGCGAAATAACATCCGCATCAAGCGAACTGCTGAAACTGTTTAAAGAATCCAAAGGAGCTGTCTCCGGTATTTTTTTACCAACGGTATTTTTCAGGGATGTTCGCGTTATTTTAAAAGACTATAAAAGAGCTTTTCGTTTTAACGGCCGTCTGGATGACGGTCATCTTCGCGTTCATGTCCGTTCGGGGAGCTTCAGCGCCTCTGCCAGAGCGGACAGGGAGACGCGAAATTTCTGGAAAATAAAATGCAGCGTCAAAAATATGGATTTTTTTTCAGTGTTTTTAGCCACGCCGTCGCTTAAGAAAGAGAACTTCACGGGAACAATAAAAACCGTTTTTACCGGCGGAAAGCTGAAAAACACTGAAATCAAAGGCGTCGTCCGCGCGGATTCGATGGTTTTTCAGGGAATGTCTTTTCCCCCTGGAAAGCGTTTTAAGATTGCGGATTTTAAAAGCGTTCTGACCGTGTCAGAAGGCTCGGCGGAGTTTTCCGGAGCTTCGGGTGATTGCGGAAATTTGCGTTTGCAAGGCTTCATGAAAATAAACTCTTTGTATAATGAGCCGCTTGCTGACGGTTCATTCAAAGTGTCAGGTAAATTATGTTTCGGGGATATTTGTTTTGACGGAACAGACGCTTCCGTTTCGGTAAAAGGTTTTTTGAAAAACCCTGTTTTCAGAATCAAGGGCTCCGCCGAAAACTTTAAAAAAGGCTCGTTGAAATTGAAAAACCTAATTGCCGAAGCCTCGTACAATGACAGAAATTCCAGATGTTTCCGCATAGACTCTTTCGACGGGCAATGGGGCGATTTTGATATAGACGGTGCGGGACGCGTGGAGAAGGGGGCGCTATTTATGCACGGCGGCATAAGCGGCGTTTTTGAACGCGGTAAAAATTCCTTAAAACTTAATGCCCCTTATGAGCTCGGAAAAAAATTTAAAGCGCATCCCGAAATAGAGGCCGTTTTACACGGCAGAAAATTAAGCGTCAAAGGAGATGTTTTATATAGCGTTGACGCTGGAACAGCCGATGTGAAACTTGCGGATCTTTCGGGGAATAATGTTTTTACAGCGAAGCTCGTTAAAGAAAACGGAAATGTTGTTGTCTCAAGGGCTTTGTTAAAAACGCCTGAAGGCGCCGTCGAATTAACGGACGGTATTGTTAAAACTAAAACAACACCCCGCGGTTTTTCTTTTGCCTCATCTTTTGCGTCGTCCATGTCTTTTTTTGATGATAGCGGAAAATGCGCCTTGTCATATTCTGAGGGGAAGCTGGATGCTTTTCTTGAAGGGAAGAAGGCCTTTTTGAAATACGGGCAGTTTCCGGAGAAGAGAAAGATAGCGTTTGCGCTTGAAGGGAAAACGATTTCCGGCGGGTTCAATGTCTCCGGCAAATATTCCGACGGTGATTTAAAGGGAAGTGCGTTCGCGGGAAATTTCAAAACGGATTTCAGCGTTTCCGGCGGCTCAGTGTCACTGACGGATATGAGCTGCGGGGAATTCGCCGGCGGAGAATTAATTTTATCACAAAGCATTTCGGGCAATCTGTTTGTGAAAGATTATCCTCTTAAAATCAAAGCTCTTAAAATGGATGATAAAATCTCAGCCAGTGTAAAGATAAAAGAGGGCGTCTTTGACGCTGAAGTCAGCGGAGAAAATTTTTCAAAAAAAATATCCGGCACGGTGTCGGCACAAGGCCTTTCGGTTTTGAACATTAACATACCCGATGCCGGAAGTGCTTCATCCGCCGTGGCGGGTGCGCCGGGGCGTGCTGAAAGCGTTTCGTCTGCTGTGGCGGATACGCCGCTGAAAGTCCGCCGTGGCGGAGGGCGCAAGGATTTTTTATCGGGAGATTTCAAGTTGCTTATGTCCGGTTTCCGGGCGAAGGAGCTTATTATTCCCCGCGCTCTAATCCGTGCGGGAGGCGGTCACGCCGAGTTTTTTGATTTGCTCCTGGATATAGAGAGAAGCGAAGCGCGGGGCCGTGTTCAGGTGAGAAATATAAAACAAGGTTTCGCGAATATATTCGCTAATTCGATTTTCGAAATTGATTACAGTTCGGGGGTGCGTGTCAGCGGGAAAGCGGCCGACGTTTTTATAAACTCTTTTTATATGCCGTTTGAATTTGATATTTTAATCAGATCCGGGGAAACTGTTTTTTCAAGGCCTAACCTGGCGGCAAACGGTGTGGAAGGCGTTTTATCGTCTTCCGGCGGAGCACTGGATATTTTTACCAACGGCAGCCGAATTTCCGCGCGTCTCGCTCCCGGCGGGGTATGGAATCTGAAAACCGGAAGGTTTGGTATTCAGAAAATTCTTAAGCTGTTTAACGCGGATATAGAGGCTTTCGGTGATATGAAGATGGAGTTAGACAGCTCTGCGAAGGGTTATAAACTTTCTTTTGAATCGCCGGATATTTACATGGGTACGAGAATTAGCATGCGGGGAAGCGTTTCGTTTGACGGAGATTTTATTTATCCCGACGTGAGAATTGACGCGGGGGAGGGTTTCTTCCAGACAAGCGGCTATATTGCCGCGACCGCCGAGCAGGTCAACAAATTTTCAATTCTCGCGAATGATGTGAAAATCCCCATGATTCAAACTTCCTTCGGCGAGATCAGAAATTTTTCGGCTTCAGGGGAAATTCTCGCGGGAGGCACTTATGAAATGCCGGGCATATCCGGCAAAATAATCTCCGCTTTCAGAGTGAAGCACAAGGGCTATCCCGAAACGGTTGATTTTTCGCTTGACGCTCACGCCTCAGGCGGGAAAATAATAATGTCTTCTACGGGTATTGTGAAAGGTGCGAATTTCAAGCTCAGCGGCGAGGCTCTTCTGGGCTCGGGGGGATTGAAAAATTACGGCATTCATCTTTATCTGCCGGAGAAGGGCGTTCCGGTTGTTGTTCCGGGCCTTTTAATAGAAAGGAAAAAAGCTATCAAATATATTTTCGGCGCGGCGCCTTCGCGCGGGAAAGTGTCGGGCAGCCTTTCTCTCACTTCCGACGGTGAAACTGTTTCGCTTGACGGTTTGCTTAAAATCAAAGACGCGCGTTTTTCATACAAAAGCGATAAATGGAAAGCGTCAGGAGGGCCTTTGCCGGATATGAATGTGACGCTTGTGTTTGACAGAAACGTGGAATGGGTGTCCGATAAATTTAAGGCTGATATCTACGGTTCCATTAACATAAAGGGGCCGCCTTACGAAGTGAACGGCAAAATTTCCAGCAGCCGCGGCAGACTGACATATCTGGGTAAAAATCTTAACATAGATTTTGCCGAAGTGGACATAGCCAAAAACAAAATTTTCCTCACCCTGCAGGCCGAGGCCGCCGTCAGCAGAAAAAATCCCAATCCTCCTTTTGAGGATATTCCGGACACCATAAAGGTGGATATTAATCATTCTCCGCTGGAGGCGCTGGATATAAATCTCGGCTCTGTGGAGTTCTCCGAAAAAACAAGCGGTGAGCAGGCCTATCAGATGATAACGGGCGTTCCTTCGGCCACGGGAGGCGATATTGAATTTATGAAAAATGAAATAGCCAAGATGATTGATTCTTCCATTATCAATCCGTTTTTCTCGGAAATTGTCAGAGAAACCGGAATTGCCGACGATGTCAGGCTTGACGTGTCGGCTTTCGCGAAAATGTCAGACACCGAAGATAAACTGGGTGCGCTGGATGTTGCCGATAATGTGAATTTATATATGGGGAAATCTTTTGGTAGAATGTATCTCGGATATAATGTGGAGTTTATGAAAGATATTTCTTCGCTTCAGCTGTTTCACGGTTTTGAGATTATATACCGCATAAGGGGGGGCAATATTCTCAAGGCGGTTTATCAGCCGGATGAAAACGGCGAGGGCAGAAAATATCTTGGTCTTGAGAAGAGGATACGCTTTTAGAATGAACAAAAAGATTTATATGTGGCCGGCTGTGCTGGCGATTTGCGCGGCTTTGCTATTTTTTTATTTCCGCGGGAGCGGTGATTTCAAAGTGTATGATGAATTCGGCGTAGCCAGAAGCAGATTCCCGTATGTCAACTGGGACGCCTCTCTTGATATGTTTTCCGCAGAGGTGTCGGGAATACTCAATTACAGAACTTTTAGAACGGAAGACGGAGCCATAATTACGCTTTATGCTGCGGCAGGGGCTCTGCGCGCGGAAGAAGCGCGGGAATTCATGAAAAAGGAAATCGCGGGAAAGCCCGTGGTGATTTCCGTCTGCGGAGCGCCGGAAGATTATTCCGGCATCATCCGCGCCATTGTGTTTTACGATAAAGGCCAGAGATGTCTTAATAAGGATATGTACGATGGTGGTTTCTTTGATGTCAAGATAAAAAACAGATACTTTCTCGCGGAGGAGTGGTTTGATGCTGAAACAGATTAAAACTTTTTCACTTTACGGCATAAAGGCTTATATTGTCACGGCGGAGATTGATATAGGAAGGGGCCTTCCGTCAGTCAGCATAGTCGGCCTTCCCGACACTTCGGTGAGAGAGGCGAGGGATCGCCTTCACTCCGCGATTAGGAATTCAGGTTTCAAAATGCCTTCAAGCAGAATTTTAATAAATCTTTCGCCGGCCAACGTAAAAAAAGAGGGAACGCAGCTGGACCTTGCCATGGCGGTGGGAATCCTCAGCGCCGCCGGAGCTGTGAAATCCGGTGATTGCGGCGAAGCTCTTTTTATGGGGGAGCTTTCGCTTTCGGGAAAGGTGAAACCCTGCGGCGGAATTATTCCCGCCATGCTTGCGGCATCAAAGAAAAAAATAAATAAAGTTTATATTCCCGCGGGAGGCTGCGCGGAAGCCGCGACGGTTAAAGACATTGAAATAATAGGAGTCAAAAGTCTCAGAGAGCTTGCGGATCATTTAAACGGCGTTGCGGAGATAGCGCCTTATGACGGGGCTCCGCTGCGCTCTCCGCGCAGGGTATATCCTGATTTTTCAGATGTCGAGGGGCAGCATTTTGTGAAGAGAGCTTTGGAAGTTGCCGCCGCCGGAGGGCACAATGTTCTGATGATAGGGCCTCCGGGTTCGGGCAAGACCATGCTTGCCATGAGAATGCCGGGGATTCTTCCGCCAATGGCGGACGGTGAGGCTCTTGATGTTTCCTGTATATATTCCGCCTGCAATCTGCTGAAAGAAGGAGAAGGCCTCATGACAAACAGGCCGTTTCGATCGCCTCATCACACAATTTCGGATGTGGCGCTTGTCGGCGGAGGCGCAACGGCGCGGCCGGGGGAAATTTCTCTTGCCCACAGAGGGATTCTTTTTCTTGACGAATTTCCCGAATTCAGCCGCCGGGCGGTGGAGGCCATGCGCGCGCCCATGGAGGACGGCCGCATCACCGTCGCCCGTGTGCGGGGAACCAGCACTTTTCCGGCGTCTTTTATGCTTGTGGCCGCAATGAATCCCTGCCCCTGCGGTTATCACGGGCACCCGTCTAAAGAATGCGCGTGCACGCCTTACCGTATAAAAAAATACAGAAGCCGTATATCCGGTCCCATAATGGACAGAATAGATATTCAGGTTGAGCTCTTGCCTGCGGTATCTGAAGATATTTATTCCGAAGAATCGGCAGAAGTATCGGATGCGGTGAGAGAGCGCGTCACCGCGGCAAGAGAAAGAGCTCTTGTGAGACTCAAGGAAAAAAAGGGCGTTTACTCCAATGCGCGTCTTGATACGGCTGACCTGAAAGCTTTCTGTTCTATTTCGCCGGACGCCGCAAAACTTTTGCGCCGCGCTCTTGAGCAGTTTTCTATTTCCCGCAGAGGTGCGGATAAGATTTTGAAAGTGTCCCGCACCATAGCGGATCTGGCCGGATGCGAGAAAATCAGTGACGAACACATTTCCGAAGCTCTTCAATACAGGCTGGACGAAGAAAGCTGAAAAAGGTGTCAGGTCTTGAAAGTTGCAAAAAGAGCGGGTTTGGAGGGGTGGAAATAAGAAAGCGTGGAGCTGTCTAAAAATGAAATTGGAAATGATATGACTACAATATTGGAAAAACTGAAAGAATTTCTTGAAGATAATCCTTTGAGCTTAGACGAGATATGTAATTCTTTTGTCAGAGAAGATATTGATTGGTCCAGCTACATTTTCAAGACTGATGATTTTTTAATAGGTTTTTTGTGTGAATACATAGCGTATTGTAATATTGCGGGATGATGTTGTTACTGCCGTTTTGAATTATGAGAGCAATGATATAGAGAATTTTAAAAAAAGAGCAGTAAGCCGCCTTGAAAAACTGGGAACGCGGTATACAAACAAACCGGAAAGTTTTAGATTTAAAATCACTTGTTGAACAGGGATAGGGGGAATAATGAAGAAAATTGTATTTGCTGCCATACCGGCAGGGCTTTTGGCTATTATTGTGGCAAGTATTGTCGTATCGCTTTTTGCGGTAAAGGTGCTATGGGCGTGGACGGTGCCCGATATTTTCCCGGGAGCCGTAAAGCAAAATTTAATAGTTGGGACTTTGTCGTGGATGTCTTCTTTTAAGCTGGCAGTTTTCATAGGAGTAATCGTCTCTCTTTTTGGATTAAACAACAGAGAAAAAGAGTAGAAATATCAGATGACGAAAATAAAAACTCAGTGGCCGCAAATAGGGCATTGTTTCCAGAATGGTTTCTGACTAAGTGAAAGCGCACTTAACAAATAGTCATACTAAATGTAAAGTTGCCTTGCGGGGCGGATTCTCAAAAATCGGAGAAGCGCTTCAGAAGAAATAAAAAAAAGGTAAAGGGTGTAAAACGTATGGAAAAAGTTTTTTTGGCAGGGGTGAAAATAAAGGAAAGGGGACCGCGGATAGAAAGAGGAGGCGAGCTTGAAGAGCTGCGTCGTCTTGCCGAAACCGCCGGAGGAACGAGCGTTGGTGAAGCCGTTTTCAGAATAGACCGGCCAAACAGCGTTTTCTATATAGGGAAAGGTCAGGCCGAATTTTTGACAGAGAAAGCCGCCGCAGCCGGCGCCGATGCTGTTATTTTTGACATAAATCTGAAACCCGGTCAGCAGAGAAATCTGGAGAAGGCGCTTTCATTAAAGGTTATAGATCGCACGCGTCTGATACTTGACATATTCGCGCAGTCGGCTCACACGCAGGACGGCAAAGATCAGGTGGATCTGGCGCAGTGCCAGTATCTTCTGCCGAGACTGACGGGGATGTGGACTCATCTTGAACGTCAGCAGGGCGGCATAGGTATGAGGGGCCCGGGTGAAAGAGAGATAGAAACCGACCGACGCCGCA
>SWCC01006015.1_pt1 | contig 19103 bp, 17 predicted proteins | sample 4692971 | NCBI WGS metagenome assembly SWCC01 (sample SAMN10267277, study PRJNA491770) | bioreactor metagenome | isolation source: DHS bioreactor inoculated with subseafloor sediment | place: Japan: off Shimokita Peninsula | collected 2006-08 | reverse complement strand
TTATCTGTATGGACGTGATGACTCTCGCCGATGCCGCCAAGCGACTCGGCGTCTCCCCCCGACAGGCGCAGCGCCTGGCCGCAACGGGAGTCCTCACGCGCGCGGCAGGCACTGCGGTCACTTCCCAATCGGTGGTCACCGCATTGGCATCGCGCCCCGAGCGCTCGCGCCTCACCCGCGCATGGTCGGCACAGACGGCGTGGGCCGCACTCGCCTTACTGGCTGGGAGGGACGATCTTGCGCGAGGCATCGGCCAGGCACAACTGTCACGACTGCGCGCCAGGCTGCGCGACGCGACCCCTGATTCCCTCGCTGCCTCATTACGGAACAGGGCTTCGGTCCATCGGTATGAGGCGCATCCGTCCGCACTCGCCCGCTTGGCTTCCAACGTGACTGTCCCAAGAATGGGAGACGACGCTGGCGCCCTCGCACCACGTAGCACCCCTCACGTCGACGGGTATGTGACCGCCGCCGATCTGGCACGCTTGGTCACGGACTTTGCCCTCATCCCCGCGGTCCGCACTCCAAATGTGGCCTTGCGTGCTACCGATGACGCGCGCCTCAACGCCATTGCCGCGTCGGGCGCCGCCCTGCTCGGTGCGGACCTGGCCGAGGCCGTCGACCCCCGCGAGCGCACCGAGGGTCTGCGACTCTTGGCCGAGGCACTTGAGCGGTTCGCACGATGACGCCCCGCCCCATTCTCGAAGTCCCCACACCTCCGGACGGCTGGCTCTATCCGTGGGCCAATGTGGGGCAGATCGCCACACACCTCGGCCCCGAGGACTGGACGCTCGTGGGTGGACTCATGGTTGCGCTTCATGCAACTGCGCGCGGCGTCCACCTCCCTCGCACCACGGTGGACGTCGACATGGTGGTCCACGTGGAGACAGCGCGTGGCAGGGTGGCACACATCGGCAGGGTGCTCGGCGACCTGGGCTACACGCTCATGGAACCCTCCGACGCACGCAAGGGACTCGCGCACCGGTTCATCCGCCCCGCCAACGCAGGCGATACGGCGATGACAGGCTCCCCCGACATCGTCGATGTGATGATCGCCGACCACCCCGCTCCCCGCGTGCGCGAAAGGCTGGGGAGATTCCCGATGGTCGCGATCGATGGCGGCACGCAGGCGTTGCAGCGCACGGTCAAAGCCCGGCTGGAAATCACCGGCACGCGGATCGAAGTGAGCGTGCCCGATGTATTGGGCGCAGTGATCCTGAAATCGGCCGCGCACCTGGCCGACTCGAGCCACCCCGCATGGGTGGCGCTGGATGCGGATGCGGCTCGTGACGGACAGGCCGCGCTGAGGATTCTGCTGGGGTAGAAACTCACCATTTCGTAACGGACGACGCTTGGGTTGGGCAAGGCGGCCATGGCAGAGGGTGAGCGGGCCGCCGCGGCCTCAATCGACTATTTTGGTAAGACCAAAGGCCTCGCGTACCTCGTCGTCCGAGTAATTGCCGAGGATCCGGCCCCACCCGGGCATGCCGCACGAGAACGCGAAGACGCTCAAGGCGGCCTCTTTGACGTCCGGGTCCGTGGCTTCGCGGACGTCAGTGACGGCAAGGGCTCCGAGCTCGGCAATCGCGGCGAGGTACCCCGCTTCGAGCCACGCGGGAACGGGAGGGTTCTCGCCCTCTCCCCTGCGGCCCTCGATGAGCGCAACCATCGAATACGCCTGCCAGTTATCCCTACTCACTCGCGGCTGCAACGCCGCGAGGTACGGGACCGCGGCGTACGACGCCTCTCCCACGTTGCCCTGGTGGTGGAGGTCATCCCAGAGCTCGCCCCACGCGTCGTCATCGTCGGGGTTCGCTTGGAGCAGTCGCAGCGCGGGGCGTGGGTCGTACTCGGTGCGGTAGCCGCCCTTGAGGGCATTCCACCGTGGGTCATCAAAGGAGATCATGAACCCACGGTAGCGCGCAGAACCTAGTCAAAGTAGCGATACAGACGGCCGACGCTCGGGCTGGCTCAGACCCCCAGTGCGGCCTCATACACAGCCAGGTCCGCCTCGCTGAAGCACACGAACGTCACCTCGGTCACGGAGGACCCTTCCGCCAACGCCTCGCGCACGGTCGCGACGGCAACATCGGCGGCCTGCTCGATCGGGTACCCGAAGATGCCGGTGCTGATGCTGGGGAACGCGATCGAGGCGAAGCCCTGCGCGTGGGCGATCTCCGTACTGCGGCGGTAGCAGGAAGCAAGATGCTCGGGCTCCCACGCCTCGCCGCAGCGCCACTGCGTTGTCTCAACAACCCGGGCCCAGGGTGTGGATGGTGTGCCCGGCCGGGAGCCGGTTAACCCTGGGTGAACTTGGCGTCGCCCGTCTTGCAGCCCGCGAAGAGCCGGCACTCGTGCAGCAGGTCGGGACCCGCCGCACGGTGGATCGCCCCGTCGACTCCCCCGCCGCCCAGCAGCGACGAGTTCGCGGCATTCACGATGGCGTCGACCGTGAGCGTGGTGATGTCGGCGCGGATGGTACGGAGCGTCCAGGTGGTCACACATCGAGCCTATGCACCTCGCATATGCAGGGTATGGACGCCGGCGCCGGCTTGGGCAGGTTCGAAGTCCTGGCCAACAATCCGGAAGGCCTCGACGACGCCATCAAGACCGAGCTGTACGCGATGAAGTCGATCCCCGCGGACGCCCAATTGGGCATGGGCTCCACGGTCATCCACAGCCACACGGTGCAGGGATACAACCTGTCGCCGATGATCATCAACGACGCATCCACCAAAATCTGCACCATCAGATTCGGCGACAGCTCTTGACTGCGCCGCACCAGCCGACCGGCGGAGCAGGCCCCCGGGTCAGCGTTCCTCGCGTCACTCTAGTCGAGCCTTGTGGCGGGCGAGTCGTTAGCGTCTACGGTTGGATGAACCTGACGTGATGCGGCGTTTGGTGTGGGGAGCCGCAACGGCGGCGGCGCGTCGAGTGACCCGCACACTCAGAGACCAGCCAGTGTCGTATTCTCATACTCTACACGCTGAGAGTAAAAATAGACATCACATTTACTGACTTTAGTGTAGTATTAGAGCATGAGCTCACAGGAAGACGCCCTCGCGGCGTTAAGCGCAAGTCAACTTCTCGACGTCCTGAAGTGGGGTGCACCTGCAGCGTTCAGCATGACGAATCAGGTGTACAACGAAAATGCCGGCCATGACCAAGGCGTCGTCGGATACCTGAACTTCAAGCACCTCAAGGACTTACTCGATCGAGCGACGTCGAACGGCCGCTTTGCGTTGGGCGCGGACGTGAGTGGCACGGGCGCAGATCTGCTGAACCTCGGTATTGGCAAAGACGCACTCCTTGCGATGCCTCGGGTCCCCGGTGATTCGGTCAAACGAAGCGACTTCCGGCAGTCGCCGGGATGGGCGATTGATGATTATCGGGTCCTATTGCAGTCCTACAAGTTCGGAGGCGTCGACAACATCGTTTGGGCTCGGCGAAGCGAGGCCAAACGCCAAGTAGCGTCACAGAACTTCACGAGCCAGGCCACGCTGTTTGACGATGCAGATTTCGGCGCAGAGTTCCTTCCCGGCGTACCGGAACTCGATCGATTTGATCGCGTCACGCTCGTTGCCGCCCACGCATTTGACCCGATTACGCAAAACTTTGAACTCTACGTTGGACAGAGCCGAAACCCCGAGCACGGGAACGACGACTGCTGGCATTGGCGTTCGCTCCTACTCTCGGGAGGGGGGCCCAACGGTGCTACAGGCAACACAACGTCGCCCATACTCCCAGGAGACGCCGCTTCGGCCGCGGTCGACGATGTACCTGTCCGAATCAGAGATCGACAAGCGATTCACCGACAAGACCCAGCCAATGGCTAGCACCAACGAACCGTCGCGAGCACTGGCGGCAGCGACGTCGTTCTTCAACGGCGAGCGCCTCACGATGGCTCGCCAGTTAGCCGGGCTGAGGAAGTCACATCTTGCTCAATTGATTGAGATGTCACCCGCGTCGGTCACCTCGTGGGAAAGCGGAACCAAGCAGCCCAACCGCGCCACGGTGGCCAAACTCGCGCTCGCGTTACGCGTCGAACCTCAGTTCTTCAGCGGTGGTGCGCCTCCAAGGGTCGCGAAACCGCACTTCAGGTCGCTGCAGTCCACTTCCCAGGTCGCTCGCGACGAGGCCGAGGCGTACGGACGTTTTGTCGCCGAAGTGGCCGGAATGCTTGAGAGCGCAGTCGAGTTTCCGCAGGTCCTTCTTCCTGACCTGCCTGTCGACCCAGACGAACTCGAAATGACACCCGAAGAGGCGGCACGACACGCAAGGGAATTCTTCGGCGCCTCAGCCGGCCCGATCCAGCATATGGTGCGGCTCGTCGAGCGCGGTGGCGTCGTCGTAGTATTTAGCGAGCTAGCGGTAGCGGCAATCGACGCATACTCGCTACACACTGCAACTCGGCCAGTAATCGTGCTGAATCCCGCTAAGGACGACTACTACCGACAGCGATTCGATACCGCGCACGAACTCGGGCACCTCATCATGCATCACGACGCAGAGCCAGGCGGTAAGGCAGCGGAGGAGCAGGCAAACCGATTCGCATCTGAGTTCCTTATGCCCGCAGACCAGATTGGCTCCTTGTTACCGAACTCGACATCGGGTAAGGCGTGGGCACTCCTCGCAGAGCTCAAGGAGCACTGGGGGGTGAGCCTCGCAGCACTTCTGTTTCGTGCGCGTGCATTAGGCGTCATGGGCGACATCTCGTATCGGAACGCCATGGTTCGCATGTCTCAGAACGGTTGGCGGCGAGCTGAGCCGGGGCGCCTTTCTGCACTGGAAATGCCGTCAATGTTGCCGCGCGCGAAGGAACTCCTCGAAGAAGCCGGTGTCGACAGCGCAGCCTTCCTCTCCGGGTCTGGGCTTTCGATCGGCCTCTACGAAGTAGCGGCGTCGAGGGTGCCGCTCGGTGTCCCCCCTGAGTGAAATGCGTCGAAGCGCGGAGACTCACCCCGTGGTGATGGGTGCTGGCAGGGACTGCAGCCGTCCGCACGCAATCGCGGCAAAGGGGGAGACCGAACGAGGTGGCAACCTTGCGAGCAGAATCCGCAGCCCAAGCTCCGAGGACTATCGCGGCGCCGGGATTGCTGTCGCGGTTCCTACATGAATCGGTGACGGCGAGTCGAGTTCGCGCGTTCGCCTGAGCGAAAACAGCAACCGACGGTGGGACAACCTTGCCACCTCTCGCGTTCGCATGCCGTTCCCAACACCACCAAGTGCGACGCCATTGCTTGGCCCTCACTAACAGCTCCGTGGAGAACGCCTAAGTTCGTTTGTTACTAATGAGACGACGCTCGCATGTTCCGGGCGTCCCTGTTCGAAGTTGCGCACTCAACCTGAAAGTCGTATGGAACGACGCCGTCGCAAGCCAGCAGTGAGTGCGCTAGGGAGACGTCACTCGCGCAGCACGCCACCTAACTGATGCTGAGTCAGCACCCGCAAACGTCTTACGAAATCCAACAGTTGCTTTTCCGTGCCCGCCTCGACGATTCGGCGGATCGCGTAGCCAACGGCGGAGTCCGTAAGCCCCTGACGCACAACCCAGTCGAGCATCGGTTCAATAGAAACTGGCGCGCTCTCCAACTTTTGTCCGGCGTTCTCAAACGTCACTTGCCGCCCATCGTCGAAAAGCGTCGCCTGAACGTCGACGGCTCGCGAAGCTGGGTTATGCGGTTGGTCATCGTGGTACGACAACCAGTTTCGAACACGGCTGCTCGGGGCTAGAGATCCCGCGAGTTCCCTTGGCACCAAGCGCTGCTTCGCCAACACTCGCTGGCCGTACACCGTTCGGAACCACTGCCACCGAGCTTCGCCCGCATCATACGGGGAGCCGAGGCTTTCCAACGGCGAGAGGCCAGCCAGAGTTAGCTCGCCGTCAACCAGACCCACGCTGTCGACCGCGGTCTTTGGCGGCTTCCAATGGAGTAGGTCTGGATACGGAAATGGCTCTGACGTCACACCCGCCGCAATTCCGGCCAGCCTGCGGGACTCCGCGTCGATGTATTCCCACTCGGGAAGCGGCTCTGGAAGCGCTACTGGTGTCGCCGCACCCGCTAGAGCAGCGGCCATGGTCGCTATCGTGTCGGTGTCCGTACCGATCGCACGCGCCGCGATCACGGACGCCACTCGTGGGTCGCCCTGAATGGCACCGCCGAGTACAAGAGCGGCAACCGACGTAGTCGTCCCACTTCCCCGCGAATCCGGATTGGTCAACTCGAGTCGGGACACGAGATCACCGTACGCGCGATAACTGAGACCAGCACTGCGCCCGTGGGCTTGCAGCGCGAAGTACAGTTCCCGGCACTGCGACAGCAAGACGCGACACTCGACGATTGTGTGAAACCAAGCCGACCGGAATTCACGCCCTGTCGTCGCTTCCCAACTTGGCTTCCAGTAAGACTTCAACTCAGGCTGATGCTCGAACACCGAGTAGGCGTCTGCAGTGCGGGCTAGCAGTACTTCCCACTCATCTGGACCTGGCACTCGGCCCACTTCGATCGTGTAAGCGAGCGCAACTCCGTGGAGAACCGCTCCGACGAGTGCGCGGGGATGCCCGTGCGTCACCACACCGTTCCGAACAATATCCTCGATAAACTCATCGGACGATAAGTTAGTAGCGGCATAAACATGGGGTTGGATGCGCATGGCGACACCATTGCCTCCCGCAAGAGTCCACCCTTTGAAGTCATTGGCAAACCACGCCACGGTCTCACGAGACATCGCCCGTGCGGCCGCCTTTGTGGCCCGACCGCCTCCCAGTGCGTAGTTCATCCACACAGGCAGTTCGACCGCCGCGAAAGCTTCCGCATCAAAGCCTCGCGATGAAATCGCGCGAGCAGTAGCAAGTCTCAGTTGCGTGTCATCTGAGTAAGTGCCCGCGGGGAGAGTCGCCTGCACTCCCGATCGGCCACCTACTAGACGTGTCCACGAGATCGGCTCTTCTAAATCACGCCCGCCCGTACGCCTCGCAAGTACCGGCGCGGTCACAATCTCGGAGATAAAGCCGAGCGCATCTGCCCACGCGGCCCACTGCATAGATCCCGCCGTTCGCTCACCCCGATCCCAAGTTGGCGACCCACTCATCGGAAGACTCCCGGATCACACTTGATGTCGAAATCGGGCAACGAAGGAAAATTCGATCGCCAACCCTCGATCGCATCCGAATTTTCTTCATTGTCCACATAGACAACCTTCAAGGCCTCCAGGGACAACACACCGGGATACAGGACCTCAGCTTGTGGACACGTTGTGTGCGCCGGGTCAATGGATCGATTTCTGGTTAGGACGCTGCCGTAGTGCCCCCAACTCACCCTTTCTGCGAAGAGCGCTTCCAAGCTGCTAGGTCCCTGTCCGCGATTGACCACGTCGTAGATGTTGTTCGTCGTCGTGAACCACACACCCTCGTGTGACAAAACTGCCGGATCGAATCCAAGGACGGCCCACCACAAGCCTTCCTCTTCCTTGTGTTGTCTCACGGAATAGTCGAGCATGCGGCTATTGACTTTTGAAATCGAAAGATTTACGAAATCCAGCCATTCTCGATCCTTGCGAACGGCGTTATTCGGCAATCGAACGTCTCGAAGATATTGATCCTCAGCGAGTCGCTTTCTCGACAGAACCTCGCCAGAGGCAAGAATACCGAGCAACCCCTGGTTCGTCGTGAAATGGAGCACCTCTTGGATGTTTCTTGTGTTCACAACCACGTCGTAACTCCCATGCGCCGTCACAGGTCGACCTCGCGATATGTTCCCTGCACGAATGCGTTCACGAGGGACGACTCGAAACCGGGTTTGCAACCTAGGGTCACGCTCTTCCGCGCTCTTCCGACTCCCATCGCGAGTAGCCGACGAAGTGTCTCGAACCCTGCGTCACCTTCGTCCTCGCCGTGAGGCGTGACTTCGCGATTCAGGCCGATGACCACGACGTGGTCAAACTCAAGCCCCTTGGCCGAATGGATCGTTGACAGCGCTACCGCCACGTCACCCTCGGGCCAAACCCTGTTCCGACTTAGGTCAACCCAGTCGATATCACGTTCGTCGAGCTTCCCGGAGAGGCGTGAGAACCAACCCCCACCTTTCGGGTGCAGGCAGGCGACAGACTCCCCGATCAGCACGGCGGGCTCCACAACATTTGCGATAACCCAGTCCGTCTGGGCATCAAATCCGCCTCGGAGAAGTACTGGAAGTTCCCCATGCGATTTGGCAGATTCGAAATTGGGCAAGGCGCCGTCGTCTCCGACTGCCATTCCCGCCACAATACCGCTCGCGAACTGGGCGATCTCCTTCGTATTCCGATAATTCGAATTCAGTCGGCGGCCGACCGGCCGAACCCCGACTTCTCCCCACGTAAAGGAGCGAGGGTAGATACGTTGTGCCGCATCAAGTACGAAGGTGACGGAGTGCTCCTCACTGAGATGGGCAAGGACTGCCCTCACCTGATTGGCCGAAAAGTCTTGCGCCTCGTCGACGATAACAACATCCCACCTTGGACCGTCACTCTCTGCGGCGAGGTCGACCGCGAGGTCGTTCCAATCGCGAAGGCCACGGTGAGCCTTCAACTCGCAGTACGGGAGTACGACCTCGTCGAGGAACCGTCGACGAGCAACTTTGTCCATGCGAGGTGCGAGACCACGGCCCTCGCGCTCGATGCCCAAGTATGCTTCCAGGTCGTCATGCGCAAACCGCCCGAGAATGTAGTCCAACTCGTCCAGCACGAATTGCGTGTCGAGTTCATCTCGCACGGCAATCTCTTGAGCGACGGAGTCGACTCCTTGGCTTGGGCTCCACCCCAGAGTATCTATCGCCCAAGCGGCGAACGTCGCCACCCGCAGCTCCAGCTCGCTGTTAGGCGCTACCTGCTCCCCTGCGAGGTACCGCACATAGCCCTCAAGGGTGCGGTTATACGTGAGCACGAGGACACGGACTGGGGCGTCAAGCTGCAATCTGTGCTTGCGCGCGACCCAGGTAGCACACAACTGCCGGAGGCGCATCAACGCCGTGGTCGTCTTCCCGCTGCCTGCTGCACCACGAATGGCGAGTACTCCCGGCTTGTCGTGAAGCAGGATGGGCAATTGTTCAGGAGTCGGCTTCACCACCGAGAGAATCCGCATTGACGACCTCCCCTTTAGAGCCAGTGGTGACCAGCATGACACAAGCGCCTGCGCATACTAGGTATGTTACGAACAAGGTTACTCGAAGGGCTCTACGCGACTCGCGCGACGAGTATCAGCGGGCAAACGCATCACTCCATGCATCCTTCGGATCACGGGCGATCACGCGGCCAACATTGCCAACCTGGGGCCATCGCGCGCGCACGCGCTGGGCTGACAGGTTCGGAACCCAACGCCCCCAATGGTTTCTCGGCTGCCACAATCCCCAGCGTTGCGCAAACCCGGCACGTCGTCGGCGCTCAGCGTGTGGTCCGCTGCGCGCATCCGCGCGTTCACGGCCATCGACTTGTGACCGGCCTCGACCTGAGCGCCCTCGTAGACGTCGAACACTCGCGCGTCCTCCACCAGGCCTCCCCCAGGGGCACGCACGCACGCCACCAAAGAACCAGCAGTCACCGACGCCGGCACCACCAACGCGAAGTCCTCCTTGGCCAGCACCTGCTGGCTCACGGCCTCGGCCGCTACCAGCGAACCCTCGGTCGCCGCGATGATCGGGTCAAGCAGCACCTAGAACGCGACCGACCTTGCAGGCAGGCCGAGCGTCTCGCACACCTTGGGGTGCAGCTCGCCGGCGTGCCGCCCGGGAGCGTGAACACGGCCGCGCGGCCGGGGTGCCAGGGGAGTACTTATAAGAAGCTCGTTGAAATAAATCCTCGCACTTGCGGCGCCACCATTACGATTGCGACAAGTGGTGGTGCGCAGGCGAGTGATCAAGCCGGCTTCATCTGGAGAGCGGGCCTGACCCCTAGACCTGTGCCGGGCCGAGGGAGGGCGAAATGGGCACAAGTCCTCTAGTCGAGCAGGTCCTTGAACTGGGCATGGCGGTACGAGATCGGCCCCGAAACCCCGCGACGATGGCTGAGTTCGCAACTCTGGTCAGTTCGGCCAGCCTTCGAGATCTGCTTTGCGACTTGCTCGTGCGCCCAGGTAACCTCAAGGAGTTATCGACGCGCGGCCACGTCCATCCCAACAGTTTCGTCAAGATACCTCTCGTTGAGGCATCCAATGTGTCAAAGTTGGTCATCCACCGCTGGATTGACGATCCGAAATCGGATCCCGACATCCACAATCACCGCTGGAACTTCCTGTCGACGGTTCTCACGGGATGCCTTGTTGCGTCAAACTTCGGCGCGACCATCGACGACGATGGTCAGTACTTGGAGTACCGCTACCAGTCAACTTCCGCTCTAGGTGAGTACAGGCTCGAGCCTGTCGCGCGGGCTCATCTAGCAGCGTCCAAGCAAGTCACTATCGCGGAGGACAGTTGGTACGCCCAGGATCACCGGGTGATTCATGGCGCTGGCACCGGCGCCCCAGGCACTGTCACCCTCATAATTCAAGGCTCCTCAAGTTCCCCCACCTGTCGCGTGTTTCGGCCACTTTCTGCTCGCGCAGAACCACAACCGATAGTGGCGCCATCGCCTGCGGAAGTGTCGCAGACCGTTGAGCAGTTGATCGCTATGTTGGAGGATTAGGGCCTTGCCATCGCACGGGTACTTCGTCGCAATTCTGCCCGTTTCGATGCCGATCGCGCCCCTAATCAGGCAGGGTCCCCTGCAGTTGCAGGGGGAAGTCGGCACAGCCGAGGAGTTCACTACGGACGCCGAGACTCGGCGTCGGTACGTAGCTGATCCCTTTGCTAGCACGATGCTGTGGGGTTCGACCGGATACAAAAGCCGATTCAATAACCCAGACAGCCAGCGATGCGCGAGTCAGGTGACTGGAAGCGACCAAGTCCCAGCTTGTCGAACCCAGACGCTCGGCCAAGAGCCTGACTTCCTCGATACCGCCGGGGCTCAACGGCTGGTCTGATCGGCCTTGCACGCGACCCGACTCATTCCACGCGGTGCGGCCATGACGGACAACTGTGAGCAGCGTTGGTCCCGCGTCCTCAACTGCCATGGACTGACCGTATCGGACCGCGCCTTGCCGGCCAACCGCGCGAGCGCCACAATGCCGCGATTCGAGTCTTACGGCCCACCCTTCACACACCCTTGACGCTGTGACCACAGGCCCAGGTCCACGTGCTGTGAAGGTCCATCACTTGCAAGTTCGGCGACTGCCAAGACTCGCGCGTAGGCACGACCATCGCTACCGCAGCACCGCACCCAACTGGCCAGTCGCCGCAGCGATCACGGCCTCCCGTACACCCAGCACCTCATCAGCACTGAGCGTGTGGTCCGCCGCACGCATGCGCACGTTCACGGCCATCGACTTGTGACCGGCCTCGACCTGGGCGCCCTCGTAGACGTCGAACACGCGCACGTCCTCCACCAGGTCTCCCCCGGCCTCGCGCACGACCGCGACCAGCGCGCCAGCCGTCACCGACGCGGGAACCACAAAAGCAAAGTCCTCCTTGGCCACCACCTGCTGGCTCACGGCCTCGGCCGCAACAAGCGCACCCTCCGTGAAAGAAATGATGGGGTCCAGCAATACCTGGAACGCCACAGACCTGGCCGGCAGGCCCAGCGTCTCGCACACCTTGGGGTGCAGCTCCCCCGCGTGAGCCGCCCGCACGCCACCAGGCAACGTGAACAGCGCCGCCCGGCCAGGGTGCCACGGCGCATATGAGTCAGCCTGCGGCGTCAACACCACGCCCGCCGCACGCGCCACCACCTCGACCAGGGCCAAGGCATCGGACCATTCCCACGGCTCCGACTTCTGATCCCAACCGCCCACCACGCGCGCACCGGTCATCACACCGGCGACCATGAGCAGCTGCTCGGGCAGCGCGGCGTCAAGTTCCTTCAACTGCACCTCGGTCACCGAACCATCAAGCGGCAGCCGCCCCACGGCGCCCGTGCCCGTGTCCAGATACCCGCGCCCCACCTCGAACACGGCCACGTCTTGCGAGCCGCGCCCCAGGTTGACCTTGACCGCATCAAACAGCGTGAACTGCACCCGCGGGCGCATGAACGGCTTTTCCGCGGCCAGCGGGTTTGCCAAGCGCACCAGGTTGCGGCGCTTGTCGTCGGCCGGCACCAGGCACTCGTCGAGCCGCTCGGACGCCATGAACGGATACGTCAGCACCTCGGTAAGCCCGGCATCGGCCAAGGCCCTCGCCACCGACCTACGCACGCGCTGGCCATGCGTCAGCCCGCGCCCAGGGGGCGCCACGGGCAGCACCGACGGCATGTCCTCGTAGCCGCGCAGGCGAGCCACCTCCTCCACCAGCGTGATGGCCGAGTCCAGATCGGGACGCCACGTGGGCGGCGTCACCGTGAGTTCAATGCCGGTCAGGTGTGTCATCGAAGCGACCTCACAACCCACCGCGCGCAGGGCGCCGATGACCTCTTCGGCCGGGAATTCCATGCCGACGATGGCGCTGGGGAAGCCCGCATCCATCGCGATGGCCTCTCGGGGCAAGGTGTTGTCGACGTCCGTAGAGACGTCCTCGATGACTCCCCCGCCGTGCGTCTGCATCAACCCCAGTGCGCGCTCGATGGCCGCAGGCGCCAGCGCCGTGTCCACGCCGCGCTCGTAGCGGCGCGACGCCTCCGAGCCCAGCTTGTGCCTGCGCGCCGTGCGCGCGATCGTGATGGGGTCCCAGTGCGCGGCCTCGAGCAGCACGTCCGTAGTGGTGGCCGAGATCTCCGTCTCCAGCCCGCCCATCACGCCGCCCATGCCCACTGCGCGCGCCCCGTGCCCGCCCGCGCTGTCACACACCAGGATGTCCTCGGGGTCCAGGGTGCGCGTGACGTCGTCCAGCGTCACCAGGGTTTCTGGCTTGCCATCGATACCGGCCGACGCCCGACGCACCACGATCGGCGCCGTCACCTTGGCGAGGTCGTAGGCGTGCAAGGGGTGGCCAAGCTCGAGCATGACGTAGTTGGTGACGTCCACCGCGAGAGAGATGGAGCGCATGCCCGACTGCTCAAGGCGGCGCTTCATCCACCCGGGGGTTGGCGCCTCGGGGTTGAAGCCGCGCAGGGCGCGCACCACAAAGCGGTCGCAGCCCGCGGTGCCACGAATGGGCGCCTGGTCCTCGATCGCTACCTCTAAACCCTTGCCTGCGCTGCCTGTCAGCTCCAGCCCAGCGGGGTCAGTGAAGACCGCGCCCGTCGCGTGCGAGTACTCGCGCGCCACTCCCCTGATGGAGAAGCAATAGCCGCGGTCTGGCGTGACGGTGATCTCCACCGTCTGCTCGCCCAGTCCCAGGAGCTCAATCGCGTCGTCCCCAGGCGCGAGCTCAACGTCGGCTCCCACCAAGCCATCCGAACCGTCGGCGTGACGCAACACGATGATGCCAGTGTGGTCCTCACCAAGGCCCAACTCACGAGCGGAGCAAATCATGCCATCGGACCAGTGACCGTACGTCTTACGCCCCGCAATGGGGAACGGCCCTGGCAGCACGGCGCCGGGGAGCACCACCACCACATAGTCGCCTTCAACAAAGTTGTGGGCACCGCAGACGATGCCGCGGGAGGGCGGGTACTCAACCCCGTCGTCGGGCGCATGGCCGGGCCCGGCAGGGTCGTTACCCGGGCTGAAATCGGAGGCCCCGCCCACGTCGACGCGACAGTAGTTGATCGTCTTGCCGTTCTTCTGCTCTTCCTTGACGATCGACAGGACGCGGCCCACCACCAGCGGGCCCTCAACTCCCCCACCAGAGATGCCCTCCTCTTCGAGCCCCACCTTGACCAGCGCGGCGGCCACCTCCTCGGGGGTCGCGTGACCAAGGGCAACGTACTCGCCCAACCAAGACATCGGGATCTTAGGCATTACAGCTCCACTCCAAACTGGGCTGAGAACCGCACATCGCCCTCGACCATGTCACGCATGTCCTTGACGCCGTGGCGGAACATGAGCGTGCGCTCGATGCCCATGCCAAAGGCGAATGCCGTGTAAACGTCCGGGTCGATGCCCGCGGCACGCAACACGTTGGGGTGCGTCATGCCGCAGCCTCCCCACTCGATCCAGCCGGTGCCTCGGCACGTGCGACATGCGGTGTCCGCGCCCTCGCACACAAAGCAGCGCAGGTCCATCTCGGCGCTGGGCTCCGTGAACGGGAAGTAGCTGGGGCGCAGGCGCGTGACGGCATCGGGCCCAAAGAGGGCGCGCGCAAAGTGGTCGAGCGTGCCCTTGAGGTTGGCCATGGTCAGGCCCTTGTCGATGGCCAGGCCCTCGATCTGGTGGAACACGGGAGTGTGAGTCGCGTCCAGTTCGTCGGTGCGGAACGTCTTGCCAGGGCACACCACGTAGATGCCGCGGCCGTCCTTGAGGAGAGACTCGCGGCGCGCGAAGGACGCCCTGGCTTGGACAGGGCTGGTGTGGGTGCGCAGCACCACGCTGGGCTCCTCGCCCTCGCGCGGCTCCACAAAGAACGTGTCTTGCATCGCGCGGGCAGGGTGGTCCGGGTCAAAGTTCAGGGCGTCGAAGTTGAGCCACTCGGCCTCGATCTCGGGCCCCTCCGCCACCTCCCAGCCCATGCCCACAAAGATGTCGCTCATGAGCTCTTGCATGGTCTCCAGGGGGTGCCTGGCGCCCACGGGGCCACGTGTGACGGGGAGCGTGACATCCACCGCCTCCTCGACAAGCACGCGCGCGTCGCGTTCGGCCTCGAGTGCCTCGGTACGTGCGGCCAGTGCGCGGCCGATGCTTGCGCGGGCCTTGCCCAGCAGCTGGCCGGCCGTGGCCTTGTCGGGCCCGGCAAGCGCGCCGATGCCCCTGTTGGCGAGCGTCAGCGCGGCCTTATCGCCCGTGTGGGCAAGGCGCGCCTCCTTGAGCTCGTCGAGCGTGGTGGCGGCGTCGAAGGCGGCAACTGCGGCAGAGACGGCCGCGTCGATGCCGGCGGCATCAAGCGGTGAAAGTTCAGACATGAAAAACCCCTCGAATGGGTTGAAGGCTCGGCCAGAAGTCTATCGGCGGCGCGGGGCCGAGTTTCCGGTGCTTGGAATCCGGGCTCGCAGGCGGGGTTCGCGGGCGAGGCGGCTCACACAGCTCCGATGCCTCAGGGCTGCGGCGCGCAGTTCAGGCCCGGCGGTCCTCGCCGGGCCTAGCTAAACGAGAGTGCCGTGGTCACGACCCCATGCTACGCGGCCGTGGGCCTACGAGTCGAGCGCCCCGAATCGCACGGCAAAACCGGCAATACCGAGCGCGGCCAAGAGGATGCCCCCGCCAAACAGCACGATGTAAGGCACCGTCTTCTTCTCGGAGTTGCGAATCCAGGCTGCGGCCCCATAGCCGGCACCGAACGCGGCGAGAACCGCGCCGATGCCACCAAACCAGCCTCCGCCGAACAAGGCAGCGCCCACGGCTGGAATCACATAGCCGAAGCGCACCATGGGTGACGGGCTGGGAGCCTTGTAGAGCGTCTGTCCCCTGAACTTCAACGTGGGATAGCCAGGCACCGTCGCCCTGACCTTGAGCTTCTCCGTCTTGCCATTGGCCATCGGCACCTTGAAATAGCCGTTGATGTCGCGGGACGCGCGCACACCGTCGATGACGAGCACTGGTCGGTTCTTGTCCAACTCATAGATGGCAATCTGTGTGCCGGCCGCGCCGTCAAGCGTGAGCCACATCGACGTCGGCCTGGCTGGATCTGCCGCAACCTGCGCTGCCCGTTGCACGTGCGCGGGAGCCTGTTCATACGCCGGTGCCTGCGCGTAAGCCGTAGCCGCGACGTATCCCGGAGGGGACGGCGTGTACCCGGGAGGCACGATTGGAGCCGCCGGCTGGGCCCATTGCGCCTGGTCTGGTGAGGAGAAGGGCGAAGGGCTCTGTGTCGTCATGCGGAGAGCCTAGCGGCCCTCCCGTCTCGGTCTCAGGACTTAGACCCAACCACGCTCGCGAGCGCAATCCATGCGACGACGGCGGCGACGGTGTTGATCACGGGTAGCGCCACCCGCAGCGCCCGTGGCATGAGTGGATTCTTCACAATGGGGATGTTCATCAGGAAAAGTGCGAGCGACACGGGCGCCAAAAACACCGAGGCAAGCATCATCAAGAAGGGGACGAACATGGCGATCTTTTCTGGCAGGCGCACGTGCTCGCCCATCTGCAGAACCGTCTTGTCGTTCCACACGAAGCGCTGAAAACCAGGGATGAAGCCCTTTACCAGGAGTCTTCCCTGTCCGCCCTTTGCGAGCGGGACAGGCCAACCGCCACGTTCAGGGCGCGCCCTCTGGCCATCGATCTGGACCCTAGCGACGATGCCGAGGGCCCCGGTGACCTCCACCTTGCCTTTGGCACCGGAGAGATCAAGCAGGATGAGATTGCTGGCGGAATCAGTCACGCGCTAGAGGCTACCAGCGGCGTAGGTGGCGCCCTTCTTCGTGAGTTTGCCAGCGACCAATGCGCGATCGGCCTCTGCCACCAAAACATCGGCTTGGACCCCCGGTTGCGAAGCCAGCGTGTACCCGGCCGTGACCCCCAGACCCTCGACCTCGGGTACCGCTCTGAGAAGCGACTGCTCGAGGCGCGTACGAAGTCGCTCCACGAGCTCTTCCGCATCGTCGCGCTTGAGAAGGAGCACAAGGAGAAACTCATCTCCGCCCCAGCGGATTGCCGTGTCAGTCGGCCTCACTGCACCGGCCAGGACCCTCCCAAGGCTACGGAGCGCGCGATCTCCTGCCGCGTGTCCTAACTCGTCATTGAGGCGCTTGAAGTGATCGATGTCGAGCATCACGACGGCGATGCTGCCACGCCCGCGCTGTGCCATTCGCAGTGTGCGCGCCACCGCTTCTTCGAGGGCACGACGGTTGCGCAGCCCTGTGAGGCTGTCTCGCTCGACGTCATCACGCAGGACTCGTACCGGTCGCCATATCCGGAAGAGGATAAGACCCAGGGTCACGGTGAGAAATCCAGTGCCGATCAGCACTCCTCTGAAGATCTCCCGCACCTGGGCAAATCCCTGGTTGAAGCCCGCCGTCGTGGCCCTCACATGCAGCACCCAGTCCACTCCATCCCTGCTCAGACCGCGTTCGAGGGTGCGAAACGTACCGTTCTCGCCCCACACATCACGGTCCGAAGGGAGTGCCTCCCGCGTGGTGAATATCTCTTCGGACGTCTGTTGGCCAAATGAACCGTCTTCGTTTGGCATTGTGCGCGCGGTGATCACTGCACGCTCGGCCGACAGGACGGACACCACTCCATCGGAGCCAGCCGGGAGGTCGTTGAGCAGGAGTGACAGTCTGTCGAGCTCGATAGCCGCCGAGACAACCACAACATCGCCGCCAACCATCACGCTCGGACGAGACAGCCACACCTCGTAGCTGCCCGTCCAGGGATCGAGGGCCGGCTCGCTCCACACCGGCTTGAACGCGTCAACAGCTGTCCGGTAGCGATTTACTATCTCCGGATCGGGCACCGCGGGCGTACCAGGAGCGGGCCGTTGCTTCATCGCCCCATCAAAATTGGACAACGTGCGCGTCACAACCCCGTTCGAGTCGTGGGTGATCACGTAGGAAGAAAACATGAATTCCGGGCCCGAGGCCCGGCTCAACGCGACGTAATCGCCATTCGGGTAGGTCACCGAGACCACACCCAGTTCACGCGTGTTCACCAATTGACTGTGAAGGTGTCGTAGCAAGACGTCACGATCAAGGTCACCCTGCGTCACTTGCCTAGTGACTTCACCGACAGACCGCTCGGCCGCACGGGAGTAGGACAACACTCTCTCTTGAGACACATTGGCAAGAAACCTAAAGTTCGAGTCAAGAGCGCGGTTTGCCTCGCCTCGCGCGGCAAGCGAGCCCGCTATGACGAGCGCGAGTTGAGCCACCATCACGACGACCACAACTCCCGCCCACGCGGTCAGCCTGCGGCGACGGGACAGCGCCCTCGAGGCCCAGCCGAACCGTTCCATGTGCTCACACTAGGTTTCGACACCCGCAAACGCGAGCACAGGCGACGGCGGTAACACCCAAAGACCCACAATTCGCCCAACCGGCGGCAACGTAAGTTCGTGTGCGCGCTCTCTGTCAGTGGTCGAGAGCCTGCGCGGAGGCGTACAGGCAGACAGCCGCAGCGGTACCCAGGTTGAGGCTCTCGGCGTGACCATAGATGGGAATCCTGACCACCGAATCGGCAAGCGCTAGCTCCTCCGAACTCAGGCCCCACGCCTCGTTCCCAAAGACCCATGCCGTCGACAGAGCGAGGCCAGCTGATACTTCACGCCCCAACTCTGTCTGTCCGGACGTATCTGCCGCCAGAATCTGCATGCCGGCTTCGCGCGCGAGTGCCACGGCATCGGCAAGGCTCGCCGTTCGCATCACGGGAAGGTGAAAGAGACTGCCCGCTGCGGCCCTCACCACCTTGGGGTTGGTGGGATCTACGCTGTCCCCTGCCAACATCACAGCGTCGGCCCCCGCCGCATCGGCCACGCGAATGGCAGCCCCCGCGTTACCGGGATCCCTCACCTGCGAGAGGATCGCGACCAGCCGCGGATGGTCCGATGCGAGGGCTGACTCGATCGCGCTGGTTTGCGCTACTGCGACGATGCCCTGGCAGTCGGGAGACATCGCGAGCGCAACCTCTGCCGTCACTGGATGCACAAAGAGCCCTGCATCAAGCGCAGCATCGGCGATCATTCCCACAGGGCTTTGCGTGCCCAAAGCGTCCTCGATCACGTACACATCTCGCACGTGTTCGGCGCGGTGCGCGACAACCTCCCGCACCGCTTGCGGGCCCTCCACCAAAAACTGTGATGCCCTGCGACGCGCAGAACGCCCCGCAAGGGCTGCCACGTGCTTCACGCGGTCTGCTCGCGGGTTGGCGAGTAGAGCGGAAGAGTGGCGCCCTCCGGGGCGTTCTGTCATCGCTAGTACGTGAGTGCTGCGTTACGCGGCGGGCGCGTTGACGTCAGCAGGCAGGGCCTTCTTGGCGAGTTCGACGATCTGCGCAAAGGCAGGGGCGTCGTTCACGGCCATGTCGGCAAGCATGCGACGGTCGACCTCGATTCCAGCCAGGTTCATGCCCTGGATGA
>SWCC01000671.1_pt1 | contig 19211 bp, 20 predicted proteins | sample 4692971 | NCBI WGS metagenome assembly SWCC01 (sample SAMN10267277, study PRJNA491770) | bioreactor metagenome | isolation source: DHS bioreactor inoculated with subseafloor sediment | place: Japan: off Shimokita Peninsula | collected 2006-08 | reverse complement strand
GAGGCCGCGGCATGAGCAACGAAGTATCCCGAGTCACCACCAAACGCTTCATCGCCGGGGCCGTGTGCCCCGCGTGCAGCGGTGCGGACTGCATCAAGATGTGGGACGTCGACGGTGTGCCGCACCGCGAATGCATCGACTGCGGCTACGCCGACACCCTCAACGCCCAGGGCCAGTCGGTGCCGATGGAACTCGGCACGCGGGTGAACAAGGTCCAGCCCAAGCCGGCCAATCCGCAGGTGCAGTCGGTGCAGTTTTTCCCTAATCCGAAGTTGAAGAAGCCAGAGTAGTCACTGTGCTGCACCTGACCTGCGGCGACCTGGCCGGCGACAGCGTACGTGCGCTGCTGGCCTGGCTCGAGCCCGAGGTACAGGTGCGGGTGTTGCGCGACGACTTGGCTGTCGGACCGCTGAATGACGTGGATCGTGCGCCTTGCGCTGCTCGCGCCGCATTCTGGGAGCAGGTCTGGCCCGCAGAGGTGGCTCCACGCCCGGTGTTCACCGATGAGCTAGCGGCTGATGCACTCTGGCTAGCCAAACAGGCTGCAGCCGTAACGGTTTGGCACGGCGACAGCGCATCCGAACAGCTACTGCTGGCTCGCATCGCCGCGCTGCTGCAGGGCTCCAGCTGCTGGTTGCACGAAGTCGCTTGCGGCACCGGAGACAGCCGCGCCGGCCAGCGCAAGGCGGTGTCCATGCATTCGCCCGAGGCACTGGCGGCGCTATACAGTCCACAGGCGGTTCCCGCGTCTCGCCAGGCTGAACTCGCTGCGGTCTGGCACGAGCAGTGCGCCAGCACGCATGGCATTCGCCGCTGGTTCGAGGGGGCGTTTCGGGGCGAAGACTATCGGCTGATCGACGCGGCGCTGGTCGCTGCCAGCCCCGACGAATTCGCTCCGCTGGCGCGTGCGATGGCCGAGGTCATGGGCCATTGCGACGGCTTCTTTCCCACGGATTTCTTCATCTACTGGCGCGCCCGCGTACTGGTTGCCGCAGGACGTCTGGAGATCCAGGGCGATCCAACAGCCGCTTACCGTGATCTGCAGGTGCGCCGAGTCTTGAGGTGAAAGGCTCAATACCGAGCCATCTGCTTCGCGGCCAGGACTCGGCGCGCCCAACCTCTAAAACAAAGAACCCGCCAAAGTGGCGGGTTCCTTTTCTGTACCAGTCCAAATCAGCCTTCGGCCTTCGGCGTCGCCCGCCCCGGCTGCGGTGGCGAAGCAAACAGGCGCTTGAGCTTCATCGCTGGCGCTTCGATCAGGTGCCAGGACAGCGCAGCGAGGATCAACGTCGGCACGAAGGCGATCAACGTCAGGCCGAGCACGCCGACCTGCGGGCCGAACAGGTAGATGGTCAGCTGCTGGAACGGGAAGGCGTAGATGTACAGGCCGTAGGAAAAATCGCCGTACTTGCCGAAGCGCGAAATCAGCGGCAGCGGCGCATAGGCCAGGTAGAGCACCAGATAAGGCAGCGCAACGAAATACACCAGCGGACCGATGTCGGTACGGAAGGTCGCCACCAGTGCCGCGAACAACAACGCCGCGATCCAGCCGCGCCAGGGGATGTCGTCGCGGTAGAGGAACAGTGCCGCGCCACTGTAGTAGAGCAGGCCGAGCTTGAAGATGTTCTTGATGAAGTAGGACTCGATGCCCAGCTTGCCCAGCAGCCAGAAATGCCCGACCGCGAGCACGGCAATTGGCAGGAAGATCAGCCGGCGCTTGAGGAAACCGGTCAGCCCGAGAATCATCACGCCGATGTACATCAGCACTTCCAGCGGCAACGTCCACAGCGAGCCGTTGACCACATCCGGATAGATGTTGCCGGTGAATACGCCGGGCAGTTCGTAGCGCGTCACCAGCAGGATGTTCTGCAGGTAGGTCCAGGTGCCATCGGCGGCCAGGTAGCGACTGAGGCTGAGCTGCGTGACCAGCGGCCCGATGACGAAGACCGAGAGCAGCACCGCGACGATCAGCGCCGGGAAGATGCGCAACGCCCGCTTGATCAGAAAGCTCTTCGGACTGCTGCTGGCCAGCCAGGACGAGGTGATCAGGTAGCCGCTCATGACGAAGAAGATACCAACGGCGATCGAGCCGCCCTTTTCGTAGCCGGTGAGCAACGTCAGGGGTTCATCGCCGCGGCGACCGACCAGCGGATAGCTATGGGCGAACAGCACCAGAGCAGCGGCGAAGAAGCGCAGGAAATCGAAATTGTTTTCCCGGGAGTGAAAGGAACCGGTGGGATGCATGGTCTGCTCCTGACTGTCGGCAGTGGCTGGAAGCTGGAGTGCACTGGGAGTGCAATGCCGGTACTGCCGGATCGTTCGCCGAGGGCGCTCCGATCATCCTTTTGTTTTGTCTGCCGGCGGGCTCCAATTCAGGCAGCGTCTAATGACTGCGCTTACCCGATCAGCCTCCTTTGTCCGGAGCGGTAAGCAAATGTTCCCGAGCCAACCGACGGGCGGTAGCGGTTGCCATCGATCGGTTGAGCTGGCGCGCGGTCGTCGAGCTGTTTACTGTATATATAAACAGCATTCGACTCACAGCCATGACCCTGCCCACTTCCACACCACGCGGCCGCGGTACCGCGGTCAACCCGGACAATCGCTTCGCTTCCACGCGCAGCGAGGCCTATGACGACGGCTGGGAACAGGACGTTCCGCCGACCCGCGCCACCGAGGTGCGCCTGGAGACGGCCAAGAGCGTCCTGACCCGTAACCAGTCACCTGACGTGGGTTTCGATCGCTCGGTAAATCCTTACCGTGGCTGCGAACATGGCTGTATCTACTGTTTCGCGCGGCCCAGCCACGCCTATTGGGACCTTTCGCCGGGTATCGATTTCGAAACCAAACTGATCGCCAAGACCAACCTTGCCGAACGCCTGGAAGCCGAACTGAGCAAGCCGGGCTACGTGCCGCAACCGATCGCGCTGGGGGTGAACACCGATGCCTATCAGCCGCTGGAGCGTGAGCAGCAGCTGACGCGGCAGGCGCTGGAGATCCTGCTGCGCTTCAGGCATCCGGTGCACATCATCACCAAGGGCTCGCTGGTGCTGCGCGACCTCGATCTGCTGGTGCCGCTGGCCGAGCAGCGGCTGGTGAGCGTATCGGTCAGCCTGACCACGCTGGACGACGAACTGAAACGCATCATGGAGCCGCGCGCGGCCTCGCCCTCGGCGCGCCTGCGGGTGCTGCGCACGCTGCATGAAGCAGGCGTGCCGGTCAGCGTGATGTGCGCGCCGATGATTCCGATGATCAACGACATGGAGCTGGAGCGCCTGCTCGAAGCCGCCCGCGAGGCCGGTGCGCGCTCGGCCGGCTATGTGCTGCTGCGCCTGCCCCACGAAGTGGCGACGCTGTTCGATGAATGGCTGCAGGAGCATTTTCCGCAGCGCGCTGCCCATGTCATGAGCCTGGTGCGCCAGTCACGCGGCGGCAAGGATTACGACAGCCGCTTCGGCAGTCGCATGCGCGGCGAAGGTCAGTTCGCCCAGCTGCTGGCCCAGCGTTTCCAGCTGGCGTGCAAGCGCCTGGGCTTCAATCGCCGGGATCAGAACTATGGCCTGGACTGCAGTATTTTCGCCCCGCCCGGGCAGCAGCTGAGCCTGATCTGACGGTTTTGCCCGGCGGGCGAAGCCGTAGGCTGGATGACGCCCTACCCATCCACTGCAATGCACGCTGCCACGCACCGCTCTGGGACCCGCCCCGGACTGCGTGCAGACACGTGGAAAATGCTTCGCAGTTTTCCACCCTACGTTCGAGCCTGTGTCGCGAGGTTCCGCAGCATTCGGTGGGCGGCCCCTCGGCTGGGCTGACGCGCAGTCGTAGGGTGGATGGCGCTTCACCCATCCACCGCAACGCAGCCAAGCAAGCGTCGCGAAAGCAGGGTCCATGACTCGGGCGATTGCCGTCAGTCATCGCGCCCATCCCTCAGACAAGGCGCGCAGGAACTATCTCCCGCCGCTGTCGCACCAATCCCTGTATTCCTGCACCGGAGGCATCGTGGACTGGATTGATCTGCTGCAATGGCCGGCCATGGTGGTCACGGTGATCGCCGCCTGGCTGATCGGCTCGCTACAACCTGGGCGGCGTTTCGTCGGCTTCTGCTGTTTCCTGCTGAGCAACCTGCTCTGGGTGATCTGGGGCTGGCATGCCGAGGCCTGGGCGCTGATTACGCTGCAGGTCTGCCTGGCGCTGATGAACCTGCGCGGCGTGAAGAAGAACGATGCCCCCACACAGCCCGAGCCAGACACTCCCCGCGCTTAAATTGCGAGAGTGCGATCGCTGTCTATACTCCGAATCGTAGGCGTACCTGATTGAGTTCCGACTGCGCGTGCAAGCGTCCAGCTCAACCCCGAGCGTTTCGGTGGTCGTGCTGGGCAGAATCGGACTGATCGAGAACGTAGCTGGCATGACGGGAATGGTTTCCCCGGCCAGCCGATTTTCGGCGGTGCGATGGCGGTCGGCGGGATAACAAGAATCATAAGGGGAACCCGCAATGTCTCGACATCCATGCATCTGGATGGGGCTTGGGCTTTGGGCAATATTCGGCCAGGCTCAGGCGGCCTGGGACGTGAACATGCGCTCCGGCGCCACCGACGTCAGTCGGTCGGTGTTCGATCTGCACATGACGATCTTCTGGATCTGCGTGGTCATCGGCGTGCTGGTGTTCGGCGTGATGATCTATTCGATGGTCGCGCACCGCCGCTCCAAGCGTCAGCATTCCGCTCACTTCCACGAGAACACCCGCGTCGAGGTGCTCTGGACGGTCATCCCGCTGCTGATACTGGTGGGCATGGCGATCCCGGCGACGCGCACGCTGATCCATATCTACGACTCCAGCGAATCGGACGTCGACGTGCAGATCACTGGCTACCAGTGGAAATGGCACTACAAGTATCTGGGTGAGGACGTGGAGTTCTTCAGCAACCTCACCACGCCGCGCGAGCAGATCAACAACCAGTCGCCCAAGGGCGAGCACTACCTGCTGGAAGTCGACGAGCCGCTAGTGATTCCGGCCGGCGCCAAGGTGCGCTTCCTGATCACCGCGGCCGACGTCATCCACTCCTGGTGGGTGCCGGATCTGGCGGTGAAGAAGGACGCCATCCCCGGCTTCATCAACGAATCCTGGACCCGCGTCGAGCAACCCGGCATCTACCGCGGCCAGTGCACCGAACTGTGCGGCAAGGATCACGGCTTCATGCCGGTAGTGGTGGAGGTGAAGTCGCAGGAGGACTACGCCACCTGGCTCGGCGAGAAGAAGGCCGAAGCCGCCAAGCTGGCCGAACTGACCAGCAAGGAATGGACGCTGGCAGAGCTCTCCGAGCGCGGCCAGAAGGTCTACCAGACCGCCTGTGCCTCCTGCCACCAGGCTGGCGGTGAGGGCATTCCGCCGATGTTCCCGGCACTCAAGGGCTCGGCCATCGCGACCGGCGACATTGAGGCGCACATCAACATCGTGGTCAACGGCAAGCCGGGTACCGCGATGGCGGCCTTCGGCAAGCAGCTCTCGGAAGTCGATCTGGCCGCGGTCATCACCTACGAGCGCAACGCCTGGGGCAACAAGACCGACGACATGGTCACGCCGAAAGACGTGCTCGACTTCAAACAGGCCGAAGAAGCCACCCAGTAAGAGGATCAGGTGATGAGTGCAGTGATCGACGACCATGGTCATGTCGGGCATGACCACCACCACGGGCCGGCGAAGGGGCTCTCGCGCTGGCTGCTGACCACCAACCACAAGGACATCGGCTCGATGTACCTGTGGTTCAGCTTCTGCGCCTTCCTGCTCGGCGGCTCGATGGCCATGGTGATCCGCGCCGAGCTGTTCCAGCCGGGTCTGCAGATCGTGCAGCCGGAATTCTTCAACCAGATGACCACCATGCATGGCCTGATCATGGTCTTCGGCGCCGTCATGCCGGCCTTTGTCGGCCTGGCCAACTGGATGATCCCGCTGATGATCGGCGCGCCGGACATGGCCCTGCCGCGGATGAACAACTTCAGCTTCTGGCTGCTGCCGGCAGCATTCGGGCTACTGGTCTCGACGTTGTTCATGGAGGGTGGCGGGCCTAACTTCGGCTGGACCTTCTATGCGCCGCTGTCGACGACCTACGCGCCGGAGTCGGTGACCTTCTTCATCTTTGCCATCCACCTGATGGGCATCAGCTCGATCATGGGCGCGATCAACGTGATCGCCACCATCCTCAACCTGCGCGCCCCGGGCATGACGCTGATGAAGATGCCGCTGTTCGTCTGGACCTGGCTGATCACCGCCTTCCTCCTGATCGCGGTGATGCCGGTGCTGGCCGGCGTGGTGACCATGATGCTGATGGACATCCACTTCGGCACCAGCTTCTTCAGCGCCGCCGGTGGCGGCGACCCGGTGCTGTTCCAGCACGTGTTCTGGTTCTTCGGCCATCCCGAGGTGTACATCATGATCCTGCCGGCGTTCGGCGCGGTCAGCTCGATCATCCCCGCGTTCAGCCGCAAGCCGCTGTTCGGGTACACCTCGATGGTCTACGCCACCGGGGCAATCGCCTTCCTCTCCTTCATCGTCTGGGCGCACCACATGTTCACCGTCGGCATTCCGCTGACCGGCGAGCTGTTTTTCATGTACGCGACCATGCTGATTGCCGTGCCCACCGGGGTGAAGGTGTTCAACTGGGTGTCGACGATGTGGCGCGGCTCGCTGACCTTCGAGGCGCCGATGTTGTTCGCCGTGGCCTTCGTCATCCTCTTCACCATCGGCGGCTTCTCCGGGCTGATGCTGGCCATCGCCCCGGCGGACTTCCAGTACCACGATACCTACTTCGTGGTCGCGCACTTCCACTACGTGCTGGTGCCGGGGGCGATCTTCGGCATCTTCGCCTCGGCCTACTACTGGCTGCCGAAGTGGACCGGGCACATGTACGACGAAACGCTGGCCAAGCTGCATTTCTGGATGAGCTTCATCGGCATGAACCTGGCGTTCTTCCCGATGCACTTCGTCGGCCTGGCCGGCATGCCGCGGCGCATCCCCGACTACAACATGATGTTCGCCAACTTCAACATGGTCTCCAGCATCGGCGCCTTCATGTTCGGCGCCACCCAGCTCTTGTTCCTGTTCATCGTCATCAAGTGTATCCGCGGTGGTGTGCCAGCACCGGCCAAGCCCTGGGACGGCGCCGAGGGTCTGGAGTGGAGCGTGCCGTCGCCAGCGCCCTACCACACCTTCCAGACACCACCGGACATGAGCGATGTGCATGAGCACCGCAAGGGCACCGGCGGGGAGCTGACGCCGTGAGCGGGCAACAGGGCCTCGCTTGCAGGCTCGGCCGGGGTTGCCTGGCTGACCGCGAAAAGGCCCGCTACCGTCAATCCGGGAGGCTCCCATGAACGAGTCCCTGCCCACTCGACGCCTGGTCCGCCGCCTGCTGTTCGTGGTGGTCGGCATGTTCGGCTTCGGCTTCTTACTGGTGCCGATCTACGACGTCATGTGCCAGGCCTTTGGCATCAACGGCAAGACCGCCGGCGCCTACACCGGCATGCAGAGCGCCGACGAAGCGCGAGCAGTGCGGGTGCAGTTTCTCGCCACCAACGCTGCCGGGATGCGCTGGGAGTTCGGCCCGCAAGCCGACCAAATCAGCGTGCACCCGGGCGCCAGCCAGGAAATCCGCTTCGTCGCCTACAACCCGACCGACAAGCCGATGACAGCCCAGGCGATTCCCAGTGTGTCGCCCTCTCGGGCCGCCGCGTACTTCCACAAGACCGAATGCTTCTGCTTTACCCAGCAGGTGTTGCAGCCGGGCGAACGCATCGAGATGCCGGTGCGTTTCATCGTAGATCGCGATCTGCCCGCCGACGTGCACAACCTGACCCTCGCCTACACGCTGTTCGACATCACGTCCCGCCAGCCGCCGGTGGCCGTCAACGCCACATCGGCCCCGGCCAAGGAGAGTCTGCAATGAGCCAACAGACCACCCACGAGCAGTATTACGTACCTGATCAAAGCAAATGGCCGATCATCGCCACTGTTGCCCTGCTGGTGACCTTCTACGGCCTGGGCAGCTGGTTCAACGACCTCAAGGCCGGGCGCGATGAATCCAGCGGACCGATGATCTTCTTCGTCGGTGCGCTGCTGATCGCCTACATGATGTTCGGCTGGTTCGGTGCGGTGGTGAAGGAAAGTCGCGCCGGACTGTACAGCGCACAGATGGATCGCTCGTTCCGCTGGGGCATGAGCTGGTTCATCTTCTCGGAGGTGATGTTCTTCCTCGCGTTCTTCGGCGCGCTGTTCTACATCCGCTACTGGGCCGGCCCCTGGCTCGCCGGCGAAGGCGACAAGGGCGTCAGCAACATGCTCTGGCCCGGCTTCGAGTACAGCTGGCCGCTGCTGAACAACCCCGATCCCAAGCTCTATCCGGCGCCAGAGGGCACCATCAGTGCCTGGGGATTGCCGTTGATCAACACCATCCTGCTGGTCAGCTCCAGCTTCACCCTGACCTGGGCGCACCACGCGCTGCGCAAGAACAACCGCCAGCATCTGAAGATCGGCCTGGCGCTGACCGTACTGCTCGGCGCGGCATTCCTGATCCTGCAGATCGAGGAGTATGTGCATGCCTACACCGAACTCGGACTGACGCTGGGCTCGGGCATCTACGGCGCGACCTTCTTCATGCTCACCGGCTTCCACGGCGCTCACGTGACCATGGGCGCGATCATCCTCACGGTGATGCTCGTGCGCATCCTGCGCGGGCACTTCAGCCCGGAGCAGCACTTCGGTTTCGAGGCGGCGGCCTGGTACTGGCACTTCGTCGACGTGGTGTGGATTGCGTTGTTCGTCTTCGTCTATGTGATCTAGCGCTTCAGAAACCGAAGGCGGGGCGCAGTTGCCCTGAATAGAAACCCCAGCCGATCAGCGCAACGGTCAGTGCGCTGAGGCTGACCCGGATGAACAGGGCCGTAACGACACGGGAGGTGCGGCCCTCGTCCCTGACCAGGAAGAACATCCCACTGAACAGACTGACCAGCGTGGCCACTAACAACAGAACGATCGCCGCCTTGAGCATGAGCGATTCCACGACAGGGGTATTGGGGGTGGAGTATAGCCAGCCGTATCGATACATCAGGCTGCCGGCCATGAGCGGCTTCAGGCCCGGGCTGCTGCCTACCCTGCTGGTACTGGCCATGCTGCCGGTACTGGTGTGGCTGGGCTTCTGGCAACTGGAGCGCGGCGAGCAGAAGCGCGATCTGCTGGCCCGTCAGGAAGCCCGCCAGCAGGCGGCACCGTTGGCCCCTAACGAAATCGAACGACTCAACGATCCAGCATTCGCCCGCATCCATCTGCAGGGTCGCTTCGATGCCGAGCACAGCTTTCTGCTCGACAGCCGCACCCGCGACGGCCAGGTCGGCGTCGAGCTGCTGCAACCCTTCCGTGACGAACTCAGCGGCCGCTGGGTGATGGTCAACCGCGGCTGGATTCCCTGGCCGGACCGCCGCATACCGCCGGCCTTCGATACGCCGGCACAGCCGTTGAAGCTCGCCGCCTGGGTCTATGTACCGCCGGGCAAGCCGTTCGTCTTCAGCCATCGCACGGCCGAGGGCTGGCCGCGGCTGATCAACCATGTGGACATCGAGGCTATGTGGCAGCAGGCCGGTCGCGAAGGCTTGATCCATGAATTGCGCCTGGAGCCCGGGCCTAGCGCGTACCGCGCCGACTGGGTGGTGACCAGCATGAGCCCGTCGCAACACCTGGGCTATGCCGTGCAATGGTTCGCGCTGGCCGCCGCGCTGCTGGCGCTGTTTATCTACTTCGGCGTGCATCAGGCACGGGGGAAGCACAGTGGAAACGATGAATCCAACCCTTGCCGGCCATGAGCCGAAACGTGGTCGCGGCCGGCTGCAACTGTTGCTGATCATCGGCGTGGTTTTGGGGCCGATGCTGCTGGCGTCGGCGATGTATCGCTTCGGTTTCTGGGTACCGCAAACCCGCAGCTATGACGGTGTACTGATCGCCAACGGCCAGGACCGTGCTGCCATCGGCGTCACCGCGGCAGCCGCCGAGCGGCGCTGGGAACTGTTGGTCACCGCACCGCAGGGCTGCGAAGCGCAATGCCAGCAACTGGTCTACCTCGCCCGGCAGATCAATATCGGCCTGGCCCGTGAGGCAGCCCGCGCCAGCCACGCCCTGGCCAGCGCGACGGTCCTGGACGAGGCCTACGAGCAGCGCCTGGGCCGCGAATATCCACAGCTGCAGCGCCATGCGCTCGACGCCAGCGTGTATGCACGCAACCCCGACGCACCGGCAACACCGCAGCTATGGATCGTCGACCCACACGGCAACCTGGTGCTGCGCTACGACGCCGAAGCCGACGGCAAAGCAATTCTCGACGACCTGAAATACCTGCTGAAGATCTCGCAGATCGGCTGACGCACTCTGCCGTTTCGCTGCGGTCCCAAACTGGCCGCCCAAGGAGAAATCGATGGCCAAACCCGGATACCGCCTCGCCCTGATCGCCACGCTGCTGGCGGTGGTGGTCGTACTGCTCGGCGCCTATACGCGGTTGACCCACGCCGGCCTCGGCTGCCCGGACTGGCCGGGTTGCTATGGTTTTCTCGCCGTGCCGATGAGCGAGCACAAGCAGAACATCGCCGCGCTGCGCTTTCCCGAGGCTCCACTGGAAGTGGCCAAGGGCTGGAACGAGATGATCCATCGTTACTTCGCCGGTGCCCTGGGGCTGGTGATTCTCGCCATGGCGGTGCAGGCCGTTCGCCGCCGGACCGAACCCGGCCAACCGATGAAATTGCCGCTGCTGCTGCTCGCCGTGGTGATTGCCCAGGCCATATTCGGTATGTGGACGGTGACCCTGCAGCTCTGGCCGCAGGTAGTCACCGCGCACCTGCTCGGTGGTTTCACCACACTCAGCCTGCTGTTCCTGCTGTGCCTGAGGCTGTCCGGCGTATTTGCTCCGTTGCCAGCCATCGACAGTCGCCTGCGTAAATTCGCCGGCTTCGCCATGCTCGCGGTGATTCTGCAGATCGCCCTCGGTGGCTGGGTCAGCAGCAACTATGCAGCGGTGGCATGCACCGATTTCCCCACCTGCCACGGCGAATGGTGGCCGCAGATGGACTTCGCCAACGCTTTCAACCTGACCCATCACGACATCGGGCCGAACTACCTCGGCGGCCTGCTCTACGGCGAGGCACGCACCGCCATCCACCTTACCCACCGGATCGGCGCGCTGTGCGTGACGCTGGTGTTGCTCTTGCTCGCTGCCCTGCTCTGGCGCCGCGGCCTCGGCCGGCTGGCCGGGTTGCTCGTCGCCGCGCTGGCGCTGCAGGTCGGCCTCGGTATCAGCAACGTGCTGCTCAATCTGCCGCTGGCGGTCGCCGTAGCGCACAACGGTGGCGGTGCAGCGCTGCTGCTGGTGCTGGTACTGGTCAATTACCGGCTGCGCCAGCCCGCGCATGCGGCTCGGCAGACCAAGGCGGCGACGATTTCGAACACGACGGGGCAGCTCGATCTGCCCCGCGCATGACCACAAGGAGAACCCCATGGCGACTCTACTCAGCGAACGCAGCGCCCAGGCCAGCTGGCGCGACTATCTGGAGCTGACCAAGCCGAAGGTGGTGCTGCTGATGCTCATCACCTCGCTGGTGGGCATGTTCCTCGCCACCCGCGCCGGCGTGCCCTGGACGGTGCTGCTGTTCGGCAACCTGGGCATCGCCCTGTGTGCCGGCGGCGCGGCGGCGGTGAACCATGTGGTGGACCGGCAGATCGACTCGGTGATGGCCCGCACCCACAAGCGGCCACTGGCCGAAGGCCGGGTCTCGCCAGCGGCGGCACTGACCTTTGCCTTCATTCTCGGCGTCAGCGGGCTGGCCCTGCTGCTGACCTTCACCAATGCCCTCGCCGCCTGGCTGACGCTGGCCTCGCTGATCGGCTACGCGGTGATCTATACCGGCTTTCTCAAACGCGCCACCCCGCAGAACATCGTCATCGGCGGCCTCGCCGGCGCCGCACCGCCGCTGCTCGGCTGGGTGGCGGTGACTGGCCAGGTCACCGCCGAGCCGCTGCTGCTGGTGCTGATCATCTTCGCCTGGACGCCGCCACACTTCTGGGCCCTGGCCATCCATCGCAAGGACGAGTACGCCAAGGTCAACGTGCCAATGCTGCCGGTGACCCACGGCGTGCACTACACCAAGGTGCACATCCTGCTGTACACGGTGATGCTGCTGGCAGTCAGCTTCATGCCGTTCGCCATTCACATGAGCGGCCCGCTGTACCTGGCAGCAGCAACAGTTCTGGGGGCGCGCTTCCTCTACTGGGCTATCGCGCTATACCGCGACAGCCAGCCACATGCGGCAATCAAGACGTTCAAATTCAGCATCTGGTACCTGTTCGCGCTGTTCATCGCGCTGCTGGTTGATCATTATCTGCTGCTCGATTTCTAAGCAGCTGCACTAAGGACATCCATGACCCGCATCCAGAAAACCGTCTTCATCCTCGTGGCGCTGATCGCGCTGGTCGTCGGGCTGACGGTTTCCAAGGTGCTCAACAGCCAGCGTCAGCTCGACCCCACGCAGCTGCTGGATGCCGGCATCGTCCTGCTGCCGCAGAGCCGCACGGTGCCGGCGCTGAGCCTGACGGATCAGGACGGCGAAGCGGTAAAACTGGACGAACTGGACGGGCAGTGGTCGCTGCTGTTCTTCGGCTACACCTTCTGCCCGGACATCTGCCCCACCACCCTGGCCGAGCTGCGCCAGCTCAACGGCATGCTGCCGGAAGCCGTGCGCGACCAGCTGCGCATCATCCTCGTCAGTGTCGATCCGAATCGCGACACACCGGCCCAGCTCAAGGAATATCTCGGCTACTTCAACGCCGGGTTTCAGGGTCTGACCGGCCCGCTGGATGATATCCAGACCCTGGCCAACGGCGTCGGCATTCCCTTCATTCCGGGCGATACCAGCAAGGAAAACTACACCGTTGACCACAGCGGCAACCTGGTGCTGATCGGCCCGGACGGTCGCCAGCAGGGCTTTATCCGCTCGCCGCTGCGGGTGCAGAAGCTGGCCGAGCAACTACCCGAGCTGCTCAAGCGCCAGCCCTGAACCTTACCTGAGGCCGCCACCGCGCAGGGCGGAGCCTGCATCCGGCTCTCGCGAAGGGCCCCTCGGTAATTGTCACGGGTTTGCTACGACGCTTCAGCCTCCATTACCGCATCACGCCTCGCTGCTGCCGACCGTCGCGCCGACCGCTTGCGCCACCAGATCACTACGCCGGTGACCGAAAGCACCGCGATTGCCACGCCCAGCACGGCGATCAGGATGCGACCCGGCAGGCCGAGAATGCGTCCGCCATGGATCGCCGGTTGCAGCAGGTGGAACTGCTGTCCCAGCGTGCCCTGCCCAGGAATCTCCTGCCCCAGCAAACCCCCATCAGTACCGTGGAAGAACAGCCAGGCATTGCCTTGGTTGCTGTCGTGCTCGCCGAAACCGGCGCCATAGAAGTTGTACTCGAAGCTGTAGTACAGCTCGGTGATCGCTTCGGTCAGGCCCAGATCGGCGGCGTGCTGCATGGCGTAGTCGTACGCCTGGTGGAAGTCGTAAGCGGTAGTGCCCAGCTGCTCGTTCGGCATCCGCCCGCGGGCCTCGTAGACGCTCGCCTCAACGGGCGAGAACAGAGAGACCACCGGCTTGAACACCTGCTCCGGCAGGTTCATCGCCACGCTGCTGACCGCCACCGGTGTGAGCAACAGCCATAGCCACAGGCCGCCGGCGCGGTGCACGTCGTGATTCATGCGCTGGCGTTTGATCTTCCAGGCCGTCCACCACTTGGAAAGGAACGGCCGCCCACGGGGAAAGGTCAGCACCAGCGAGACGAAGCAATCGATTACCCAGGCGATCGCCACGATGCCCATCAACCACAGTCCCCAGTTGCCTGGCAGCGCCAGGTTGTAGTGAAACTCGAGAATGAAGGGCACGAAGTTCTTGCGCGAAAAGCAGCATTCGCCCCAGTACCGCGTGCCCACTGGCTCACCGCTCACTGCATCGAGGTAGTGCACCACCGGACGCTCGTCATAGGGTTTGCCGGTGGCCGGATCGTTGCGCGGCACCAGCGCCATCAACGCGGCATGGCCGGGTTCGCTGGGGAACTCCATGTACCAGACCTGCATGCGCGGGTTGGCCTGCTCGACGCGCTCCACCAGCGTCCCCGGCGCCAGCACCGGACCCTCGCTGGTGGTGTGGTAGAACTCGGGGTTGAGCCATTCGTCCAGTTCGTGGTGGAAGGCCAGGATGCTGCCGGTGATGCCGGCGAGGAACAGAAATACCGCCGTGGCCAGACCGATATAGCGGTGCACAAGCACAAGAATCGAACGCATCGTCGGTTGTCCGTATTTCAGAAAGCACAAAGCCGCCGGCCTTTGGGGACCGGCGGCAGCTCAGCGTTGATCAGAAGTCGTAGGTCACGGTAGCCATGACATTGCGCGACTCGCCGTAATAGCACTGGCTCAGGCTGTTGCACGCGGCGACGTATTTCTCGTCGGTGAGGTTGTTCAGGTTCAGGCGCACGCCAACCCCCTGCAGCCCTACGCGGGACAGGTCGTAGCCGAGCATCGCGTCATACAAGGTGTAGGACGGGATGCGCAGGGTGTTCTCTGCGTCCGCCCAGCTCTTGCCAAAGTAACGCGCACCACCACCCACCTGCAGACCGGCCAGCGGCCCCTGATCGAAGGTGTAATCGGTCCACAGCGAGGCCATGTTGCGCGCCACCGCGTTGGGCGTATTGCCGCGGTTGTTGACGCCGGGCCGGCCGACGTAATCCTTGCTGTATTCAACGTCCAGATATGTGTAGCTAGCCAGCACATTCACATTTTCAATTGGGCTGACACGAGCCTCGAGTTCCATACCCTTTGAGGTTATTTCGCCCACGGAACGGAAGAAGTATTCGGCTGAGTCTTTACTCGATAGGTTGGATTGCTTCAAGTCGAAGAAAGATATTGTGTAGAGATCATCCGTCCCTAGCGGCTGAAGTTTTACCCCTATTTCAACCTGCTCACCTTCGGTTGGATCCAAAAGCGAAATATCCCAACCGGTTGATGTGACGTTGTAAGCACTGCTTGTGTTCGGATTGAACGACTCGGAATAACTGACATAGGGCGAAACGCCATTATCAAATGCGTATAACACTCCCACACGACCGGTGAACTGCTCAAACTTCGACTTATCTTTATGAGTTCCGTAAGTTGCATCATTTACATGGTCGAACGAAACATCGACCCAGTCCTGACGCGCACCGAGTGAGAAACGCCAATTGCCAAGATCGATAAGATCCTGAACATAGAGCCCGGTTTGTTCCAGCCTTCGGGTTTCGTCGTACTGGTGGTAAAAGCTGTAGCTCGTTGCCGGATTTAACCCTGTATAAGGGTTAACACTGCTTACGTAGCCTCCGTCATAGCTGACTTTGGCCTTGCGACGCTGATAGTCGAGGCCAGTTACCAAAGTGTGACTCAAAGAGCCGGTGTCGAAGAGAAACTGCAACTGATTGTCTATAGTCCAGGCATGAAGCGACTCGTCCGCCCCGGTGTACTCACGATACAGATCGCCAGGCAGGCCATAGTTGTAGTCAGTGGTATAGCCATACTGGTAGACCTGCTCTGACTCAACCCGTGAATCGAGATACTGAAAGTTCTGTCGGGCAGATACCACGTCGTTGAAACGATGCTCAAGCTGATAACCAAACATCTGCTGATTACGTTCAAATTTCTCGCGATCTTCTTCGCCTTCAAAAAAGCTGCGTGAAATACGCTGACCATTGAACGATGTAACCGAACCTACCGCCGGCAAGCCCCCGTGGTAACCGCTCTCCGGATCGCGCTGCAGCATCGCCAGCAGGGTCAGGCGGGTGTCATCGGTGAAATCGATGCTTACCGAGGGCATCACTGCATAGCGCTGCTCCTCGATGCCATCAACCTGGGTATCGGCATCCTTGGCCACGCCCACCAATCGATAGCTGATGCGTTCGTCGTCCAGCGGGCCGGTGAAGTCGAACGCGGCCTGCTTGTAGTCGTGGCTACCGTAGGAGAACTGCAGCTGGCGGCTGGCTTCCTTTTGTGGCTTCTTGCTGGTCATCGCCACCAGGCCGCCGGGCAGGCTGCGGCCATAGAGCACCGAGGACGGTCCCTTGAGGATGTCGATGCGCTCGATGAAGTACGGATCGACCTGCAGGCTGCTGTAGGTGCCGCTGTCGCCGAGCAGCTTCTGCCCATCGAGGTAAAGGTTGTCCACCGAGCCATCGGTGATGCCGCGCATGGCGACATAATCGTAGCGGGTGGTGGCGCCATACGGCGTGCTCATCAGGCCCGGCGTGTAGCGCACCGCCTGGGCGATGGAGCGCGAACCCTGATCCTCGATCTGCTGGCGGGTAACCACCGAAACGGTCTGCGAGGTCTCCGCCAGCGGCATGCTGGTCTTGGTCGCCACGCTGCTGTGGGTGGCGTTGTAGCCTTCCATCGAGCCCAGCGCGTTGCCCAGGGCAAAGCCTTCGACGGTCATCGGTTGCAGCTCGACGGCACCGCTCTGCTCGGTGCGACGGCTCAGCGAGTAGTTGCCCTGGCCGTCACGCACGGCCTGCAGGCCGCTGCCCTGCAGCAGCGCGGCGAAACCGTCGTCGACGCCGTACTGGCCTTGCAGCCCTTTGCTTTGCAGGCCCTGTAGCAGGCTGCCGTCCACCGACAGCAAGACGCCCGCCTCACCAGCAAAACGGCTCAATGCACTGGATAGCAGGCCGGCGGGAATGTCGTAGCTGCGTACTGCCTGCTGGGTCGCAGCCTGTGCCAAGGCGATGCCGGGCGCGACACTTGCGAGCGGCAGGCAGAACAGCGCGGCGCGAATGCCGAGTGCCAGGGCACGAGAGCGATTGGGACTGAACGGCAAGGCGGTCGAGCGCATGGGTGTTCCTGTTCGAATGGATGGATTTAGCCCTATGCCCAACCAGATTCGAGAAAGGGAACTACGGATGAGAATATTTTTTATTCGTGTCCATGTCGCATCATGCGTCGACTCGTTTTGCGGCGGGTTCAAGGCTGACCCACCAGGTCATGCGCCGCTCGATGCGCACCGGCAGGGTCGCCGCCAGCGCATCCAGAACGCGTTCGGTGTCGCCCAGGGGAAAAGCTCCGACTACCCGCAGATCGGCGATCCGCGGGTCACAACCGAGGTAGCCGTGGCGATAACGCGAAAGCTCGGCAAGAAAGTCCTCCAGGCGCTGATTGTCGGCGAGCAAGACGCCAGTGGCCCAGGCCTGGTGCTCGGCACGGGCAGCCACCAGCGGCGCAACATGACGGCGGTCGAATTCGGCCTGCTGCCCTGCGCCAACGCTGGCGATGGCGAAACCATCTAGCTGGATATCCACCACACCGGTGAATACGCTCAGACGCGTCCGGCCATCCTCCTGGCGCAGCGAGAAGCGCGCTGCCTGCTCGCTGCGCACACGCCCTTCGCGACTGCTCAGCAGCAGCGGTCGCGCACGACGGCTGGCCGGAGCATCGATCAAAAGCTCACCGCGATAGAGCGCCAGCGACCGCGCGTTCGCATCGAAGGCGATATCCACTGCCGTATCGGTGTTCAGCCACAGCTGTGAGCCATCGGCCAGACGCAGGTCGCGCACCTCACCCACGGCAGTGCGCTCATCAGCGGCCCACTGCCGCCACGGCAGCGAGCCACCGGCCAGACTGAGCGCGGCGCCGCCACAGAGGACGGACAGCACCTTCAGCGCCTGGCGCCGATTCGGCTGACGGCTGTGCAGCATGGCGCCGGCGCTTCGTCCAATGGCATCGCTAGCCAGCGGCTGGAACTGACCACTGATGCGCTCGACCCTGGCCCAGGCCTGGGCATGGTCCGGCTGCTGCAACCATGCCGCCCAGGCCTGGCGCTCACCTGGGCTGGCCGCGCCGGACTGCAGCACGGCAAACCACTTCGCCGCTTCCTGCAGCACACGGTAGTCGATGCCCATCAGTCCTCCGCCACCAGCAACAGGCAATGCAGCATCGCCTGCGCCATGTACTTCTTCACCATGCGTTCGGAAACGCCGAGTTCGGCAGCGATGGCCGCATAGGTCATGCCCTGCAGTTGCGACATGAGAAAAGCGCTGCGGACCTTGGATGGCAGCTGGGCCAGCACGGCGTCGATCTGCAGCAGGGTTTCGACGATCAGCGCCTGCGATTCCGGCGAGGGCGCCACCAGCTCGGGTTGCAGCGCCAACGCATCGAGATAGGCCTGCTCGATCTGCCGACGGCGCCAGTGGTTGATCAACAGGCCTTTGGCGATGGTGTGCAGGTAGGCTCGGGGCTCACGAATGGCGCCCATGTCTTCGTCCTTGGTCATCACTCGCACGAAAGTATCCTGTGCGAGATCGGCAGCCCGCTGATTACAGCCCAGCTGGCGCCGCAGCCAGCCATTCAGCCAGCCGTGATGATCGCTGTAGAGCCGATGCAGCATCTGCTGCCGAACCATACCTTCAGTTGCCATGCTGCCTCCCATGAGCGCTGCAGCCATTAATGCTAACGCTTCTCAACAACATAAATCCACGAGCAATCGCACCACCTGACCAAACGGATCACTGGGCTCGATCCTGGCGCCACGCTGTCGAAGCTCGGCTAGGCTTGAAAAACGATTGATTGCCGGAGAAAGAACCATGACTCAGCTGCCCCGTTTGGCCCTTCTTGCGGCCCTTTCATTTACCCTGCTTCCCGCTCACGCACAGAAAATCCTGCCCGGCCTCTGGGAGTTCAGCAGTGGCGATATTCAGGTGGATGGACAGCAGATGCCGGGCATGGACGCGATGCTTGCGCAGATGCAGAACCTGCCTGCCGAGCAACGCCGGATGATGGAAGAGATGCTCGCCGCACAGGGGGTAAAGCTCGGCGGCAAGGGCGTACAGATCTGCCTGAGCAAGGCGCAAGTCGAAGCGGACGAGCTACCGTTTCAGGATGACCCGGCCTGTACCCAGGAAATCACCGAACGCAGCGAGAAGCTATGGAAGTTCCGCTTCGAATGCCCTGACGCGCGCGGCCAGGGCGAAACGCGCTTTATCAGTGACAAGGAGTTCGTCAGTACCGTAAACAGCGAATACCGTCAGGGCGCCGAAACCGGCAGTTCAAGAATCGAATCCCATGCGCGCTGGGTCGCCGACGACTGCGGCACGCTGAAACCGGCACGCTGAGAAGCCGATGGCCGAG
>SWCC01006039.1_pt1 | contig 19246 bp, 17 predicted proteins | sample 4692971 | NCBI WGS metagenome assembly SWCC01 (sample SAMN10267277, study PRJNA491770) | bioreactor metagenome | isolation source: DHS bioreactor inoculated with subseafloor sediment | place: Japan: off Shimokita Peninsula | collected 2006-08 | reverse complement strand
AAGCGCGGAGTACCTGGAGCTGACCGCAGCAGTCACCGACGCGACCAACAGCCTCGCCGTGGTCACCGTCGAGCAAGACAACGCGGTGACCGCTGCACAGCGCCAGGTCGACATCGCGAAGGCACGTCTCAAGGAGGCGCAGAGCCCGGGCGACACGACGTACCTCATCAGGGCCCGCGACGATGCCAAGCGCCAAGTGGCTGATGCCGCGGCTCAGCTCACCGAGTTGGAGAAGTCTCTAGGCACGTGGATCCCCGCCGGGGAGCTCATCTTTGTCAAGAACCTGCCGGTGCAGGTCGCGGCCGCAAATGTGACCCGCGGCGGTCAAATATCAGGATCGTTCATGACGGTCTCCGGCGCAGACATCGCGATGACGGTGGGCTTGCCCGAGTCCGATGCGAAGCGACTTAAGGTGGGAGACAGGGTCATCATCGATGAGCCCGATCTTCTCTCCGAACCGTTCGAGTCCACGATCTCTCAGATTCCCGATGCTGGTTCTTCCGGCAGGGTGCAGATGAAGGTGCTGCTCGAGAGCTTCCCGCCCGAGCTCCTAGGCGCCAACGTGCGCGTCATCATCCCCGTCGAGTCCACCTCGGGTGCGGTCCTCGTGGTTCCCGCCGCGGCTCTCTCCGCGGTCGCCAATGGCGATGTGCGGGTAGAGGTCGAAGACGCCGCCAACCCCGGTCAGACGCGATTTGTCACCGTGGTGACGGGCCTCGCCGCCGATGGTGTTGTCGAGGTCAAGCCCGTCGATGGAACGCTTGTGAAGGGCGACCGAGTGGTGGTGGGCCAGGCAGATATCGGACCGGCTGGCGCAGAATCGGACACCACCTCACCCGATGCCTCGTCGGACCCGTCATCAGAGTCGTCCTCGGACCCTTCGCCTGCCTCCACGTCCAGCGACGGCTGACGTGACGGCCGTCGAAACCGACGCCGACGTCGTCCTCGCTCTCGAGGGCATCGGGCGGACGTACCTATCGGGCGAGGTTGAAGTTGCCGCGCTTGCGGGTGTTGACCTCACCGTGGGGCGGGGCGAATACGTATCGATCGTGGGTCCATCGGGCTCAGGCAAGTCGACGCTCCTGAATATCCTCGGATTGCTGGATAGGCCCACCTCTGGCTCGTACCGCTTCGAAGGGCTCGAGGTTTCGGGGCTCGACGAGACGGAGCGGACCGCCGTGCGCGGTCGACGGATCGGGTTCGTCTTTCAGGCATTTCACCTGTTGTCTCACCGGTCCGTCCTTGAGAACGTCGCACTCTCGATGTTGTACACGGGCGTGTCTTCCAAGGACAGGACCCAGCGGGCGCGGGAGGCCTTGGCATCGGTCGGCCTCGAGCAGAGGGCCGAATTCACGCCCACCCGGTTGTCGGGCGGAGAGCGCCAACGCGTCGCCATCGCACGAGCAATCGTGGCCGACCCCGCGCTGCTGCTCGCCGACGAACCCACCGGAAACCTCGATTCGAAGACCTCGGACTCGATCCTGGGGCTCTTCGACGGACTGAGGGCAGGGGGACTCACCATCGTCATGATCACGCACGATGCCTCGGTGGCAGCGAGGGCGGACAGGTCTGTGCGGATTCGCGACGGAGTGCTCAGCGCCGTGGGCGCTGCGGAACACGCCCGCGGCGGATCTGGCGGGCGCCTTGGCACTGACAGTCGCGGCGCAGCACACCAGGGGGCACAGTCATGAAGGCCACTCACCTGGCGTGGAAGGATCTCGCCTCCGAGGCAATCGCTGGCCTCGCGTCGCGGCCAGCCCGGACGCTGCTCACGGTCCTGGGGACGGTGCTTGGCATTTCAGCGCTCGTCGCGACGGTGGGCATCGCCCAAACCGCTGGCAACCGCATCGTCGGCTCCTTCGACGAGTTGTCTGCTACCAGCGTGGTGGTGACCAACGAGTCAGGGTTCTGGGGTGGAGGCGGGACAAGGACATCGTTCCCTCGCGACGCCGAGGATCGTATTTCTCGGCTCAACGGCGTGACCAGCGTGGGCGTCATGGGAACCGTCAGTGTGGGAGAGGATCTCGCTTCCACTGTGAAGATCGATGACCCTACAGCCCGCAATGAGTTTCAGATCGACGTGCGCGCGGCGTCACCTGGTCTTCTCGACGCGGTCAAGGGAACCATGCGCATGGGGCGTTGGTTTGATGCTGGCCACGAGTTGCGGGCGGACGACGTGGTCATCTTGGGTCCAGGGGCCGCAAACAAGCTGAACATCCATCGCGTCGATCAACAACCCGTCGTCTTCCTTGGCGACAAGGCGTTTGTCGTGATGGGCGTGGTGCAAGACGTAGCGCGCCAATCAGAATTGCTCAACGCGATCATCATGCCCGAGGCCACCGCGCGCAAGAACTACGACTATCAGTCGGCCTCCGTGGTGCAAATCGATGTGGCGATCGGAGCCGCCGAACTCATCGGCAAGCAGGCTCCCATCGCTCTCAACCCGGACGACCCCAAGGCGTATCGCACACAAGTGCCGCCCTCCCCCAATTCGCTACGCAACAAAGTCGAGGGCGACGTCAATTCGCTCTTCCTCATCCTGGGCGGCGTCTCCCTCCTCGTGGGCGCGATCGGCATCGCCAACGTGACGCTCGTGAGCGTTCTCGAGCGCATCGGCGAGATTGGGCTCCGGCGAGCTGTAGGCGCCCGCAGGCGTCACATCGCGATGCAGTTCTTGCTTGAGTCGACAGCTATGGGCCTTGTAGGAGGCATCATGGGCGCAACGCTTGGCATCCTGGTGGTCGTCATTCTGTCGGCATCGCGCGACTGGACGCCCGTGCTGTCGCCCTGGATTCCCATCGGCGCCCCATTCCTTGGAGCGATCACCGGGCTGGTGGCTGGTGTGTATCCCTCGATGCGGGCAGCCTCGCTTGAGCCCGTCGAGGCGCTGCGCGCGGGGACGTAGGTACGTCTCCTCCCCGCGGCGGGCGTCTGCTCTTCAGGTCACACACCCAACGATCTTGCCGTCGACATCGTTGTCTGGTTGTCTAGAAGTCGCAGTGGTGAACCGAGGGAGCGACCTTGCAAGTGTGGCAAAGGAACCGGCTGCTGGCGGGTCGTGGAGACTCCGCGGTGCTTGTGACCGCCACGCTCATCACAGCGCTATTCGTCACTGCGTGCTCCGGCGAGGCTGGTGCAGAGGACGAGCGGGTGACCCTCGCATCGCTCCTGGGCGTCTCCTCCACGGGGACTGCCCAGTTCTACGCCCAGCAGGTCAAAAAAGAGGAACTCATCGCCACGTGCATGATCGATGCCGGTTGGGAGTATATCCCCAGGACATTGCCGGAACTTGATGTGAACGGCATGCTGTCCGCAGAAGAGGAGGAGGCCGGGATCAAAGACTCGGGACTCGGGTTTGCTGCTTCCTTCCTGGGAGATGAGACGGGGCTAGCGGGCGTTGATGACCCATGGGACGGATTTGTCGATCCCAACACGCGCTACGTCGACTCCCTGAGCGGTGACGAGAAGGTGGCATATGAGGAGACGCTGTATGGCACCGCCGAGCAACAGGCCGCGACGATGACCACTTCGACCCAATTTGACCCTGCCACAGGCGATCAGTTTTCTTTCACGAGAAGCCAATCAGGGTGCCAAGGTGAGGCTGACATAGCGATCTCCGCAGGCCAGACCTCGCAGACACCCGCCCAGGTGACGGAGATCATGCGGTATTGGTCGGAACTTCAGGAGCGCGTGGATGCTGACCCGCAAAGCATCGCGCTCGATGAGCGGTGGTCATCCTGCATGTATGCCGCTGGCTACGACTACTCGAGCCCTGAGGACTATGGATCCGCTACCTACTTCGAGTTTTCGGGCAGGGTGCGCGAGGTGACGGGTGAGTACCCGGCGCCGGACCCACTCGAAGGCTGGACCCAGGAAGAGACGGATGAGTTTTTTGCCACGGCGTCGGATGATGAGGTGGAGGCGCTCGTTAATACGCCCCCGGACGTGACGGAGCAACAGCGCCGTCAGCTCGAGCAGATCTTTGCGGACGAAGTCGCTCTTGGCCTACAAAATCTCCTATGCACTCGAGCGCTCAAAGACGACGCTGCGGAGATCTACGGTGGCGTGGAGGAACTGTACGCACTCGAGCACGAGGATGAACTTGCGGCTCTTGCGGCCTCCCTAGGAAGTAGTGAGTAGACCGGCACCGCAAATGTGGTGCCAACCCGTGGGCCCTGGCACTTCACTCGTTTCCGTGGGTTCGTGACAAACTTGGGACCATGACGCACTCGGACTCAGGGGGAACACGGCTCGACCCATGGCTTGGGTCGTATGCCTCTCGCGCTCACAACATGCGCGCGTCCGAAATCAGGGCCCTCTTTGCCGTCGCCTCGCGTCCCGAGGTGGTGTCCCTTGCGGGCGGCATGCCGTACATCGGTGGGCTGCCGCTAGAGGAGATCGGCGAGATGATGCGGCGGCTCATCGTCGAACAGGGTGAGACCGCGCTCCAGTACGGATCGGGCCAGGGTCACGAGGGCCTGCGCGAACACATCACCCATGTCATGGCTCTCGAGGGAATCCGCGCGCATCCGGACGACGTTGTGGTCACCACGGGTTCACAGCAAGCGCTCGACTTGGTCACCACAGTCTTCATCGATCCGGGCGACGTCATCGTTGCCGAGGCGCCGTCCTATGTGGGTGCCTTGGGTGTGTTCCGTGCCCACGAGGCCGACGTGGTGCACGTTCCCATGGACGAGAACGGCCTGATTCCCGCCGACCTCGAGTCGACGCTTGCCACGCTCAAGGCCGCGGGCCGACGCGTGAAGTTCCTCTACACAGTGCCGAATTACCACAACCCGGGCGGCGTCACGTTGTCGCTCGAGCGTCGGCCGCAAGTACTCGAGATCTGCCGACGTTACGGCGTGCTTGTCCTGGAGGACAACCCCTACGGGCTACTCGGCTTCGACAGGGAACCCCTGCCCGCGATGCGGTCAATGGACTCTGAAGGCGTCATCTACCTCGGGTCCTTCTCCAAGACCTTTGCGCCAGGTTTTCGCGTGGGCTGGGCCGTCGCTCCCCACGCGGTGCGCGAGAAGCTGGTGCTCGCGTCCGAGTCCGCCATCCTGTGCCCATCGAACGCCTCCCAAATGGCGATCGCGAGCTACCTTGACCACGCCGACTGGCAAGGTCAGATCAAGAAGTTCAGGGAGCAATACCGCGAGCGCCGCGACGCGATGATCTCCGCTCTTGAGGAATTCATCCCCGAGGCCTCGTGGAACGTGCCCGACGGCGGCTTCTATGTGTGGGTCAAGTTGCCTGAGGGCCTCGACTCCAAGTTGATGCTCCCCCGCGCAGTGACCGCGCGCGTCGCCTACGTGCCAGGCACTGCGTTCTACTACGACGGCTCGGGCTCGAACTATATGCGGCTGTCCTACTGCTATCCCACGCCGGAACGCATTCACGAGGGCGTGCGCCGGCTTGCGGGTGTGGTGGCCGCCGAGATGGAGACGGTCAAGATCTTTGGCACCAGCGGCGCCGGGCGCACCACCACGGTGCAGTTCCCGTCACCAGACATGGCCTAGAGCCACCTATTGCGGCGCGTCGAGAAGGAGACACCATGGACGTATTGATTTTGGCAGGCGGCTTGTCTCACGAACGGGATGTATCGATCCGATCGGGCAGGCGTGTCAAGGACGCCCTTGAGTCGCGCGGCGTGAAGGTATCCATCGCTGATGTTGACACGTCACTTATCCCGACGCTGCGCGCGTTGGGCGACGACGCCGTTGTCTGGCCGCTCTTGCACGGAGCGTCGGGCGAGGATGGCTCGCTCCAAGCGCTGCTCGAGCTCGTGGATGTGCCCTTCGTGGGGACCCGATCTCGCGAGGCCCACGTCGCATGGAGCAAGCCCGTGGCCAAGGCTGTCTTTGCGCGGGCAGCCGTTGCCACGCCCGATTACGTTACGCTGCCGCAATCGCTCTTTCGGGAGGCCGGCGCCGATCAGGTGCTTGCCGCGCTACTCGAACGCTTCCCGTTGCCCCTGGTGGTCAAGCCCGCACGTGGCGGATCAGCTCTGGGTGTTTCTCTAGTGACGGACGTGAGCCAACTCGCTCACGCGATGGTGCAGTGCTTTGCGTACGGCGACATGGCACTCATCGAACGCGCGGTCTCAGGTACCGAGGTTGCCGTCTCCGTCATCGGCTCGGGGGACGAGGCCCACGTACTTCCCGCGGTCGAGATTGTGTGCGACGGCCCGTACGACTACGACGCGAGGTACAACGCCGGCCGCGTCGAATACTTCGCCCCTGCTCGCCTTGACGCCGCCGACACAGCTGTGGTGGAGCAAGCGGCGCTCGCCGTGCACCGGACGATGGAGCTTGTGGACCTCTCGCGCATCGACATGATTCTGGACGCAGGGGTGGCGAACGTGATCGATATCAACATTGCTCCCGGGATGACGGAGACGTCGCTCCTCCCCCAGGCCATCGAGGCGAGCGGCGCAGACCTAGGCGAGTTGTACCTCAAGATTTGTGCCGATGCCCTGGCGAGGTTCCGCTCCCGCTGAGCCTGGTGAGTGGTGGTTCTCCCACTCGTGCCAGCCTTCATGTTTACGGCACCATGGCGCCGCCGTCACGAGGTTCCGAAGACTCCCGGATCCTTGGGGCTGATGAGGTGGACGATGCGGTCAAGGTCCTCCACCGTGGCGAACTCGATCGTGATCTTGCCCTTACTGCGGCCCAACTGCACGCCGACACGGGTGTCCAGGTGGTCGCCAAGGCGCGCGGAGAGGTCGTCTAGCGCGGCCGTACGTCCCCCAGGCCGCACGGAACCCTTCTTGGGCGCCTTGACCTCAACCCCAAGCGTCACGGCCTCCTCGGTGGCGCGCACCGACATTCCCTCTGCGACGATGCGTGTGGCGAGCTGGTCCATTGCCTCGGCACTGGGCAGCGTGAGGAGAGCACGGGCGTGGCCCGCGCTGATCACTCCAGCAGCAACCCTCTTCTGGACGGCGGGCGGCAGCTTCAGCAGTCGCAACGTGTTGGAGATCTGGGGACGTGAGCGGCTCAGCCTTGTCGCGAGCTGCTCATGCGTGATCTCGAAGTCATCGAGGAGTTGCTGGTAGGCCGCTGCTTCTTCCAGCGGGTTGAGCTGTGATCGGTGCAGGTTCTCCACGAGCGCATCGCGGAGCATTGCGGTGTCTTCCGTGCTCCTGATGATCGCCGGAATCTCCGTGAGGCCCGCCTCACGGGTTGCGCGCAATCGCCGCTCACCCATGATGAGCTCGTAGCCAGATCCCTCGGGATTAATCCGCACCACGATCGGCTGTAGAACGCCGATCTCCTTGATAGATCCCACGAGTTCCGCGAGCGCCTCTGGTTCAAAGACTGTGCGCGGTTGGCGCCTATTGGGGACAACCTCAGAGGGGTTGATGAACGCGAAGGTGGCGCCGGGCACAGCCCGTAGTCCCCTGCCGTCATCGCTTGCCTCAGCGACCATCGCTTCAGTGTCCCGCGGAACCGCGCCCGTGTCGGAGAAGAAGACGTCGCGCGGCCGATCGCCGCGTCGTTGCGATGAGTCAGCCGCCGTGCCGCTAGCGAAAGGGTCCTCCGGTGCCGTGGGGATAAGGGCACCGAGGCCACGCCCCAGGCCTCGCTTCGGGGTACTCACAGTGAACCTCCTACGGCCGCGCCGCGTTCGGCCAACTCCTTGGCGATCGCCAAGTAGGCAACCGCTCCCACGGAGGAGGGGTCGTGCGTGATGACAGTCTTGCCAAAACTTGGTGCTTCCGAGACTCGGACCGAGCGGGGAACGGTCTGATCGAAGGTCTCCGTGGGGAAATGCGTCCTCACCTCGTGGGCGACTTCTCGAGCGAGATTGGTCCGCTGGTCATACATCGTGAGCACGATGGTCGACACGTGTATCGCTGGATTGAGGTGCTTCTTCACCATCTCGATGGTGCGCATGAGTTGGGTGAGCCCCTCAAGTGCGTAGTACTCGCACTGGATGGGGATCAGTACCTCGGTTGCCACCACCATCGCATTGAGGGTGAGGAGGCCCAGGCTTGGTGGGCAGTCGATGATGACGTAGTCGAGCTTTCTGCCTTCCCGAGCGAGTAACTCCGTGATGGCTGTGTGGAGTCGGTACTCCCGCCGCACTGCTGAGACGAGTTCGATATCGGCTCCCGCGAGATCGATCGTCGCGGGCACACACCACAGCGAGGGCACATCGGGACAGCGTTGCGCCACCGAAGAAATGGCGACGTCCTCAAGGAGAACCTCATAGATGGAGGGTGTTCCGGCCCGATGGTCGACACCAAGCGCCGTCGACGCATTGCCCTGAGGGTCGGCGTCGATGAGTAATACGTTGGCGCCCTTACTCGCGAGCGCCGCTGCAAGATTGACTGAGGTGGTGGTCTTCCCGACGCCACCCTTCTGGTTGGAGACAGCAATGATGCGCGTCCGCGGAGGGCGCGGAAAGCTGGACTCTTCCAAGGTGCGACGGAGGCGCTCCAGTTCCAGCAACTCGCTCGCGAGGGGGCTATCCCCATCAAGGCCGATCCTGCTAAACGCGTCGTCGACATCGGAAACGCTGAAGGTCTTCTTGCCTGCTGGCTGCACATCGGGTGCAGCCGCCGTGCCTGGTGAGGGGTCCGCGGATTGGTACGCAGGGACGTGGCTCCGCTGTCCATCGGGGGACGCCGCAGTGGCGGTGCGCGCGTCGGTCTCGTGGTCAGTCACACACGTCTCCTCTAGATCTTCTTGGCTGGGGTACGGATCAATGTTTCACGTGAAACACTCTGACCGCAAACGCCGCCTCTTGGGTTATCCACACCCTGCCTGGGGAGGAGTTTTCTGCGTGTGTCGTCCTGTGGACGACGCCCGTCTAGCGGGAGTGCTAAGCACCACCTGCCTGTGGAAATCCTGGGGAGAAGTATTTCTAGCGATTTGCCGTTTCTCGCGTGATACGGACCACCGTGGTGGGATCAAGGCCCGCAAGCGTCGGAGCCGTCAGCACTTCTGCTGACAGTCGCGCCTTACGCAGGACGTACTTCGCGCGCTCAATTTCATCAGCTGCCGTGCGGCCCTTCAACAGCGCCATGTGCCCTGTCTCCGATAGAAGCGGAAGGCACCACTTCACAAGTTTGTCGATCGAAGCAACAGCTCGCGCAGTCAAAGCATCGGCAGTCACCGTGCCGGTAATCTCCTCCGCACGGCCACGCACTACTGTCACGTTGTCTAGCCCGATCGCCGATGCCGCCTCTTCCAGCCACGCCACTCTTCGTTCCATGGGCTCCACCAACAGGACGTCCCTTTCCGGAAGCATCGCCGCGATGATGATGCCTGGGAGTCCAGCGCCGGAGCCCACATCGACGATCCGTCCGGGTCCCAAGAACGGCACGACGGCCGCCGAGTTGAGGATGTGGCGCTCCCACAGCCGCTCAAGTTCACGAGGGCCGATGAGGCCCCGCGTCTCTCCTTCGTCCTCGAGTATCGTGGCGAAGGCCGCTACTGGCTCGTAGTGGTCACCTAGCAGTGCGCGCAGCGCAGCCTGATCGAGAGACGCCAGGTCGGTACCTCTACCATCGGCCGCGCTAACCTCGCCGGACTCAGTCGCCATCACAAACCATCCCCTGTCAATCGTCGTCTCGGTATCTTCCTCGCGTTGGTGCCATCATCCCGCAAACCGCGCGGTTCTCAAGCGCAGTGTTTCACGTGAAACAACGTAGTGCTGCAGGGCTTGTTGAGGGGGATCGGGCACGCGCTCTCCTGGCTCTGTGGCTACTCCATCGTGATTGATCCATCTCAGCACAGGCGTCAGGGCCGTGGTGCGACCAGTGCTGGCCACGTGGGCCCACCACCAACTCGGACCACCAGATCGGACCACCAGATCGGACCAACAACTCCGATCACGAACTCAAACGGCCCACCCGAACCGCCCACCCGAACCGCCCGGAGACCATCCTCGCGGGCCTCACGTCCGTACCACCCTCCCCAAGCGCACACTGGAACCTCACGTCCGTACCACCCTCCCCAAGCGCATGGGGCACTTCGACACGGGACATCGAGATCCGGGCGATGCCCAATGGTGCTCAGGCGACGCGCAAGAGTGCACGACCGCGGCCATGGCACAAATTGCCGCCTTCATGTAGCCGATGTTTCACGTGAAACATGCACAACCCAAAACGCCGGGAAGCCCCTCAGGGCCTCCCGGCGATCTGCAGGGTGAGCGTCTTACGACGTGGCGGGACTGACAACCACGTGACGGTGAGGGTCTTCACCCTCAGACTCGGAGGCAAGGCCTGCCTCGAGGACAACATCGTGTACAACCTTGCGTTCAAACGCATTCATCGAAGGCATGGCGATCGCCTCGCCGGAATCCCGCGCCTTGGCGATCACCTCACGGGCTTGCTCTGCCAATTGCTCCTTGCGACCTGCGCGGAACTCAGCGATATCGAGCATGAGCCGGCTGATGTTGCCGGTGTCTGACTGGACGGCTAGCCGCGTCAGATCCTGCAAAGCGTCAAGAACTTCCCCATCCGGACCCACAAGGCGCTTGAGATCCTGGCTCGGACCCTCGGCAACGATCGCCAGCTTAGGGCGACCGGCCTCGACGGAAATGTCGATGTCTCCGTCCATATCAAGAATGTCCAGTAGCTCCTCGAGGAAATCGGCGGCGATATCGCCTTCCTTTTCGAGGTCCTTACGATTCACATCAGTCATGACAGTCCTTGGGAAAAGGGCCGCTCGGACGGCGGCCAACGATTAGGTGGTTTCGATGCCAGGCGCGTCAGGCTGGTCGCCGGGACCGGCTGAGAGTGAGTCTGTGGGGCCTTGTCCGGCTGCCGCCTTGTTGCGCTTCTTGCGTTTCGGTTGCGCACGTTGCCTGTTGCGTCGTTCCTCGGCAGCAACCTCGGCAGCGGCCTCTTCATCCAGACGCGCCTGCTCGAGCGTGCGTCCATCAAGCGTGAGTCCCTTGCGCGCGGCCTTCTCGGTCAGGCGGGCAATGTACGTCGCCTCTGCAGCCGAACCAGGGGTGGGGTTCCTTTTGATGACGTAGAACTGCTGACCCATGGACCACATGTTTGACACGGTCCAGTAGATGAGCACGCCGATGGGGAAGTTGGGGCCGGAAAGTACAAACACGAACGGCAGGATGTACATGAGTACCTTCTGCTGCTGGGCCATGGGGCCCTCCAGAGCAGACGGCGGCATGTTCTTCATGGTGAGCTGTCGCTGGCTAAAGAATGAGGTAGCAACCATCGCGACGATGAGCACCGACGCGATGATCTTGGGCTCCATAGATTCGGACTTCAAGAACGTCGACGAAAGCTGAGCACCAAACAGAGTGGCCTCGCTGGCCTGCTTAATCAGAGAGGTGGAAAACAAACCGATAGGCCCGCCATCGCCATCCATCCGGTAATTGAGCACCCGGAAGAGCGCAAAGAACACGGGTGTCTGCATGAGTAGCGGCAGGCACGAAGAGAACGGGTTGGTCTTGTGCTTGGAGTAGAGCTCCATCGTCTCTTTGGTCATCGCCTCGCGGGAGGCCTGATCCTTCTTGCCCTTGTACTTGTCCTGGACGGCCCGCAGTTCAGGAGCAATCATCTGCATGGCCCGCTGAGACTTAATCTGCTTGACGAACAACGGGATCAACAGGACACGAATCACCACCGTGAGGCCTACGATTGACAGTGCCCACGTGAGTCCGGAGTCGGGGTCTAGGCCAATGAAAGACAGTCCCGAGTGCACCAAGACCATGATGTTGGCCACCACCCACTCGAGTGGCCATAAGAGCGCAAACAGCTGTTCCACGAAGTTTTCCTTACGTTGCTACGGGTGAAGTTTGGGTTGTACGGAAGAGCGGCTCGCTCTTTGTGGGAACCTCGTCAACGCCGCCATTGCTCCATGGGTTGCATCGCAACACGCGCCAACTTGCCAGGAGTGTTCCTCTCATGGCTCCGTGCGTACGCACCGCCTCCAGGCCATAGTGAGAACACGACGGGTAGTACTTGCACCTGGGGCCTAGTAGCGGCGAGACCACAAGTTGGTAGATGCGGATCAGTGCCATCAACCCATATTGGGGCAGCCTCAATACCTCGTGAAGTACCCGTGTCAGTGTCATGCATGGGCCTTCGCTTGAGCGCGCGACAGCATGCCAATCACGTCGCAACGGAGTTCAGAGAACGGCACGGTCGCGGATGCGGGGAGTGCACGAACCACCACGTGGGATCCCGCTGGAACGGTCGACAAAGCCTCGGCCATGACCGCGCGAAGTCGACGCTTCACAAGGTTGCGCACCACAGCGCCTCCCACCGCTCGAGAAACAGCGAAACCGGCAATGCTCGAAGCATCGCCGGTTTTCACCATGTACACCACCGCAGTACGGCCGCCAGCCTTGGCGCCGCGACGCATCGTGACCCGGAAGTCCTCGCTGCGTCTCAGGCGCGCACCAGCAGATAGCACTACGCCGACAGAGACTCGCGGCCCCGACGACGACGGGCCTTCAAAATTGCACGTCCCGCACGCGTGCGGCTACGTAGGCGGAAGCCGTGCGTCTTGGCACGCTTTCGGTTATTTGGTTGGAAAGTCCGCTTGCTCACGGGAGTACTCCACGACGTTTTGGGGGATGGTTAAATCAGCGCACTCACGGTACGCGCTCACGGGGGCGCCGGTCAAGTTTGGAACCACCCGTTGGCCCGTTCGCCCAAAAGGTATAGGCTCCCTCATCAACGCATGGTGCGGTGGAAAGACACGCCGCTGACGTCAAATGACGGTTAGGTAACGGGGTATCAACCCCTGTGCACAATGCTGTGGAGAGGGAGCAGCTAGGTGACAACGGATAACACCAATCGCTCAATCGATGACATCTGGACAAGCGCCGTCAGCAACCTCGTCTCCGACGGGTCGACCACCGCGCAGCAACGTTCTTTCCTGAGACTCATCAAACCACTCGCCGTGCTTGAGGACAACGTGTTCCTCGCCGTCGCAGAAGACTTCACCAAGAACTACGTCGAGACCACGTTGCGTCAACCGATCGCAGGAGCTCTGAGCGACGTGCTCGGACGCGAGGTACGCATCGCCGTTACCGTCGACGCATCCGTCAAGCCGCCCACCTTGCCACTTGACGACGAGCCGGCCTTCGATCATTCACGCGGTTCCAATCGGCCTCCCGTCACTCCCGTGCCCTACGAAGACCCACACCTTAACCCTCGCTACACGTTCGATACCTTCGTGATCGGTGCATCGAACCGTTTTGCTCATGCCGCAGCTTTGGCTGTTGCAGAGAGCCCCGGAAAAACGTACAACCCTCTGTTCATCTATGGCGACTCAGGTTTGGGCAAAACCCACCTCCTTCATGCCATCGGGCACTACACGCGACAAATCAAGCCGCAGAACAAGGTCCGTTACGTCAACTCTGAAGAGTTCACTAACGACTTCATCAACTCGATCCGTGACGACCGGTCCTTGAGCTTCAAGAGGCAATATCGCGAAGTTGACGTTCTCCTCATTGACGACATCCAGTTCTTGCAGGGCAAAGAGCAGACGCTCGAGGAGTTCTTCCACACGTTCAACGCCCTGCATAACGCTGGCAAACACGTAGTGATTACCTCTGACGTGTCTCCCCGTCACCTGAACGGTATTGAGGAACGCATGCGTACCCGCTTCGAGTGGGGCCTCATGACAGACGTACAGCCGCCCGACCTCGAGACCCGCATTGCCATTCTTCGGAAAAAGGCTCAAGCGGACGATGTCGCTGCTCCGCCAGACGTTCTCGAATACATCGCGTCAAACATCACAAGCAATATCCGTGAGCTCGAGGGCGCCCTGATTCGAGTGACAGCTTTCGCTGCGCTCAACAAGCAGATCGTCGATTTGAGTCTTGCCCAGGTTGTTCTCAAAGACCTCATCTCTGACGATGACTCACAGATCACCGCCTCCGCCATCATCGGCAAGACAGCTGAGTACTTTGGCATCACGATGGAGGAACTCACGGGTACCTCGCGGAGCCGTGTCTTTGTCACAGCGCGCCAAATAGCGATGTATCTGTGTCGCCAACTCACCGACCTCAGCCTTCCTAAGATCGGCGAGCACTTCGGTGGCAAGGATCACACCACGGTGATGTACGCGGTGCGGAAGGTCGAAGACCAGATCGCCCAGCGCCGCCAGATGTACAACCAGGTCAATGAGATTCACGCGAGGATCAAGCAACAACACCGTCGCTAGTCGCACGGAGTCGAACCACCAGACCTCTCGCAAAATTGGCCGCTTTGGAGCGCCCCAAAGCGGTCAGCATTGGGCCCTCTACCAGGCCTCCAGAACTCCGTCGCCCACACATGTGGATAACTCTGTGTATATCTTTCTCAAACAAGCCGTCTCCTGGGAGCGGGCTGTGAATGAATCACAACATCCTGTGCATGTCCCTGATCTATCCACGTGCCATCGTGTAGCTCCCCCACAGATACGCAGTGTCTATCCACGGGTCAGCACGTCACCTTTGCAGGGACTTTGTGACTTATCCCCAAAGTAGGCGGTGCCTATGACTACTACGTATCTCTATTTGTTACTTGTCCACATGGTCCTTCATTGCGTCTCCACCCAACTGGTGTCTCTAGGACTAGACGCGTCAGTGCTTTGGCGTAGTGTGTGACCCGAAAGGGGAGTCTGATGAAGTTTTCTGTGGAGCGCGACATTCTTGCCGACGCCGTGGCCTGGGCGTCGCGAGCGGTTCCTCATCGACCCCCCGTGCCAGTGCTTGCTGGTGTTCTCATCGAGGCAGATACGTCGGGTGTTGTCACGTTGTCGAGCTTTGACTACGAAGTCTCGGCTCGAGGCGAATTTGCGGCCGATGTCGAGACCGCCGGATCCGTTTTGGTTTCTGGTCGCCTCCTCCGTGAGATCGCCAATGCGCTTCCTCACAAGTTGGTGAAATTCGATCTCGAAGGCACCAAGGTTTCTGTCACGTGCGGGGCATCGCGATTCTCCCTTGCGACAATGCCGGTCGATCAGTACCCCGCACTTCCAGTGATGCCGGAAACCTCCGGAACTGTTGACGGTGCCGAACTATTGGCAGCTGCCCAGCAGGTCCAAGCGGCAGCGTCACGTGATGAGACGTTGCCGATTCTCACTGGCGTGCGTATGGAGATCGAGGGCGAGCGCATCTCGCTGCTCGCTACGGACCGTTATCGCCTCGCCCTGCGTGAACTCACGTGGAAGCCGGGATCTCCCGATATTTCAGTTATTGCCCTCGTGCGGGCCAAGACCCTTGCCGACACAGCTAAGTCGCTCGGTGCTGGCGAGGTACAGCTCGCGCTGAGTTCCGGTCAAGGCGTCGACCTCATCGGTTTCTCCGCCGGCGGACTGGTCACCACCTCACTGCTGATGGATGGCGAGTACCCGCAGGTGCGCCGTCTCTTCCCTGAGTCATCGACTATCACAGCCGTGGTTTCGACCGCGGAACTCATCGAGGCCACTAAGCGCGTATCCCTCGTCGCTGAGCGCAACGCAGCGGTGCGGCTCGTGTTCTCTGAGGGTGAGCTGGTATTGGACGCAGGGCACACAGATGACGCCCAAGCGTCGGAGGCCATCGAGGCAACGGTGGAGGGCGGCGAGATTACTGTGGCGTTCAATCCCACGTTCCTCCTCGACGGGCTGAATGCTCTCGATGCTCCGTATGTGCGCATGGGCTTCACCCAAGACAGCAAACCCGTTGACTTCGTCGGCCTCGACAAGCCTGACGGCTCCCCCAAGTCCGAGTTCCGCTATCTCTTGGTGCCCATTCGTATTGCCGGCTAGCGGCCCATGCGCGTCACCCACTTGCAACTCACAGACTTCCGGTCTTATGAGTCAGCGCACGTTGAGTTTGGTGAGGGCGTCACCACACTTGTAGGCCGCAACGGCCACGGCAAGACCAACGTCGTGGAGGCCGTGAGATACCTCTCGACACTCTCGTCCCACCGTGTCGCCACTGATGCGCCACTGCTGAGGGCGGGTGCGGATCGCGCGGTCGTTGCAGGGAGGGTTCAGCGCGGCGACCGGTCGTTGATGATCGAAATCACACTCCTCCCTGGCAAGGCAAACCAGGCCAGGCTCAATCGGGGAGCGGCAAGGCCGAGGGATCTTCTTGGTCTGTTACGCACTGTGGTTTTTGCCCCTGAGGATCTGGGTCTGGTCAAAGGCGACCCCAGCGCGCGAAGGGCATTTCTCGACGAACTGTGTGTGGCATTGCAGCCAGCTTTTGCTGGTGACCTTGCCGACTATGACAGGGTGCTTCGCCAACGCTCTTCCCTCTTGAAGTCAGCGAAGGGCAAGTCCCGCATCGATGAAAACATGCTTGCCGTGTGGGATGAGAAGCTCGCCGGACTTGGCGCGCGGATCATGCGCGCGCGCTTGATAGCCGTCGAGCAACTGCGCCCATATGTGGCGCAGGCGTACTCAGACGTCGCTCCCGGCGAGGGAGAGTGCGCGATTTCCTATTCCACCGCGACATTGGTTTCACGTGAAACATCCCCCAGAAATTCTCCAGAAATCGAGGCGCCTGACGGCGCCATACGCGAGGCCGCTTCTCACCAATTGACCGAGCACCCCAAGCCCACCGAGTCGGTCCCAATCGAAAATTTCGCGACGCGGCCTTCGGCCGCGGGCGACGCGACGGAGCGCGTCGCAGCGTCACCGCTGACCTCGGTTGATGAACTTGCAGAGGGTCTACTGGCGCGGATGCACGAGCTGCGAAAGCAGGAACTCGACAGAGGAGTGTGCCTCGTCGGGCCCCATCGCGATGATCTTGATATCCAAATTGGGGCGCTCCCCGCAAAGGGGTACGCGAGCCATGGCGAGAGCTGGTCCTGTGCGCTCGCGTTGCGATTGGGATGTTACGACCTCCTGGCAAGCGATGGAACTGACGGCGAGCCGGTGCTCATCCTCGACGACGTCTTTGCTGAACTTGACACTGGCCGGCGGTCCGCTCTCGCCGAGCGACTGACCCGTGCCAGCCAGGTACTCATCACGGCGGCTGTTGCCGAAGACGTCCCGGCTGAATTGAGGGATCACCCAGCTGGCCACCGGATACTCAGGGTCACACCAGGACAGGTCGATGTCGGGGAAGATCATGAGTAGAGAAGAAGAGCCTTCACACATCGACGACGACGTCCCAGCAGAGCATTCGCCCGAGCCCATCACTGGCAAGCGAACCGATCCTGCTAAGCGAACCGATCCCGCCGAACTTGCCAAAGAGGCGATGGAGCGGGCGAGGGCATCGGCGCGCGAACGGGGCGCTCGTCGCACGTCACCTCAAGCCGCCCGCCGCAACAAAAAATCGAGAGGGACAGCAACAGACGGCGACTCTTCACCCACGCCCTTTGGAGCAGGTAGGGATCCTCGAGTGATGAGCGACAACGTGCGATCCTTGCTCACCCGTATGGGATGGACGGAACACATCGAAGTCGCATCGGTCACCGCAAGGTGGCGTGAAGTCATTGGCGATCAGATAGCGGATCACTGCGAACCTGTGAGCTTTGACGAGGGCACTCTGTTGTTGCGCGCGTCTTCAAGTGCGTGGGCCACTCAAATGCAATTGATGTCGGGCCAGGTCCGACACCGCCTCAACGAGGAGTTTGGGCGCGAGGTAGTCAAGGAGCTTCGCTTCATCGGCCCCAGCGATAAGAACTGGGTCAAGGGCCCGCGCCGTGTCAAGGGGCGCGGTCCTCGCGACACATACGGGTGAACGGTGGACTACTCCCCACGGATCCTCGCCCTGCACTGGTAGTCAAACACCCGGGCCTCAGTTCGTCTTCCCACCCACACGCGCGCGCTATCCTCGCCGCAAGGTCCCGGCTCCATGCCCCACAAGGACGCTGGTAAGGACCTCTTGACACGGCCCCCACAGAACGCTTCCGACGAGTTCTCCCAGATTCCCCCTGAATCGCCCGTGATAGCCGCTCAGGCGGCGTAGAATGACTCAAGATATGACGCGAGCCGAACCGGCCCGCGTTGGGGGCGTAGAAAGGCATTCTGTGGCCAAGCAAGACGCGTCGGCGAACGATCTGGCATATGGCGCAAGCGATATCACCGTTCTCGAAGGACTAGAGGCGGTACGTAAGCGTCCGGGTATGTACATCGGGTCGACCGGTGAACGTGGACTCCACCACCTCGTCTATGAGGTGGTCGACAACTCGGTAGACGAGGCCCTGGCGGGTCACTGTGACACCATCACCGTCACCCTGTTGGCCGACGGCGGAGTGCGCACCACTGACAATGGCCGCGGCATCCCCGTGGACATGCACCCCACCGAGGGCAAGCCCACCGTCGAAGTCGTCATGACCATCCTCCACGCAGGGGGAAAGTTTGGTGGTAGCGGCTACGCGGTGTCGGGCGGCCTACACGGCGTCGGCATCTCCGTTGTCAACGCCCTGTCCTACAAGGTCGAGACTGTGGTGAAGCGACAAGGTTCAGTGTGGCGCCAGACCTTTGTCGAAGGCGGCAGGCCGGACGGCACCTTGGTCAAGGGTGAGGCCACCAACGAGACTGGGACGCAGCAGACCTTCTGGGCCGACCCTCTCATCTTTGAGACCACCGACTACGACTTTGAGACCTTGCGCGCGCGCTTCCAACAGATGGCATTCCTCAACAAGGGACTCAGCATCACCCTGACAGATGAGCGCCCCGAGCACATCTCTGGGGATAGCGACGAAGAGGAAGCTCCCACCACGCGGTCCGTCACGTACAAGTACGACGGCGGTTTGGTTGACTACGTCAGGCACCTCAACGCAGCGAAAAAGGCCGAGGTTGTGCACCCCGAGGTCATCAGCATTGAGACCGAGGACCTGGAAGCCCGCATCTCTGTGGAGCTCGCGCTGCAGTGGACCAACGGCTATTCGGAAGCCGTGTTCACCTACGCGAACACCATCGCCACCACCGAGGGCGGCACCCACGAAGAGGGCTTCCGCGCGGCAATGACCACGCTCGTCAACAAGTACGCGCGCGACAAGGGCATCCTCAAAGAGAAGGACGAAAACCTCACGGGGGACGATGTCCGTGAAGGCCTCACAGCCGTCCTCTCGGTCAAGCTTGGTGAGCCACAGTTCGAGGGCCAGACCAAGACAAAGTTGGGTAACACCATCGCCAAGACGTTTGTGCAGAAGGCCGTCAACGAGCGACTCACCGACTGGTTCGATTCTCACCCCAACGAGGGCCGCGAGGTCATCCGCAAGGCAATCCAAGCGAGCCAGGCTCGCATGGCGGCTCGCAAGGCTCGCGAGGCGACGCGACGCAAGGGACTCCTCGAATCCGGCGGCATGCCAGGCAAGCTGTCC
>SWCC01004343.1_pt1 | contig 19431 bp, 18 predicted proteins | sample 4692971 | NCBI WGS metagenome assembly SWCC01 (sample SAMN10267277, study PRJNA491770) | bioreactor metagenome | isolation source: DHS bioreactor inoculated with subseafloor sediment | place: Japan: off Shimokita Peninsula | collected 2006-08 | reverse complement strand
GCGATAAAAATTCTGGATAAGAAACTGTTTGAATAAGACTGTTCTCATTACTTCGGGCGATCCCGCGGGTATCGGCGCGGAAGTTATATTGCGTCTGGCTTCAAATGAAATATTCTGCCGCGTTCCCTCACTGGTTGTGGGAAGAAAATCTCTTTATGAGGAACTCGCTTCCGGTATGGGAATTTCCGCTGACATAAATCTTCTTGATGATTCTCTGCGTCTCAAACACGGAGCTCTGAATATTATTGAACCCGACTGCGAAAACAAATACATTTACGGCTCCGCGCCCGGGGAGGCGTCAGCGCGCGAGGCTCTGGCATATCTTGATCTGGCTTGCGGCCTCATCAAAGATAAGAGAGCGGACAAGCTCATTACCGCTCCCGTTTCAAAAGAGGGGATAGCTTCTATAAAGGAAGGTTTCTCAGGGCACACATATTATCTGGCCGATTTTTTCGGTGTTGACAGAAAAAAAACCGTGATGCTTTTTCTCTCGCGGACGATCAGGGTTGTTCTTGTGAGTCAGCATCTTTCGCTGAAAGACGTTTCTTCCGCCATAAACAAAAAAGCTGTTGTGAACACGGCTGAGTCCGCGTGCGAAGCGCTGAAATTTCTGGGAATAGACGCGCCGCGTATCGCGGTGTGCTCACTGAATCCTCATTGCGGAGACGGCGGGATTCTTGGCGGCGAAGAGAAGGACGAGATTATTCCCGCGGTGGAAGAATTAAAAAAAAGAGGGATAGACGCCGCCGGCCCCATGAGCGCGGAAGACGCCGCCGCCGGAAGTCTGAAAAATGAATACGACATTATCATAGCAATGTATCATGACCAGGGGATATTGCCGGTTAAGCTTTTTTCGCACGGCCGCGCGGTTAATTTCACTTGGGGTCTCCCCTTTATAAGGGTTTCTCCTCTTCACGGCACGGCCTTCGATATCGCCGGGCTTTTTAAAGCGCAGGCGGAATCCATGATTGAATGTTTCAGGATTGTTTCGGAGCTCAAATGACGCCGTCCCGCAGCAAAAGAATACTTGTCATAGCCGGCAGCCGACGCTCAGGAGCTTTTATAAGATTTCTGGATTCAAGCGGCGATTACAATGTCACGGGCGTTTATACGGAAAAAGACAGCGGGAATATTTTTTCCGAGGCCCGTTTGCAGACAATACCCGTTATTGACGACTGGAGAGAATTTTTGAAAGATGGAGAATGTGACGCCGTGCTTGATTTGAGCGGCTCCGGCGCTATGACTGAAAAAATAAAAACAGAAGCGGCGCCTCTGGGCATAGAGGTCATGGGCGAGATGACCGCCAATCTTATATGGAGCCTTTTGCGCGCGGCATGGGCAAGAGATATTTTTGACCGGCTTTTATCCAAAATAGAACCGTCGTGGTCGTTTGATGAAATTCTCATTCTTCTTCTTGAATCGGCGAGGAAACTCACTTCCGCTTCGTCGGGAATAATTTTCCTGGGTAAGAAAGGCGCTCTCACGGATAAAATTTCATGGGGCATAGGCGGTGCGGAATGCGATGATGCGCTTTCCCGTGTTAAGGATTTTTCACGCTATGAAAAAGATTTTTATGAAAATCACGGACGCGCGTTGTATATTCCGCTTTTTGACGGCGGCGCTCTCATGGGCGGTCTGGCTTTGTTTGATGTCAAATCCGATAACAACGATGACGGAATAACGGAACTGATACAGAACAAAATATCCGGCATAATAATACAGACGAAAGCTCTGCATAAAACGATAAAGCTTTCAAATGTTGACGGCCTCACGGGGCTTTATAATCACCGGTTTTTTCATGAGCGCATGGAGAAGGAAATATACAGGGCCCAGCAGTATGACCTGAATTTTTCGCTTATGATTCTGGATATTGACGATTTTAAAAAGTTTAATGACACCCACGGTCATCTCGCGGGAGACAGGCATTTGAAAAGCATGGCGAAGATTCTGCGCTTTATACTCAGGGAAACGGATTTCATAGCTCGCTACGGAGGTGAGGAATTTGCCGTTATACTTCCTGAGGCGCCTATAGAGGGAGCGCGTATAGCCGCCGAAAGAATCCGTAAGGCTGTTGAAAATCAGAATTTCGGACAGGGCATGCGTTCCACCGTCAGCATAGGCCTTGCCGCGTATCCTGATCACGGCGTCAAAAAAAACGACATTATAGACAAAGCCGATAAGGCTCTTTATGAGGCGAAGGGGTCCGGCAAGAACAGAGTGTGTGTGTTTGGAACTTAGTCCCGTCGAAGGACAGCTTATTACTACTCCGTTAAGTAACATTTTAAGCTAACCCGGGGCAAAAAATATCCAGTGCTGCCCGGTAATCCAACGTCGGCAATCCGGACATTGCGCGGCTGTAAGGATATCCTGAACCCATTGCCGGATTTGCGGAAGTGTATAATTTTCCGCCTCTTTTTTTCCCCTTCCGTTTCTTTATCAATTGTAAAAAACAATACGCCATAAAAGTCAATGTCATGTGGTGGTGTAATCCCCTCCATGAACGCCCTTCAAAATGGTCCAGCCCAAGCTCTTCTTTCAATTGCTGGTATCCCTGTTCAACAGTCCATCTCCGATGAATTATGTGAATCATTTTTTTTAATGATGTGTTTTCAGGAAAGTTTGAAACATGATACTTTTGTTCTTTTCCATCATTCTCAATAATAAGCCATCTCTCAATACCGTGTCTCCAATATGCTTTACTGTTTGCTTCTAAAACCCGTATGCAAGTCGCTCTGACCGATTTTCTTTTCTGCAGCGGCAATTCAATTACTCGCCATTTCCTTGGTGTTTTTTCCAGTTTCTCCGCCCAGTCTTTTGCTTTTATTGGCCGCACGCTTTTTTTATAAACTTCCGGATAAATCCTCGGTCGGCCACGGCGCTTTCCCTTTCTGTTTAATCTTACATCTATCGGCCAAAAAGTATGCGAGTTGGGAATCCGGCCGATAAATTTTTCTTTCATCCCGTCCAATTCCTTTAAGAAAGGTCTCAATTCTCCGTAGCCCGCGTCAAAAACTGTACATTCATGCGGTACTTTATCTTTAATTTTCTTCAATGACTCAATTGCTATTTCCCACTTCTTTTCGTGTCTCAATCTCCTATTCGGCACTCCTGCTTTCCTCATCCGCTTAATATCATCTGTCCAGACCTTTGGTATATATAGCTCGCCCGTTATAGGCCAATGCCCATTTTTGCCTGCGTAATGCCATGTAACCACAACTTGACAGTTTGATATCTTGCCCAATGCCCCGCAATATTGTCTCGCTACTCCTACCGAATTGTTTCCCTTTTTCGGTAAACTTGTATCATCTAAAACCAGAAGCCCCTTTTTATCCCCTGATTTCTCCTGCATCTTTTCAGAAAGTTTTTCTAATACAGGCTCATGTTCCCACGGACTTTGATTTACAAACTGCTGCATGTTTTGTTCGTTACCTCCGGGGAGCCTCTCCGCTATCGGCTGAATCGATTTCCTTTCTCCGTTCAGCATCAGTCCGCACAAATACAGTTTACACCAGTGAATTCTCTCTGACCGCCCAATCAACGGTTGGAACTCACTTACAAACTTTTTCAATTCTTGCCTCATTTTATTTACTTCTTTTAATTGCATATCTTCTACCTCCTACAGAAAATTATACAAAATTTTTACTTAACGGAGTAGTATTATATCGCTCTGACATAATTCGGTTAAGGTAGAAAGGGCACGCCGCGGCGCACTTACAGCTTTAGCCCTGATAAGATTTTGTCGCAATTTTGTCGCAAAAAAGTCGCAGAAATGTCGCAACTTTATTTTACAATAATAATGTGGAAGGGGCTTTAGCCCTATTGCGTCAGGAGGAAAGTTTTTGGTAGCCGCAGCTGAAAGTCCGCCAGAGCGGAGCTTCAGCCTGCGTTTGCATTCGGAGGCAAAAAATGAGTAAAATAAAAAAGAAAGAGATGGAAAGAATAGGAGATTTTGAAACCATGAAAACAGAAAAAACAGGGACTGCCCCCTTTACGGACGAAGTCCGGGGTACCCGCGTTAGCGGGTCGGGGGACTGTCCCTTTCTGCGCAATTTGCCGCAAGTATATAAAAAGTTAGAATACTTGGCGTTCCCTATCTATCTATCTATCTATCTATGCACATTATAGAAACCTAAGACAAAAACTCACCCCGTTTGGAAATAAATTTCAAGCGGGGCTTTTTTATTTATCCCGAAAATTTAAATTAGTAGTCGCAAAGCGAAGCTTTACTTTTCGGCGATTTGTAGCCGCAGCAGAATGTCCGTTGCTGAAAGTCTGCCGTGGCGGACGGCGGAACTTTAGTCTGCGTTTTACATTTCCTGTTTCGCTGTTTGCTATTTGCTTGGGGCTATTAGGAACCGTCCCTAATAAGGTTTTCGCCTCAACAACATGGACAGAGACCCAAAAGAGTGATTGGGCAGACGGACTCATTTCAAACACAACTTGGTATCCGACTACGCAGTTGGAACTGGATAAACCGGATTGGGCACTGTGGATGGATAATAACTGGAAATATCGCAGGAAAATAAATATTTCCAACGCAGGTGCAAGTGGGCTTTCAGATTATCAGGTATGGATTCCGACTACATCTTTTACTTCAGCGCAGTGGAGTGATATTATATCAAAAGCGCAGAGTGATATGGATGATTTCAGGTTTACGTTCACCACAGCAACAACGACAATTCCCTACTGGATTGATACTGATACAAATAATCCTACTGGATTTTGGGTTAGGGTTTCGACAATCCCGACAACCGGAACTTCAATATTTATGTATTACGGCAATTCGGAGGCAGGTACATGGCAGAGTTTTAGTAACACAATGATTGAGGATTATTCGTATGAGTCTGGTATTATAGCGCAGTTCCTGTGTAATGAAGGCGAAAATTCAACTTTAACGGATAGTGTGGGCGCATATAATGGAACTAATACAGATATATCGTGGGTAGTTGGACACCATGGAGGCTATGCAATAAATCCTACATTGGATACTGGCTATGTAACATTACCGTCTGTGCCGACAGGGACAAATTGGAGTGCTGATTTATGGTTTAAATATCCACTTGCAAATAATGCTTCATACAATACTTTATTTCGAGCTCCTGATGCGATATCGGAACATCATTTATTAGTTCAGCGTTCGGATATGCATCTTGGCGCTTATGTGACTGGTTTTGGAGATAGTGGATATGTAATATCTTTTCTTGCCAACGGATGGCATCATCTTGCTGTAGTTGGAGATGGTGGGGCAAGTACTAAATTTTATGTGAATGGGGCATATGTGGGCAGTACAGGACTTCAGTGTATAAATGTTATTACTAAGCTTTCTGGTATCCCTTCTCAAACTTTTGGTACAGTTGATAATGTTAAGTTCTATAATAGAGTACTGGGTATTAATGAAATTAAAGCACACGCTAAAAATATAAAATATGCGGCGACAGAGCCGACGATTTCGTCGGTAGGTGCGGAGCAGGGAAAGTATTATTCGGAGGGGAATTATAAGGCGAATGTGCTGAACAGTGGGGCGGACGGGACGAAGGTTCATCAGGTGGACTGGAATCTGTCTGGACAGGCGGCGGGGACGGATGTTAATGTTTATGTGCGGGCATCAAATAGTTCATTTGCCTCGGGCGACGGGACGCCGTCGTGGACCTCGGTTTCAAATGGCGGGAATCCCGCTCTTGTGGGGAGATATATTCAGTGGATGGGCACATTCACGACGACGTCGTCAACGACAACGCCGCGGATTGAAGACATTGCTTTGACTTATACATCGCCGCCGTCTGCGCCGATGATAAATTATAATGCAGGAGATTCATATACTCAAATTACATGGAAGTGGGAGGACAATTCGTCGGGACAATATCAGGAAGACGGATTTAAGGTTTATTCATCAACCGGAGGAATATTAAAAACACTTTCGGCGGATGTGACCTGCTGGACTGAAGCGGGATTAAAACGAAACACAAAATACGGCAGATATGTTCAGTCACATAATACGGCGGGTTCAAACAATTCAGTGACGGTAAACAAAAAAACACAGCCATGTGTGTGGCAGGAGAAGACGACAACGAGGACGGGGCCGAACGCTTTCGGATTTGAGGGTGATGGAATATGGACGTGGAAAGTTCCCGCAAACGGCGGAAGTCTTCTGACAATAACGGCTTACGCGCAATATAATTCGGATTACGGCGGAGTGGCAAAGCCGAAAATTACGCTTTATAATTATGGAGTAAATTCAAGCGAACAGATGACGGGAGCGGCGGACACATGGGAAAAACTGACCGTGAGCGGAACACCGACGGGGAAAGGTGTGCTGTTCCTCAAAGTTGAGGGATTCTCGACGGCGGTTGGTGCGAAGTATTTTGTGGATGATATCCAAGTGAGTCAATAAAATCCCCCGACCCATTCTGTGGATGGGTACCCCGCCCCTTTTTAATTAAAGGGGGAAGATAAGGCTTGCTACAATTTACAAAAAAAGGGACCTGTCCCCATTTACCTTACAAAAGGGGGGTACCTTAAAATGGCGTCGTCGGAAAAAAGGCAAATTGTGCCACGTGGCACAATTTCAATTGCAAAAAACATTTTTGAAAAGTATAAGTCAATAAGTCAATGAACGTCCCCCCGCAACCACCCCACAACCATTGCGGGTGGAGGTATTTTGAAAGTCAAAATGAAAAAGAATGTAGGACGTCCCCTTTTTTTTTACACACTGACCCATTTACTAATAAGTGATATTTGCTATAATGCTGTTTAGATTTTAGAAAAAAAGCGGGGCGGTTTTGAAGCTGTCCCCCGGGAGGATATGATGGCTATAGGAAAGACAGAGAAACAGGAAGTGATTAAGAAGTTCGGCAAGGACGTTAAAGACACGGGGTCAGCGTCGGTGCAGATAGGTATTTTCAGCACGAGAATAAGCGAGATAACGGAGCATCTGAAAATACACAAGAAAGACAAGCATTCAAGGCTTGGTTTGATAAAGCTTGTTTCCAAAAGGAAAAAGCTTCTTTCTTATCTGAAAAGGACAGACGCCGCGCAATACTCCGGGATAACGAAGGATTTGAAGATAAGAGTGTAAGCTTTCCGGCAAGGATGATCGGAAGAGCAATGTAAGGAAGGAAAAAAATGATTAAAGTTGAATCACAGGTTGCAGGAAGAAAGTTGACAATTGAAACCGGAGCGTGGGCGAAACAGGCCAACGGCTCATGTACGGTCACATACGGCGACACGGTTGTGTTGTGCGCGGTGACCATGGGCGAGGCAAAAAACGCGGGCTTTATGCCGCTGACGGTGGATTACAAGGAAATGACATACGCCGCGGGAAAAATACCCGGCGGGTTTTTCAAAAGAGAAGGGCGTCCGAGGGATTCTGAAATCCTCACGTCCCGTATAGTGGACAGGTCGCTGAGGCCTTTGTTCCCCAAGGGTTTTGTGCAGGAAGTTCTGGTGTCAATAAGGGTGCTTTCGCACGATGTTGAGAACAAGTCGGATATGCTGGCGCTCATAGGTTCTTCGGCGGCTCTTCTGGTATCGGATATACCTTTTACGACGCCGGTGGCGGTCTGCCGCGTTGGTTTTAAGGAAAACTCTTTTATCATAAACCCGACAATTCCCGAAATCGCCGAATGTTCAATGGATCTCATAGTGGCCGGAACAAAAACAGGTATCACCATGATAGAGGGCAGCGGAGGCGAGGTTTCGGAGGACAAGATTGAGAGCGCCGTCAATCAGGCCAAGCCGGTAATAGAAGGCATAATAGCTATGTGCGAGGATATTCGCGAGAAAGCGGGTAAGGAAAAAGTCGAGGGCATAAGGATGCCGGCCATAGCTGAAGAATTCAAGAGCAAAGTTACAAAAGAAATTGAGCCGAAGCTTCTGGAAGCTTTTAAGGAAAAGAGCCACACAAAACGCGGAGCTGTTATTTCGGCAATCAAAGCCGGTTCCGCCGAAAAGCTGGATATATCCGACGATGAAAAGACCGCTTACGCGGAAGTGTTTGACGGATGTATAAAGGACATTTTTCTGAAGAAGATAAAAGTTGATAAGGTGCGTCTGGACGGAAGGGCTTTTGACGAAATCAGGCCCATCAGCGCCCAGGTGTCGGTTCTTCCCCGGACTCACGGTTCCGCGGTTTTCACGCGGGGCGAGACGCAGGCTCTTGCGGCCACGACCCTGGGAAGCTCGGCGGACAAACAGATAATGGACGAGCTTGAGGGAGATTACAAAAAGAGGTTTATGCTTCACTATAATTTTCCGCATTTTGCCACGGGTGAAGTGGGATTCCCCCGCGGACCCGGACGCCGTGAAATAGGCCACGGGAATCTTGCGGAAAGATCACTCTTCCCGCTTCTTCCCTCGGAAGAGCAGTTCCCTTACACGGTGAGAGTTGTGTCGGAGATTCTTGAATCCAACGGTTCTTCGTCAATGGCCAGTGTCTGCAGCGCCTGTCTGTCGCTGATGGACGCGGGCGTGCCGGTTAAAGACATGGTGGCCGGTATCGCGATGGGCATAGCGGATATAGGCGATGAAAAAGTGCTTCTTGTTGATATCGCCGGGGAAGAGGATCATCTCGGCAACATGGATCTTAAGATAGCCGGCACCAAAAAGGGCATCACCGCCGTTCAGATGGATCTCAAGATGGAGTCTCTTGACGCGGACACATTCAGGAAAGCGCTGGTGCTGTCAAAAGAAGCGCGCTGCAAAATCATAGACAAAATGTCCGAGGCTCTTTCAGGGTCGCGCGAGAAAGTGTCGGAGTTCGCTCCCCAGATAGATTCTGTGAAAATAAAAGTGGATAAGATAGGCGCTCTCATAGGCCCCGGAGGCAAAAACATAAAAGGCATAATAGCCGACACCGGCTGTGAAGTCAATGTTGATGATGAAGGTCTTGTGCAGCTTGCCGCCGACAGCACTGAAAGCATCAACGCGGCCAAACAGATGATAGAATATCTCGTGGGCGATGTTGAGGTCGGAAAAATCCACATGGGGAAAGTGATAAAGACAGTTAATTTCGGAGCTTTTGTGCAGATATATCCCGGCACGGAAGGCCTGGTTCACATATCCGAACTTGCTCCGAAAAGAATAAACATGGTCACTGATGTGGCGCAGGAAGGCGATCAGCTTCTTGTCAAGGTGCTTTCCGTCGACGACAGAGGTAAGATAAGACTGTCCCGCAAAGAGGCGTTGAGAGAGCTGAACATAAGCGACGAAAGCCAATATAATAAGTGAAATCTGAGAGGAGCGCAACTGCGGAACTGATTTCTTTTTTCAGGGAATGCTATTCTCTTATGAAGGTGAAAGGAATAAGGGAATTTGAATTTGAAAAAGGCGAAATCAGAATCAGCATAAAAAGAAGCGCACGCCACGGCGCATCCGCCGCGGCGGATGAAGCACTTTCAGCCGCGCCGGTATTAACGCCGCGGACGCAAGCGCCGCGGAAGCTTAAGACTCTTCCTGAACCCGCGGAAAAGAAAGTTTTAAACACAATAAAATCTCCCCTCGCGGGGGTGTTTTATAACGCTGCGTCTCCGAATTCAAAGCCCTATATAAAACCGCCGTGCAATGTCTCCGGGGGTGAAACGCTCTGTATAATTGAGGCGATGAAAGTCATGAACGAGATTGAAAGCCCTTCAAGCTGCAGGGTAATCAGAATGATAGCCAAAAACGCTGAGCTTGTAAAAAAAGACGAAGATCTTTTTGAGATAGAATAAGCGCCGTATAGACGGGAAAGTTAAACTTAGGGGGATGATATGAAAATTACGGATGTTGTTATCAGGATGGCGAAAGGTTCTTCTAAGATAAGAGCTTTTGCTGTTGTCACTTTTGACGATGATTTCACGGTGAACGCTTTTAAAGTTGTTGAGGGGGAGCAGGGTCTTTTTGTGGGTTCTCCTTCACAGAGAGGAAACGACGGAAAATTTTACAACACGATCAGAATAAAGAGGGATTCGGAAATAAACAGCGAAATCACCGAGCAAGTTCTTGCCAAATACGACGAAGCCGTAGGCGCGCCGAGACGTGAGGAAAGCGCCGGGGCCAAGACGGCGGACGCTGACGCGCCGCCGGAATTTGAAGAACCCGCGTAAAAAAAATGGGGACGGTGCAAGACAGTGTGACAGTAGGAAGTGTGGGAGAAATGATGAAGTTTACATTGTATTACTTGTTTTTGTATCGTTCTCTATATAGGACAAACAATTTTTTATGCTACTGTCACACTGTCTTGCACCGTCCCCTTCTGTGATGTTAAAAAGCGTTTTTTTAGGCCTTGTGCAGGGGCTCACAGAGTTTCTGCCTGTTTCGTCGTCAGGCCATCTTGTTTTAGCCAACAGCATTATGGGAAGATCTTCCGTGGCGGCTTTTGAGGAGACGGCGTTTCTTCATCTGGCAACGCTTCTGGCTGTTTTTTTCTATTTCAGAAAAGGTTTAACTTCTCTCGTTCTCGATTTTTTCAGACGGAGCGGCACAAAGGCGAGAATGACGGTTCTTTATCTTTTTATAGCCAGCATTCCGGCGGGCGTCGCCGGAGTTCTGGCGAAAGACGCTCTTGGGCGTGGTTTCGCCGCGAACACGGTGTGGATATCGCTTTTCTTTCTTATTAATTCGGCGCTGCTTATAGGAAGCGATTTTATAAAAGAAAAAAGAGAGCGCCTTGACGGCAAAAAATCATTTTTCATAGGAATTTTTCAGGCGCTGGCTCTTCTTCCCGGCGTTTCACGCAGCGGTTCCACGATAGGGGCGGGTGTTTTTTTCGGCATACCCCGTGAGAAAGCGGTGGAGTTTTCTTTTTATATGAGTATCCCCGCCGTTCTTTTCGGCAATTTGCTTTTGTGCAGTTTTGACGGTTCTTTTTTAACCGCACCCATGCTTGTTTCTTCCGTCGCCGCTTTTTTGTCCGGTTTGGCGGCCATAAGTTTACTGATGATGATGGTGAAAAAATCCAAACTCAGATATTTCGGTTTTTACACGCTGGGGGTGGCGGTGATAAACCTGTTTTTTATATGAGCCAAAAAATATGAGCAAAAAGAAAGATAATAAATCAAACGGCAATGAGGCGCCCGACCGTTCTGCCGATATAGCCGGTATTCTGCTTGTCGCGGCGGGTTTGATGATGGCGCTGTGGCTTAACTGGGAACCCTCTCAGGGTTTTATAGGAAGGAATATCGCCGCGGCGTCCTATTATCTTTTCGGCTGGGTGTCCAATGTTTTTTCGTTATTACTAATTGTTTCAGGGGTTCTTCTTGTCGCCAAAATAATCGTGCCTGACTTCTGGAAGAAACTCGGCGGCTTAGCGCTTCTTCTGATAGCCGTGTGCGCCGCCGTCCATATGTCTTTTATGGGCAGAGAGCCCCGGATAAGTCCGGCGGGCAAAGCGGGCGAAATACTTGGAGTGCTGCTGAGAAATCTCTTAGGTAAAAAGGGAGCCTTTGTGGCGGCTTTTGCCGCGGCTCTGGCCGCCTTTATAATGGCTTTTGATATGAGCGCGATGAATATTCTCAAGGCGATGGCCTATCCTTTTGTGAAAGCCGCCGCGGGATTAAAATTTATTGCAGGATTGTTCAAAAAACGTTCGGCGGCTGTCTCCGCCGCGATAGTCAAACCCCGCCCGGCGCTTAAACCCAAAGGCGGAAAAATCAGGAAAGTTCGTCCGTCTGTTTCCAGTGCTGATGACGCCCCTTCGACAAGCTCAGGGCAGGCTCCTTTGACAGACTCAGGGCAAGTTCCCTGTTTTGACGACTCCGGCGGGAGTGATTCCCGCGCGGACGGCGCGCTCTCCGCGAAGAGCCATGAGGAATATCTTCTTCCGGGCACGAATGTGCTGCTTAAAAGTCCCCGTCAGGAAAAAGAATCGCCCGTTACCAAACCTCTTGAAGAGGCCTTCGCCTCGTTCGGCATAAGCGCCGAAGTGCGTGATGTCGTTATAGGCCCGGGGGTGATAAGGTATGAACTCGCGGTGCCGCCCGGTCAGAAAATATCAGCCATACAGAGTTTAAGCAATGATATAGCCATGCAGCTTCGCGCGGAATCAATAAGGATTCTCGCTCCTATACCGGGCAAGGCTGCCGTTGGAATAGAGGTGCCCCGCGCCAAGAGGGAAAAGATAAGCCTCAGGGAGCTTTTAGAATCCGAGAGTTTTACTATGTCTCCCGCCAAACTGCCTGTGGTGCTCGGGAAAAATGTCGTGGGTGATTCCGTGGTTGCTGATTTGGCCACAATGCCTCATCTTCTCATAGGAGGCGCCACGGGTTCGGGTAAAAGCGTCACCATACATAACCTTATTCTGAGTTTGCTCTACAAATATTCCCCGCACGATCTGAAAATGATTCTTATAGACGCGAAAATGGTTGAGCTCACCGTTTACAATGACATTCCTCATCTTCTCTCCCGCGTGCAGACAGATGTCCACGGCGCTGTGGCGTCACTTAAATGGGCTGTCTTTGAAATGGAGAGAAGGCTGAAACTTTTTTCCGAAAACGGCGTGAGAGATATAGCCGGTTTTCACGAAAGCTGTGGAAACCTTCCTTATATAGTGATTGTGATAGACGAGCTCGCCGATCTTATGGCAGTGGCGCAGAAAGACATGGAGCTTGCCATAACACGTCTTTCGCAGATGTCGCGTGCCTGTGGAATACATCTTGTCTTGTGCACACAGCGTCCGTCGGTGAATGTTATCACGGGCGTGATAAAAGCCAATTTGCCGGCGAGAATTTCACTGCATGTGCTTTCAAAAATTGATTCCCGCACCATTCTGGATTCGCCGGGTGGAGAGTCTCTTCTTCTCCACGGAGATATGCTTTATCTTCAGCCGGGTTCGAGTTTTCTGGAGCGTCTCCAGGCGCCTTTTGTTTCGCGCAAGGAAGTGCAGAAAATCGTCAAATTCATAAAGAGCCAGAACATTGAGTTTGATTATCTGGATTTGGTCAAGGAAGTGAAAAAAACCGATTTCTCCTCCGCGAAGATAAGAGATGATATATTCTGGGAAGCCGCAGAATTTGTTGTTTCTCAGGGCAAAGCGTCCACATCTCTTTTGCAGAGACGCTTTCGTGTGGGATACGGCAGGGCCGCCGGATTGATGGATACGATGTACGAACTCGGTATAGTGGGCGACGAGCTCGGGCCCACGAAAGGGAAGGAGATTCTTTGCGACGAGGAGACGCTTGAGCGTCTCAGGGATAACCTGTGATAAAAATAATTTTATTTTTTCTGGCGGCGGGGCCGGTTTTCGCGCTGCCTCCGGCGGGGCAGCTGAAGCAAATATCTCTCGCGGCCGAAGGTGCGCCGGGGCTGAAAGTGCGAGATCCCGCTGCCGAATTCCGCAGGGAGATTGAAGACGCGGAAACGATAGAAGTTTCTTTCAGAAAAACGACGAGAATTAAGGGCTCCAAGAAATCTTTCCCCGTAAGCGGGAAAATATACTACATAAAGGAACCGCTTCTTTTCAGGGCGGAGCTTCCCGCCGAGGCGCTGCAGATAGACGGGAAAACAAGAAAAAGATTTGTGAAAAAACACAATGAAATTTATATAGACGAATGGCACGGAGGGAATCCGCTTTTTATGTATTTTGACATTCCCGGCGGCGTTTATGAGGGCGGCTCCTCTTCGTCATGTATTGTTTTTTGCGCGCAGAGGGACGGTGATAAAATAGAAGCTGTATACGACAGGAAGGAAAAAATGCTAAAATCCATAAAAGTTGAGAATCCCGTTATGGAAACATTTACGGAGATAGAATCGTGGAATACGAACGCGGAAATTTCTTCTGACGTTTTTACTTTTCCGCGCGATGCCAAAAGGATAGATATGAGAAAATGACGCTTGCCAACAAAATAACTTTTCTGCGGATGACGGGAATACCCTTTTTTATGGTTATGGTGAGTAAGGGCGGTTTCTGGAATTATGCGTCGGCGTTTTTTATATTTGTGTTTCTCGCTTCCACCGACTGCGTGGACGGGATAGTGGCGCGCCGCAGAAAAGAGGTAACAGTGCTGGGTGAATTTATGGACCCTCTGGCCGACAAACTTCTGGTCACATCTGCGCTGGTTTATTTTACGACCGTTGAATGGCTCCATGTGCACTGGTGGATGGTTGTCACAATAATATCGCGGGAATTTATAATATCGGGTCTCAGGGTGCTCGCGGCAAGGCACAAAATATCCATTCCCGCGCTGATTTCGGGGAAGGTGAAGACGACGGTACAGCTTACGGCGATAATTACGACGCTTATTATAATAATGCTTCAGAGCGCGTCCGTAAAATGGGATTTTTATTACGGCTGGTTTGACACTGTTTATAAACTTCCCATGTATCTTATGCTTTTTGCCGTGGCCTCCACAATTTACAGCGGCGTCAGATACATAAAGGAATATTTTTATTTGTTCGGAGAGGATATTTGAATTAAAAAGAATTTTATGTAAAAAATGAACAAGAAACAGCTTGCAATTTTTGAAGGCCGAAGAATCCGCCGACTTTGGGACGGGAAAAAAGAAAAGTGGTATTTTTCGGTAATTGATATTATTGCCGTTCTTACTGAACAGCCCGATTTTAAAAAATCGAAAAGTTATTGGACTACTCTTAAAAGTCGCTTAAAACAGGAAGGAAGTGAGTTGGTCACAAAATGTGACCAACTGAAATTGCAATCTACTGACGAAAAATTTTACAAAACCGATGTAGCGGATGTGGAAACATTGTTGCGCCTTATTCAATCTGTGCCAAGTCCAAAAGCTGAACCGGTTAAACTTTGGCTTGCCAAAGTCGGCTATGAACGAATGCAAGAAATAAGAGATCCGGAAAAAGCGCTTAATCGCGGTCGGGATTATTGGCAAAGAATGGGCAGAAGTGCAAAATGGATTCAGCAAAGAATGATGGGACAGGAAGTCAGAAATAAATTGACGGATTATTGGAAAGACAATGAAGTTAAAGAAAAAGACGAATATGCCATTTTGACAAACCAGAAAAGGCGGCCGCATTGCCAAAAATGCGCGCAAAGAATTGGAGAATAAAACGGGTAAAAAAGTAGTAAGCGGAGAAAGTTTTTTACAATCTCCTAAAAGAGAAAAATTGAGAGGGAGTATATAATGACTCATGGAAAGTAAGACAAGAAAAAAATGGAGGGTTTTGACTTGAAGTTTTGTAGTAAGCTTGAATATCTGCTGGATAGGGACCATGGTGTGGAGTATGATTCAGGGAGAGAGTTATGAAAAAGCTGATAACATTTCTGGCGACAGGCTTTGGGGTTTCGCGTTACGCGCCTCACCCGGGGGAAGGGACGATAGGCACGCTTGTGGGCGTTGTTATTTTCGTAATATGGCCGGATTCCAGACTTTATCCGAACGAGTTCTGGCTTCTTCTGCTGCTGGGGCTGATGGCGGGAGTTTATATATCAGGAGAAGCCGAGGAAATATTCGCGCAGAAGGATTGTCCGCTTATAGTTATAGACGAGATAATGGGTTTTCTCATTGCCGCGGCTTTTATCCCCAAAACTTTTTGGATGATATTTTTGGCTTTTATAATATTTCGTATTTTTGACGGGCTCAAGCCCAAGCCCATAAGGCTCGCGGAGAATCTTTCCGGTGGATGGGGAATAATGGCCGATGATGTTGTTGCGGGAGTGTTTACTAACATCATAATGCAGATTGTGGTGTTCCGTTTTTTTTAAATTATGAAAGAAACAGTAATCAATTCTATAAACGCCGGCTTTGAAAACAAAAGCCTTGAACTTTCCGGTTGGGTAGATTCCATACGGGATCACGGCGGCGTTCTTTTCGCTGATTTGAGAAACCGCTCTGGCAAAATACAGCTTGTTTTTGACGTCTCCGATAAGAGCGGCGATTATGCAACCGCGGTGAATGCTCTTCGCGTTGAATTCGTGGTGAAGGTGAAAGGGATAATATTCAAAAGGCCGTCCGATTCAGTAAACAAGAAAATCCCGACGGGGGAAGTGGAATTGAAAGTGGAATCTTTTGAAGTGCTTAACGAGGCGCGTCCTCTGCCGTTTTATCCCGGCGAAAAAGTGGGAGACGAGACAGCTTTGAAATACAGGTTTCTTGATTTGAGAAGCCCGGGCATGATGAGAAATCTGGAGGCCGTTGACAGATTGATGAGGATAACGAGAGAATATTTTTCATCGCTCGGTTTCTGGGATGTGCCGACGCCCATGCTCACAAAATCAACACCGGAAGGGGCGCGGGATTACCTTGTTCCCTCGCGCACAAGGCAAGGTTCTTTTTTCGCGCTGCCTCAGTCGCCTCAGCTTTTTAAGCAGGTGCTTATGGCATCAGGCGTTGAGCGTTATTATCAGATAACAAGATGTTTCAGGGACGAGGATTTGAGAGCCGACAGGCAGCCGGAATTTACCCAGATAGACATGGAAATGTCTTTCGCGTCTTCCGGCGAAATTATGGAAACCGTCTGGCAACTCCTGGTGAAGATCTTCGGGGCTTTTAATCATAAGCTTCCGCAAGCTGTTTTTATGAAATATGATGAGGCCGCCGCGTCTTACGGTTCCGACAAGCCGGACATGAGTCTTGACATAGGCCTTTTAGAGGATATAACTGAAGTTTTCAGAGAAAGTGAATTTAAAGTTTTCAGAACCTCCGTTGAGAGCGGAAACAAAATAGTTGCTTTTTTGTGCGAGGCCGGAGGTGCGCCGGGGCTGGAAGTGCGCCGCGGCGTGCGTGCGGATTTTTCAAGAAAAGAGCTTGACGGCGCGGTGGATGACGCTAAGAAACTCGGCGCCGGCGGTCTTGTGTGGATAAAGAAAACCGGCGATGAACTCAAAAGCCCGGTCGTCAAACTTTTTAATGATGAAGAAAAAAACGCGCTGAGACAAAAATTCCCCGGCGACGGGGTGATATTCGCCGGAAGTACCAAAGATTCTTTTACTCTTATGGGCGAGTTGAGGAAAATATTCGCGCTCAGAAGAGGAATGAAAAAAGAAGGCTTTTTCCCAATGTGGGTTGTGGAAGCGCCTCTTTTTGAGAAAAACCCGGAAGGACGGCTGCAGGCGGTTCATCATCCTTTCACAGCGCCTATAGGAGATATTTTTTCGGATGATCCTCTTTCTCTCAAATCGCATTCTTATGACCTCGTTATAAACGGCGAGGAAATAGGCGGAGGTTCCGTGAGGATACACAAGGCGAAAGAACAAATAAAAGTTTTTGAGATTATGGGAATAAGCGAGAAGGAATACGGCGAAAAGTTCGGTTTTCTTCTTGATGCGCTTTCGTACGGATGCCCGCCTCACGGAGGTTTTGCCTTCGGGATGGAGAGACTGGCGGTGAAACTTCTCGGTCTGGATTCCATAAGAGACGTTATAGCTTTTCCGAAAACCCAGAACGCATCCTGTCCGCTGACCCACGCGCCGGATGTTGTTTCGCCGCGTCAGCTCAGGGAGCTCGGCCTGAAGCTGACGGAGGAATGAGAGCGTTAAAACCGGTGCGGCTTAAAGGCCGGTATAATATCTTAGCATCAAAGGAAAACAAATAATGAAATACAAGATATTTGTCAGTGGGGTTCAAACTGAGCTTGGGGACGAAAGACGGGAAGTAAAAAATTTTATAGGGAATAATTCGTTGCTTAAGGATTATTTTGATGTATATATATTTGAAGATGCGCCGGCAAGAGGGAAAGCCTCAAAAAAAATATATCTGCCAGAAGTAGAAAAAAAAGATATTTATATCGGAATATTAGATAAAGAATATGGCAATGTTAAGAGAGGCGAACAATCACCAACTGAAAAAGAATACCGTAAAGCTCAGGATGGCGATAAGGAAATAATTATTTTCATAAAAGGGAGTTCGCGAGAAAAAAGGGATGAGCGATTAAAGAAACTTATAACCGAGATAAGAAATCCGGATACCGGATACAAATATTCGAGATTTAATACCATCGAGGATTTTAGAACTAAATTACATGAAAGTTTAATAGATTTTTTAAGAGATGAAGGAATAGTAGGCAGAACAGAATTTGATACAGCTATTGAAAAAGGCGCTTCTTTGAAGGAAATTGATGAAGATAGAATAAGATGGTTTTTAAGAACTGCAAAAGAAAAAAGAAATTATATTTTGGATATAAACACGCCTGTTAAGGATATTTTAATACATCTTAACTTACTGAGAGATGGTAAAATATCTAATGCAGCAATCTTATTATTTGGAAAAAATCCAAAAAAATACCATATACAATCCGAAATAAAATGTATACAATTACCGGGAACAGAAGTAGAAAAACCTTTTTCTTCATACCATATTTATGACGGAACCCTTTTTGAGCAGATAGACAGGGCTTTAGCATTTGTTCTTGATAGTATAGGTATGCCGGTTGTTCAGCAGGCAGGAACAGCGCAAGTGGCAAGGCCGTATGAAATTCCGGAATTTGTAATACAGGAAGCTATTGTAAATGCTGTTGCTCATAGAAATTATTACTCCACTGGTGCGGTTCAGGTTATGATATTTATAGACAGGGTTGAAATATGGAATCCCGGCAAACTACCGCCGCAGCTCACAATAGGACAATTAAAAAAACGTCATGCATCATATCCCAACAATCCATTACTGGCAGAAGTTTTATATCTTACCAGCTATATTCAAAAAGCGGGTTCAGGAACTCTTGAAATGATAAAACAATGCAGGGAAAAAGGACTTCCTGAACCCGACTTCAATGTTAACAGAGGAGAATTTAGGGTCGTTATCCCGAGAGATATATTAACTGAGAGCAGGGCAAAACAATTAGGATTGAATGAAAGGCAGTTAATGGCAATTAAGTATATAAAAGAACACGGAAAAATAACAAATAAAGAATATCAAAATATCACAGGGCTAAAAAAACGGCAGTCTACAGATGATTTAAAATTACTCGAAGAAAAAGCAGTGATTGGGAGAATAGGGAAAACAGGCAAAGGAGTTTATTATATATTAAGGGGCGCCAAAGGGGCGCCAAAGGGGCGAAAGGGGCAATGAAATTTGAAAAAGCGCGGCTGTATAACGCTAAGGGCGAATGCCTTTTGAACAGCGTTGAAATAGCGGACACTTTTCTCAGCCGTCTCAAAGGCTTGCTCGGAAGAAAAAAAATAGAGAAGGATTACGGCCTTCTTCTTAAGCCCTGCGCTTCAATACACATGTTTTTTATGAAATTTCCCATAGACGTTTTTTTTCTTAAAGAGAAAAACGGTTCATACGAACTTTTGAGCGCTGCCCGGGGTGTGAAGCCGTGGAGAATGGCCTTTGCTCCGGAAGGAACAGCCGCCGTGCTTGAGACTGCCCCCGGAGCCGTGACCCCGGCGCAGTCCGGCGATATTTTCACAATAAAGTAAATACGTTCCCTTTTTTGCAAAATTATTTTGTCGCAATTTTGTCGCAAAAAAGTCGCATAAATGTCGCAAACGTAAAGTATAATAATATCAGGAAGGGGCTGGGGCAGGGACTGTCCATTTGAAGTCTGTTG
>SWCC01010133.1_pt1 | contig 19483 bp, 10 predicted proteins | sample 4692971 | NCBI WGS metagenome assembly SWCC01 (sample SAMN10267277, study PRJNA491770) | bioreactor metagenome | isolation source: DHS bioreactor inoculated with subseafloor sediment | place: Japan: off Shimokita Peninsula | collected 2006-08 | reverse complement strand
TTGTTGTCAATAAGTTTAACATTGTCAAAAACTTCAGCAATTTTGGTGTCGCCAGAATAGTATAAGGAATCGCCGAAAAGGTTGAGGGTGTCGCTTGCTTCAATATGCACGTTGCTGTAGGCCTTCATGCTATTGCTTTTATTGTTCAGGTGAGCAGAATCGCAGTAAAGGAAAGCGCCATCGTGCTCAAAAATAGCATTGCCAATGATGCGCTGCACATCTTCGCCAAGTGCTTTATTGTAGGACATAATATCGGCCTGAATCAACCTGATTTTGCGCGGCTGCTGGGCAAATAAGGTGAGTGTAAAAAAACTCAGGATGAAAACAGGCAGGATTTTGCGCAAGGTCATTTGAGGATCGGATTGATACTGCAAAGCTAAGAAATTGTTGATTACCCATGAAAGGGCTGAAGAAAGGTTGTAAATGAAGCTTAACAATGGGTTGCAACCCCTTGGCCACCTAACTTGCAATGATTATTTTAAGGATTGTCCTAACAGGTTTGGTGCCTGAGGGTCTCGAAGGCTAACCTGTTAGGTCTTTTTAAAGTATGATTATAATCAGTAGTGACCGATTAAAGTCCTTATAATTGAAAGAGATTACCTTCGGTGAGCTCCGTTTGGTCGGTTCATCACTTCACTTCGTTGCGTTACCAATGACATCTTTTTGTAAGTGCCAGATTATCAGAATGTGCTGGCGCGCGTTTCCTAACGCGTGCATACGGAGTATTTGGCCGATTTGTCATCTTCGCTTCAAGGCCCTTTTTTAGGTCTATGTACTCTGAATGACAAGTGTTTATCTTTTAATGAGAAGAGGATTGGGAGTGGAAGGAAGCTCCGTTTCCTCCCACCCCCAATCATCAATAAACCTCGTAAAATGCTGTCATTCTGAGCGAAGCGATGAACCGACCAAACGGAGCTCACCGAAGGTAATCTCTTGAATTTCTCCGGCCACTACTGTAATAAAATCAAATTATTGAATCTCATTTCATTTGAATCATATACCGGATACTAATGAAAATCAAACAATGCTGGAAATTTTTTGTTAAAAAGGAATTCAATTTCCCGGGCGTTCCACTGGCGATTACACATGAAGATACAAAAGGTAATCAGCGGAATTTTCATATTTTAATCACCTAAACTTTTAGAAAATGGAAAACAAGGTGCTGGCTTTCGAATACATTACAGCGTATCTTTTCAACGATGAAAAGATTGTAGAAGTTGCTAAAAAAGATCTATCCATTACTGATGAGGACAAAACGGAGCTGATGAACATCCTGGATACTTTAGGGACGATGTCATCGAATGCGCGCAATTTTGTTTTGCTGCAGCAGGAAGATATTGCAAAGCAAAGAAGAATGAATACAGCCAATATGGAAAACACCAATCAAACCATAATGAGTATGAAGTCATCGCTTCAGGATGTAATTCGTGATGCCAAAACAGCCTATAAATTTGTATTGTGGATGTATGTGATGGCCTTTTTTCTTGGTATTGCACTTATTGTGATTGCGGTAATTTTTGCCGCTCAGGGAAAAATGATTTTGTCCATTGCCTTTGGTACCATTGGTTTGATTGATATTGTAACACATTTTATCTTTAAACCACCCCTTGAATTGCAAAGCAGCCGTTCAAATCTCACCCAATTGATGATTGTTGTTACCAACTGGTTTGCCGACCTGATGAACCTGAATGCATTTATGGCGCAAAAGGGTCCGGACATTACCCTGGACGAGATCAATCAGATTTCGGATAAGTTGAATGCCAATACGGCCAAAAGCCTTGACCTGATTGAGCGCTACAGTGAGCCATCAGGAAAGAGTACACAAAATATGACAGAACCAAAAGGCTGAGGATACGGGATATTGAGTCTAATTCTTAAAAAATCGACTTTGCAGTATAAGTAGTGAAGAGTTCCAATGCCATAGTTCCGGCAAGTGAATTTCCGGCATCATTCAACCCCGGTGACCACACGGCAATGGCAAGCTCGCCTGGCATTACAGCAACAATTCCCCCGCCAACGCCACTTTTGCCGGGCAGCCCGACGCGGTAGGCAAATTCGCCCCCTTCGTCATATAAACCACAGGTCTGCATCAGTGCATTGATGCGTTTGGCCTGCCGTGGCCCGCAAACCAATTTGCCGTTAATTGGATCAATACCGCCATAAGCCAGAAAAAGAAAGGCCCTTGCCAGATCGGTGCAACTCATGGCCAAAGCGCATTGATGATAATATACATCCAGCACTTTTTCCACTTCATTGGCAAGGTTTCCATAGCTTTTCAGGAAATGTGCCAGGGCTGCATTGCGGTGCCCGGTGGCTTTTTCTGAGGCGGCTACCTCAAGGTCATACTCAAGCAAAGGATTATTGGCACAATCGCGCACAAAATCCACCAAACAATTGAGGGGATTCGGGTTCTCCAATACAATACAATCCGTTACCACCATTGCCCCGGCATTGATAAAAGGGTTTCGTGGTCGCCCGTTTTCATATTCAAGCTGCACCAGGGAGTTGAATTTATTTCCACTGGCTTCACGGCCAACCCTTTCCCACAGGGTATCTCCCATGCTTTCCATAACCTTTGCAAGTGTAAAAACCTTGCTAATGCTTTGTATACTGAAGCGTTCCTGCGCATCGCCACAGGTAAAAAAATCGCCGCGAACAGTGCATACGGCCATTCCAAATTTTTCCGGTGATATTCTGGCTAACGCAGGAATGTAGTCGGCAACTTTTCCTTGTTTGAGCAGGGGCAATACTTCCTGATGAATCCTGTTGATAACGGATTGATAATCCATAATGGGTAGAATGAATGATTGGATTTTTGCCAAAATTAAGACTTTTGATCCTTTACTTTTCGATTGAGGGTGCAAAATTGATTGTATTGACCTATTTTTGTAACTATAACCACCTACATATGCCTACAAGTATTTACTCCCTCATTTCACGAAAGTTTTATTTTGACGACACTGCATTCATCAATCTGATGAAGAAGCGGATTTATAACGTCCTGCTGATTGCCAGCAATTATGATTCATTTGTGCTTGAAGGTGATGGCCGTATTGATGAGCAGATATTTAACGAATACGTTTCGCTGAGTTTGCGCTATCCGCCACAGTTTATTCAGGTGCCTACGGAACAGGAAGCCATGCAGGTGCTTAAAGAACAGAATATTGATTTGATCATCACCATGCTCAGTATGGGCAAAACCGAAACTTTTGATTCTGCCAAGCGGATTAAATCTCGGTATCCGGCCATACCCATAGTGGTGCTGACTTCTTTTTCGCGCGAAGTTTCCATTACTGTCGCCAGCGAAGATCATTCCGCCATTGATTATGTGTTTAGCTGGCTGGGCAATGCCGATATTTTGCTGGCCATCATAAAATTGATTGAGGATAAGATGAATGCCGATCACGATATCCTGGATATAGGTGTGATGGCCATTTTGCTGGTTGAGGACTCCAAACGGTTTTATTCAAGCTACCTGCCCAATATTTATAAAATCATCTTCAAGCAGTCCAAATCATTTATGACTGAAGGCCTTAATGAGCATCAAATGATGCTTCGCATGCGCGGCAGGCCTAAGATTTTACTGGCAACCAACTATGAAGAGGCGGTCTTCTATTACGAAAAATACAAAAACAACCTGTTGGGGATTATTACCGATACTTCGTATCCCCGAAATGGGGAATTGGACAAAATGGCTGGTTTCCGGCTGGTAGATAAGGTAAAGCGTGGCGATGAGTTTATGCCCATTCTCATGCAGTCGAGTGATTTGTCCAATCAGTTCCTGGCGCGAGAGAAACGGGTAGGCTTCATTCATAAACATTCAAAAACCCTATCCATCGAATTGCGCAATTTTATCATGAACTATTTTGCTTTCGGTGATTTTTTATTTGTTGATCCCGAAACAAGAAAAGAAATTGCCCATGCAAGTGATTTGAAATCGCTTCAGCAACGGATTTTTGAAATACCGGATTCTTCGCTGGAATATCATGTTTACCGAAATCACGTTTCCAAGTGGCTTAATGCCAGGGCGTTGTTTCCTCTTGCGGAGTTGTTTGGCGATTTGCGCCCGGATGATTTTAAGGACTTAGATGAAATCCGTAGGTTTATTTTTGATGCCATTGCCACTTTCAGGCTGAACAAGGCTCGTGGGATAATTGCCGAGTTCAACCGCGATAGTTTTGATGAATACCTTAGTTTTACCAGGGTAGGGCAGGGTTCCATTGGTGGGAAAGCCAGGGGCCTTGCCTTCCTTGATTCACTCATCAAAAGAAACCGTTTGCTCGACAAGTGGCCTGGTGTAATTGTTTCCATTCCGCGCACGGTTGTGCTGGGCACAGATATTTTTGATGAGTTCATGGAGGACAACAATCTTTACAAGGTGGCTTTGTCCAATGCCTCGGATGAGGAAATACTTGAACAATTTGTGTCTGCCCGTTTGCCTTTCCGTTTGCATGAAGATTTATATACCTTCATCAGTGTCGTTAAAAAGCCCATCGCGGTGCGGTCTTCCAGTTTGCTCGAAGATTCATATTATCAGCCGTTTGCAGGGATTTATTCCACCTACATGGTGCCCAATTTTATTGATGATGAGCGACTGACCATCGAAAACCTGAGCAATGCCATAAAGAGCGTTTATGCCTCGGCGTTTTATCATGATTCAAAATCATATATGACGGCCACTTCCAATGTGATTGATGAGGAAAAAATGGCCATTGTTTTGCAGGAAGTTACCGGTTCAAGATACGGGGAACGTTTTTATCCAACTTTATCGGGGGTGGCGCGATCCATAAATTTCTATCCCATTGACCCGGAAAAGTCGGAAGATGGCATTGCCAACATTGCACTTGGGCTGGGCAAATATATTGTGGATGGCGGTTTAACACTGCGCTTTTCACCCAAATATCCTAAAAAAATATTGCAACTTTCGGTCCCTGATCTGGCCCTGCGCGAAACTCAGAAGCATTTTTATTCCCTCGATCTCAGCCCGGGCTCATTCACTCCAACCACCGATGACAGTTCAAATTTGTTGCGGCTTACGGTTGCTGAGGCCGAACCTGATGGCTCGCTGCGGAACATTGTTTCCACTTTCGACTACGAAACTAATATGCTTCGTGAGGGAATGTTCGGAAAAGGCCGACGGGTGGTAACATTTTCCAATATCCTCAACCACAATGTTTTTCCATTGGCTGAAATACTGGCAACCCTGCTTGAAACCGGAGAAAAAGAGATGAGCAAACCCATTGAAATTGAGTTTGCCGTAGAGCTTAACCGTGTAAAAGGGAATCCTTCATTGTTTAATGTACTGCAAATAAGGCCGATAGTCGATAACAGGGAAGCCATTGAAGCCCACCTTGAAGAAATTGAAGAAATAGATACCCTCATATACGCTCATCACGCTTTGGGCGATGGAATGGTAAACAATGTTTTTGATATTGTGTATATCCGCACGGAGTCATTCAACCCGGCCGAAAACCTGCATACCGCTGAAAAGGTAGGTCGCATCAATGAAAAATTTGTGGCCGAAAACCGGAATTACATTCTCGTGGGTCCCGGCCGTTGGGGCAGCAGCGACCCATGGTTGGGCATTCCCGTTAAATGGCCACAGATTTCTGCAGCCCGGGTCATTGTTGAGTCGGGACTTGAGCATTACCGCATCGATCCCAGCCAGGGAACGCACTTCTTCCAGAATCTTACCTCCTTCAGGGTTGGCTATTTTACCATCAATCCCTTTATTAAGGATGGTTTTTACGATCTGGATTTCCTGTCGGCACAGCCCGCTTTCTACGAAGATGAAGTCATTCGCCATGTCCGGTTCAACAATCCCCTTACGGTTATGATCGATGGCAAGAAAAATCTGGGCGTAATTTTAAAGCCAGAGGAGGATTGATTGATCTGTGCGGTGTCTAAGGGTTGGTATCCTTGGAGTTCCTCAGGGTAAATTTAGTGTTTTTGGTGCTCTGAATTGCTTTGCTTTCGGGATTTAATTCCTTGAATCTTATTCAAAATAACGAACATAAATTCAGGCGAAATTGTGGGATTCTTTTTCTGAAACGTCTTTGTTAAAATTGGGAAGACTAAGCACAGAATAGCAGAGATGCAATAATGGATTTTGTCATGCTCTTTGCTGATGATGATGGCGAAAGCAATACCATGGTAGGTTTTGAATCAGGTATCAGGAATGAAGCTCTTTTATTTGAAGAAGCGGTTGAAGTGGGCAAAGCAACAACATCTCCAAATGGAATTTTTAACTGGTCAGTAAATTCGTATTCCGAAGACCATGATCAAAATTATCCGAATCCTGATAAACAGAACACCATCTTTCCATATCATGTTAGAAATTAATTAGAAGTATTTTTTTTACTTGATTTTTCGGCCTGGACAATATGAAACTCAGCGGTGGTCATTAATTGCCTGGAAATTTTAACTTCATGCTGAAAAAGATAATCTTATTTGTGGTGTGTATTGCGATAAAATGGTTAATGGTGAAAGAATGAACCTCCTTAAAATGATGGTTCTTGATTAATCCATTGCCTGTTGGTTGGTTAGTTTGCTAAAAGTGCCTCACATTGAGGCACTTTTAGAAATTTTGCTGCTACTGATTAATCAATCCGTAGATTATCGGGTTACCTGCCGTTGAATTCCTGACCAGATGAAATGATTCCTGGTTGCTTGTTCCAACCTTTCGGCCAGGTGAGATGAAAAAATAACAGATTATTTTAAAAACTTACTTAATAATAAAATCCATGAAAATAAAGAATTGTCTCGCCATATTTTTCATCCTCCTTGGCTTTCAGATTCAGGCAATAGTTCCTGAAAGGGTTAATTGGTGGAAATTTGATCATCAGGCAAATCTCTTTCAACCTGAGGATGGATATAATGGAGTTCTTTCACTCACTGGCACCCACCAGGCTGCGGAAGGACCAGAAGTTGGGAACGGTTCCGTTAGGATAGGACCGGGCAGTTATTACAGTTTACAGCACAATATCTCACCCAATGGTGGAGGTAACAAAGTAAATGAGTATTCAATCCAGATTGATTTCAAGGTACCTTCTACCAGCATCTGGCATAGTTTTTTGCAAACAGATTCCGGCAATAGCAGCGATGCGGATATCTTTATCAACACTTCAGGAAATATCGGCGTTGCACCCACTGGTTACTGCAGCTCTAATGTTCTGCCCAATGAATGGTACCGCCTGGTTATTTCTGTAAAAAACGGCCATCATTTTAATTATTACCTCGAAGGAAACCTGGTTCTGGAGGGGATTACACAAAATATTGATGAACGGTTCTCATTTGAAAATTCCCTGCTGATGTTTGCAGATGAAAATGGTGAGGACGGACTTATCTATTGCTCAGAAATTGGTATATGGGACAGCGCTCTGACATCTTCACAAGTTTCGGAACTGGGAGGCTTTGGGCACAATACAGGTCCGTTTATTATGACCCGAATTCCTTACCTGCAGGCACCAGGGCCAAATACCATGACTATTTGCTGGCACGATACTGCCCGTAACGTTACCAGGGTTGAATATGGCATTGATCCAAAGCTGGGTATTTCCCTATCAGGAAACAACGAAATGATCAGTTTATCATACTGCTGGCATACCGTTAAACTCCAGGGCCTGCAGCCAGACACCCGTTATTTTTATAAGGTTTTTAGCGGAGATTCTGCCTCTGCTGTTTATTCGTTCAAAACAATGCCCGGTGCTGATTTTTCAGGTAAGATGCGATTTCTGCTTATGAGCGATAGCCATGCTTCCGACACCACAATGGCCGGTATTATTCTCAGGGCTGCAAGATCAAAATTCACTGAATTATACGGGCCTGATATCGAAAATCATGTGAACGGGATCTTTCACTCCGGCGATATTGTTGTCAGCGGTTCAAGCCCCGGACAATATACAACTCAGTTTTTCAAACCAATATCCACACTTTCATCAAATCTGCCGACCATGGTAGTGGCTGGAAATCACGAAGGTGAAAGCTCCTTTTTTTACAATTATCTTAAACTCGATGATTTTTCAGCTTTCCCTGAGGTACCTTCATTAAATGAAAAAATCTGGAGTATGAGATCCGGGAATTCTGTATTTATTGGGCTAAATACCAATATCACTGATCAGTTTGGTCAAATTCAGGCCCAATGGCTTGACCAGAAGTTAAATGAACTTGAAAGCGATACGCAAATTGATTTTGTCTTTATATTTTTTCATCATCCGCCATTTTCTGAACTTTGGAAATATGTAAATTCATATGATGCCGGTTCCAACTATGTTAAATATTCTATTCTCCCGGTTATCGGAAAGTACACCAAAACACAGTCGGTTCAATACGGTCACACGCATGGTTATGAGCGCGGTACCATTCAATCTGCCGAGGGTAAAGATGATTTCAGGATAGTCTGTGGAGGAGGCTGCGGTGGCCCGCTCGATCCATGGACCGAAGATGGAACCCAGGATGTGTCGAATATTCACTTGACCATCAGCAATTATTTTTTTCAGATACTGGAAATTGATGTTGCCCGTCACTCTTGCCAGAATACAGTTTACAGCCTTGGAACACTAACCAACCAGCATTCACCAACTGTTATGGACACCTGGTATAAAAAGAAAGATCAGCCAGGGCCACAGACTCCGGTTATCAAAACTGTTATTTTTGACGATCAACGCATACAATTTATTACTTCCGAATATATTGGAACGGATTCGTTGATGACAGTTGAAATACAGATCACTGACAGTGCCAATATGAACCTTTCCGTTGTCGACACCCTGTTCCATTGGAAAAATATTAATGGAATCAACGCCCGCTCAGAACCTGTTGATCTCAACCTTGGAATTGAACTAAGCAAAATTAACATCGGTACAAAATCCCTTCAGTTGAATAAGGCTTACAGTGTTCGCCTGAGACACAGGGATCACAATCTGAAATGGAGTTCATGGTCACCTGCATTCCCCCTCAAAGCTCCGGGAATTCCGGATGATACAGGACAAATGAATGGTAATTTCCCTAAGCAGAATTTTCCAAACCCCTTCCAAAACACCACCACTTTATTCTATAATATTCCAGAAAGAAGTGATGCGATGCTTCAGATTTTTGACAGGAATCTATCTTTTATTGACTAGCTTTGTGAGGGAATGAAAATTTAACGAACCTGTCAGGTAAACTGCAAAACTGAAGAACTCTCAAACGAAACAGTATCAGTAAATTGACATGCATCAACTATTCCGATTCAAAAAAATGGGTAGAATAAACAACCTTTTAACTTTTTCAATGCAAATATTAATTTAACAACCAGACACTGAATATGAAATACACACTGGCATTGCTTAGTCTAATTGCACTTACTGCTTGCAAACAGGTTGAAAATCAGCATCAACCCGTAAATTCCAATTTCTGGGGTCATAAGTTCTCATTGGCCAACGACATTCAATATGGTGAAGCAGCAGATCAAAAGCTTGATATTTATAGTCAGGGCGAGTGGATCGGTGAACCTGATTACTGGAAATCAGACAAGAAGACTCATCCTACACTCATTTACATACATGGTGGCGGGTGGCTGGGAGGTACCAAGAATCAGATAACGCCATTTATAATTCCTTACCTTGAAAAAGGATGGAATGTGGTTACGCTCGAATACAGAAAAGGCGAAGGAACGGCACCCCAGGCAGTGAACGACTGTATGCAGGCAGTTGAATGGGTAGGCCGTAATGCTGAAGCGTACAATATTAATCCACATAAACTCGTGATTTCCGGAGAATCGGCAGGAGGCCACCTGTCATTGATTACTGGTATGCTCAACAGCATTCCGGGCAGCAATAAATACTATGCCGGCGATAGCATAAGCATTATAGCAGTCGTTAATTGGTTTGGCATCACTGATATAGCTGGGGTTGATTCATATTTTAGAGGATTAAATCAAAAAAGCAATTATGCATCTGTTTGGATAGGCAACCAACAAAGAATGGATTCTTTATCCAAAGCATTCTCTCCTGTTCACCAAATTTGTAATGGAACTCCTCCAATAATCACAATTCATGGGCAGATTGACTCTGTAGTGCCTTACATTCAGGCTGTTAACCTACATAACCTACTTCAGGAAAAAGGTATTAAAAATGAGTTGGTTAGTATTCCACAAGGCAAGCATCTTGGCTTCCGCGACCAGGATTTTCAAGTTATTTTTACCCGAATTTTCGATTTTCTCGATAAATTATAGCCTTACTAATAATTCTGAATCACTATTGTCTGTTTAAATTTTATTTCGTCCCTGACGGGACCTGGGTTTGAATTCGTAATCGTTTATCTGCCAATATATTACCCCCGCCAAAAGGGCGGCTGTTTTTATATCAAAAAATTAAGTAAAGGCGGGCAGGCCTAATGGGATAAGTTTAGAATGGACGATATATAAGAGAAAAGAAGTAACCCCTAATTATTCAAAGTCACTTAGGCCTGCCCTACTGACATTAGCTGATCAACATAAAAACAACAGTCATTGAGGCGCGGACGAATTATATCAATGGCGTCTATGATTAAAAATAGTTTTCACCGGACAACAGTGATAGATTTTCATTATTTTTAAACAACATTAACGACGGAATAAAATGAAATAAAGGCGTACTTTTGTGTAAAAGATGAGTATATGTCTGCGCCAACGGCTTCTTACGAACAAATTCTACTCAGTAAGCTGAAAAACGATGACCAGACAGCATTTACCATCATTTTCACCAAATACTATGCTGATCTGGTTCGGTTTTCGTATGGCTTTACAAGAAATTCAAATGCTTCGGAGGAAATTGTTCAGGAAGTATTTCTAAAACTCTGGGAAAACCGCAATTCACTGGAAATTCATACCTCACTCAAATCCTTTTTGTTAAAATCGGTGCAGAATCGGTGTATTGACAGCCTCCGGCATGCAGCAATCACCAGTAAATATGCTTCCGTAATTCTGGATCATCCTATTCTGTTACAAAACGAAACCGAAAATTATATTTTATACTCTGACCTGGAAACTAATTTCAATCTGGCAATACGTAAGATACCAATCCAATTTGCTGAAGTTTTCAGGATGAGTCGGATAGAGATGCGCAGCTATGTGGAAATTGCTGCCATACTTGGTGTTTCGGTGCGGACGGTTGAAGTTCGCATAAGTAAAGCTTTAAGCCTATTAAGGGAAGAACTTAGGGATTTTCTTTTTATAGGATTAATACTACTCAATTTATAAAGTAGAAGAATAGGCCGCCACTTATTTTTGGGATGATATTTTTCATTGGCTAAAAAAAGTCAATGAATGAATGTGGATACTAAAACTTAAAACGTCATTATAACAACAGATAAAAATATGAACAAAACAGAATTCAGTTCGATTGATACTTTAATTTTAAGTTATCTTGAAGGCAGAGCCACCGGGGACGAAATCCTGATGCTCGAAGCCTGGATGGGTGAATCGGATGAAAATCGAAGATATTTCAGGCAGTTTAAAAATATATGGGAAGCAACAGTGGCATTGCCCATCTCAACCAATAAGGCATTAGCGAAAGTTTTGAAACAAATCAACCCAAAACAAAAAAGCCTAACTTTCTGGCAGTTTGCACAAAGGATTGCTGCGGTTTTATTTATTCCCGCGCTAATTACGGTGATCTGGATGTATTCACAAAAAGAAATCAAAAGCTCAGGACCAGCCATTGCATACAATACGGCAGTTGCTGCTTTTGGCACTTTTTCGCAACTGGAGCTTCCTGATGGTTCAAGAGTCTGGTTAAATGCTGGAAGTTCATTGAAGTATCCTGATAAATTTGATAACAATAACCGTGTAGTTCAATTGTGTGGAGAAGCGTATTTTGAAGTGTCTTCGAACGAAAGTATTCCTTTTATCGTTAACACACCTTATTTTTCAGTAAAAGCCACTGGTACCAGATTTAATATAAGGGCTGAGAAAAATTTTCATACAGCTTCCGTAACTTTAGTTGAAGGAAAAGTGGCCGTTCAAAAACTAAGCCCGTACGAACCGGCTGAACTCATTGCCAGCCTCAAGCCTGATCAGCATATGTTATTTGATACGCTAACCAGTCAGTACAGTATCCAAACAGAAGATTCATACAAGCATTTTGCATGGAAGGATGGCAAATTGGTTTTTCGCAATGACAATATCAGCGAGGTTGCCAGAAGAATAAGTCTTCAATATAATGTCGACATTGAGATTTTAGGCGACGCAATCAAACGATACCGCTACAGGGCAACGTTTGAAAACGAACCACTGGGTGAATTACTCAGGCTTCTTAAAATTTCTTCGCCAATTGATTATAGAGAAGTAAAACCAATAGCATTGCCGGATGGCACTTTTTCACGAAGAAAAATCATCATTTTTTCAGCTGAAAAAAGATCTTAAATATTTGATGCCTATGCCTGCGTTTAAATAATTTGCCGAAAAGGCAAGCCTGTAAATAGATTCCGGCTCCAATCAGTCAGGAATCAGATTCTTGTTAAGTCAATTTTCTTGATTCAAATCATAAATTAAATGTTGAATTGAAGTTGTTGGATCGTGATGATTTTAGTTGAGCGTATCTCTTTGTCATTTTTTTACTTAAAACCAACCCCAATATGAGATTAATTTTACTAACAGGCTTATTTTTATTTCTCGCCCTGGCGCCATCCCGGGTCAATGCACAGTCAGCCAGGATAACAATAAATATGGCTAATGTTCCTTTGAATGATGTGCTGAATGAAATTGAAAAAAAGAGCGAATATACATTTCTGGTTAACCAGGAAGTTGTGGATGTTACCCGAAAGGTAAATGCCGTTTTTACCAACACATCTGTTAAAGATATTCTCGACCAACTATTTAATGGCCAGAAAGTTGATTTTGTTACAAGCGGACGTCAGATTATTATTACACCATTCAGCAATAAAGACGCAGGTTCTCAGCCAAAAAAAGTTACAGGAATAGTAACGGATGCATTAACCAATGAAACGCTGATTGGAGTGACTATTCAGATAAAAGGAACAACATTAGGTACAACTACTTCCATTGATGGTTCATTTTCAATTGAGGTGTCTAAAGAAAATGCAATACTGGTATTCTCTTACCTGGGCTACGAAACCAGGGAAATACCGGTAACCGAAACTGTGCTTTTAAAAATTGCGTTAACTCAGGTATCCACTGAGCTCGAAAGTGTTGTCGTAACGGCGTTGGGTATTAAACGTGAAGAAAAAGCATTGGGCTATGCTGTTCAGAAAGTGGATGGGAAAGGCTTACAGACCGTAAGATCCGTGGATGTTGGAACTTCCCTTACCGGGAAAATTGCTGGCTTGTCAGTACTTAACAACACTGATTTTGGTTCAGAACCATCATTGTTTATACGCGGTGAGAAGCCGCTTTTGGTAATTGACGGTGTGCCATACGGCAACATGACACTTAGAGATATACCTCCTGATGATATAGAAAGTGTAAGTGTGCTCAAAGGTGCAACAGCTTCAGCTTTATATGGTTACCGTGGAGCCAGCGGTGCAATTATGATTACAACCAAAAAGGGGGCTAGCCAAAAAGGTATTTTGGTTTCGATTAATAGCAGTACAATGTTTGCAGCCGGTTACCTGGCAATCCCTGAATCACAGTCAACCTATGGACGCGTGGTAAATGTTGCTACCAACACCGCTGTTACTAACGGCGATGGATCCTGGGGGCCTCCTTTGGAAGGGCAGGAAGTTATACAGTGGGATCCCATAAGCAGAACCATGCAACCAAAGCCATGGCTGGCCGTGGGTAAAGATAACTTTAAAAATTTCCTCGAACCGGGATACGTTCTCAACAATAATATTAACATAGTTCAACAAGGAGAATTGGGAAGTTTCCGTGCTTCGGCAAGCTGGGTGAAAAACAAAGGTCAATATCCGAATTCAATGTTCGACAAAAATACATATGGTATCGCTGGCGATATAAAATTGAAAAAATTTACATTGTCATCGAGTATTACTTATAACAAACAGATGTCTCCTAATTTTGGTTTTAATGGCTATACCGGCTACGATCCGATGTATTCCATGCTAATATGGGCATCACCCGATTGGAATGTACTAGATTATAAAAACTATTGGGTAGTAAAAGATGAAGTACAAAACACAAGTTATACCGATTCCAATAATAATCCTTACTTTGACCGCAACGAAAGAATCCATAGCCTGAACAAGGATATTTTTAATGGCACATTTTCAATGACTTATGATTTTACCGATTGGCTTAAAGCAACTTTGCGCTCAGGCTACGACACCTATAGCAACCGCCAGATAATACGAATTTCGAAAGGTTCACTAACAAGTGCAGGAACTTCCACTGTAATTGACAATGGGGATCAGGTTTGGGGAGAAAGCAAGTTAGGATCCTATAATCTTGGTCTGGGACGTGGATATAGTTTCAATAACGACTTTCTGCTCTCAGCCAATAAAAACATTGGTAAAATTACCGTTGATGCGTTGATAGGCGGGACCATTTTTAACCGACAGGATGAAGGAACTGATTCCCGCACCCAGGGTGGCCTTTCTATTCCCGGATTTTACTCCCTTAAGGCCTCAGTGTTGCCGGCTTATGTCGTTTCAAGTATTTACCGTCAGCAGGTTAATAGTTTATATGGACGAATGGCATTATCATGGAATCGTATGGCATATGTTGAAGGTACTTTGCGGAACGACTGGAGTTCCACCTTGTCAGAAGAAACCCGATCATATCTTTATCCTTCAGTATCAGGAAGTTTTGTAGTATCTGAATTATTGTCCGACGTAAAATGGCTCTCCCTTTGGAAATTACGGGGATCGTGGACATCATCAAAAACCCCGGCCGGGATTTACGACATTAACCAGGTGTACAACATTACCAATAACGCTTGGATAAACTTAACTTCGGCATCCTTGCCTGCTACCATATATAACAGCAATGTGTTTCCCGAATCCGCATCTACATGGGAAGTAGGAACAGCCGTTAACCTCTATAACAACAGAGCTTCTTTTGATATTTCCTATTATAATAAGCGAATGTATGATTTCCTTCAGGAAACTGATATTACACCGGCCACGGGATATTACAGTACCTATATCAATATTGATGAGGAAATTACACGAAAGGGAATTGAAGTTACCTTGAATGGAACACCGGTGAAGACTGCTGACTGGAAATGGGATGTTTCAGTAAACTGGTCTAAGTTTGCCCGTTATTATACTAAACTGGATACCCTTTACTCTATCGACAAACCATGGGTTAAAGTTGGTGAAAGAGCAGATCCATACACGCTTTATGATTTTCAGCGCGATCCTGACGGTAATATAATTCATACAAACGGTGTACCTCTCTATTCGGCCTATGCGTCGAAATGGGGCAATTATGATCCGGACTGGATATGGGGTGTGAACACAAATCTCCGTTATAAAAGTTGGAATTTCGCTATATCCGTTGATGGTCGTGTTGGTGGACTGGCGCAAACTACAACCGAAATGTATATGTGGCGATCCGGTTCACATCCCAATTCGGTAACTCCTGAGCGTTACCTCGACGCTACCATCCCCGGATCCAAAAATTACACAGGCGAAGGTGTGAAGGTAGTTTCAGGATCAGCAACATACGATACCTATGGCAATATCACCAGTGACGACCGTGTGTATGCGCCAAATGATGAGGCTGTAACATACGAATCATATATAAATACTATTCATGCCGGTACTGCGTGGGGTGGCTCTCCTTCACCACTTGAGGCTTATAGTACTACCTTTTTCAAAGTGAGGGAAGTCTCCCTAACGTATGATTTGCCCAATAAGGTTTGTGAAAAGTTCAAATCACATGGTGTATCCGTATCGGCAGTCGGTCAAAATATGTTTTTATGGTCAAAGCAATTTAGATACTCCGACCCCGATGGTGGATACGAGAATTTTAGCGATCCCTCCATTCGCTATGTCGGTTTTAACTTAAAATTTAATTTTTAATCAAGTCGGTTTTAATCAACAGGAAAAAGTTATTAGAACAGGAACTTTTTAAAATACTAAACTATGAAAAACAAAATAACCAATATCGGAATTCTCAGTGCATTCATCTTGTTTATACTTGCTGGTTGCAACAAATTTGATGAAATCAACACTAACCCTGATGCCACCACTAAGGTACCGGCATCAATGGAATGCACCAATATTGTATTGGATGTGCTTTTACCCGGTGGTGATGCCATGAGTTTTATATCAACAAATGCATTGCCCAAGTATGTTGGTTTTACCGTTTTAGGAAAAAACAGCGCTCAGTATAACAATACTGGTAGCAGTAGTTTCGGTTCCATGACCCTGTTACCCAATATAGAAGCAATGATTGAGGCTGCAAAAGGTGATATAATGGAAGATTCCTACAAAGGGGTTGGAAGTTTTGCCAAAGCATACGCTTTTTATAGAATGACCCTTTGGATGGGTGATATTCCATACAGCGAAGCTGGCCAGGGTGCAAAAGGGATAATTGAGCCCAAATACGATACACAGGAAGATGTTTTGATAAAAATCCTTGACGAACTTAAAGCTGCTGACCAATACTTTGCTGTAGGCACTAAATTTTCAGGTGATCCAACACCTTATAATGGCGATCCTGTGAAATGGAGAAAAGCGGTGAATGCATTTTCACTAAAAGTACTGATGAGCTTAAGCAAGAAAGAAGACGTAGCATCATTGGATGTAAAAAATCGCTTTGCCGAAATTGTTGCTGCCGGCAACCTGTTGGAAAAAACAACGGGTTATCTGGGATTGGCCTATTCAACCCAGAATAAACATCCATTGAGTGCCAGCACCATGTTTGTACCCAAAACAATTGTAAGTACGCTGCTCATGGATAATTTAAAAATATTAAATGACAGGAGGTTGTTTTATTATTGCGAACCGGCTGCTGCATTGATTGCTGCAGGAATAGATCAATCCGATACAGCTGCATACAACGGCGTTGATGTTTCAATGGATTATGATGCCATGAACCTGGATTATAAGGCCAATAAATTTTCGGCCATCAATCTGCGTTACTTAAAAGAGGATGCCTGCGAACCTCGTATGGTTATGACTTACGCTGAACAGCAGCTTATACTTGCCGAAGCCAGAATAAGAGGGTGGATCAATAGCAGTACTGCCCGAGATTATTATGAAGAAGGCGTAAAATCAGCACTTTCAGTTATTATGGGTACTAAAGAAAGTTACGCCCATGCCATGCCGATAACTCAGGCTTATATTGACGGGTATTTTACAGGAGAAGCCGCGTTTAAAGAAATTGAGGATGAGCAATTGAAACAAATATGGATGCAGAGCTACATACTCAGGTTTATGCAGGACGCTGATTTCAGCTATTTTGAATACAGAAGAAACAGATACCCTGAATTTCCCATAAATCCTGCCTCAAGCCTGAACGAAAATAACACGAGCGCTATACCTATGCGTTCTTTGTACCCTGGGTCTGAAACAAATTATAACCGCAAAAATCTTACTGAAGCTTTAGATCGTCAGTATGAAGGCTACGATGAAATCAATAAAATAATGTGGTTGTTAAAATAACAAACGCTGGCATTAAATACTTTCAAAAAAAATCAACCTGAGCAAAAAAAAACAATCAATTATTAACCTTAAAACAAATTAATTATGAAAAAAACTTTACTAAGTTTGGTCATAATACTGGCATTTGCCAGTTTTGCAAATGCCCAAGTCCCTGTCAGAAGCGGCTGGTGGAAATTTGATGATGCAACTGATATTTTAAAGGCTGAAACAGGTTCCCCGCTTACTTTAACCGGGACACAGACTTCCGTTCCAGGTCCCTTTGAAGGAAATCTGGCAACACAGGTTTCATTAGGAAGTTATTTAACCATGGCTCATGGCATGGCCCCCAATGGTGGTGGCATTTCTGTAAACGAATACTCGGTTCAGATCGACTTCTCGCTTCCTGAGATAGGTACATGGCATGCATTTATTCAAACCGATCCCACCAACAGTGGTGATGCCGACCTGTTTACCAAAGCGAGTGACAATACCATTGGAACCGGATCCACCGGATATTCTGCCAATGCAGTTTCTGTCGATACCTGGTACAGAATGGTTATTTCGGTAAAAAACGGAGAACTGTTTAATGTGTATCTCAACGGAGAACTCTGGTTAAATGGAACGTTTCAGGATGTAGATGGCAGATGGGCACTGGTAAATGAGCTTTTAATTTTTGCCGACGATGATGGCGACGATGCAACTATAAATTGTTCTGAATTAGGAATATGGAACGTTGCATTAAGTGCTGCACAAGTCGCTGAATTAGGGAATGCCTCTACTGTCCCGCTTGTTGCAAGAAAAGGCTGGTGGAAATTTGATGATACTGCTGATATGCTGAAAGCTGAAATTGGTAATCCGTTAACACTAACCGGAACACAATCTTCAGTTCCTGGTCCTGAAGATGGAAACCTGGCTACACAAGTTCCATTAGGCAGTTTCCTGACAATGAATCATGGTATAGCTGCTAATGGAGGTGGTACTTCCGTAAATGAATACTCAGTTCATATTGATTTTTCGGTTCCTGAAATTGGAAAATGGCATGCTTTTATTCAAACCACTACCGATAATACTGACGATGCAGATTTGTTTACCAGAGCAAGTGATAATACGATTGGAACATCAGCTACCGGTTATTCGACAAATTTTGTCTCAAATGATGCCTGGTATCGAATGGTCATTACAATAAAAAATGGCGAATTCTTTAAGGTTTACCTCAACGGTGAACTCTGGCTGGAAGGCACTCCTCAGGATGTTGATGGCAGGTGGGCACTCTTGAATAACCTCTTACTCTTTGCTGATGACGATGGCGATGATGCGGCAATTAATTGCGCCGAACTGGCAATATGGGATGTAGCTCTCACCGCCGCTGAAGTTCTGCAGTTGGGTGGATTTGAAAGTAACGTGCTGGTTGCCGAGATTACAGTTTCAGGTACAGGCGGAATAAATGTTATTGATACTCAGAGCGGAACATTGCAAATGATTGCAGAAGTTCTGCCCGAAAATGCAACCAACAAGACAGTTACGTGGTCAGTAACCAATGGTACCGGTGAAGCTACAATAAGTACTGATGGAATTTTAACAGCTGTTAAAAACGGAACTGTTACCGTAAATGCTACTTCCGAGGACGGAGGAAATGTAGTTGGCAGCGCTGAAATTACTATTTCTAATCAGGCTATTATCCTTGTTACTTCCATTGTTGTTACCACCGAAAGTGGAGCCAGCGCAATTACCAACAAAGGGGGAACCCTTCAGATGGTAGCAACTATACTTCCTGAAAATGCAACTGAAAAAGGTGTTACCTGGACAATTATGCCTGCAACAGGCATTGCATCAATAAATGCTGAAGGCCTCCTGACTGCCATTGCTGACGGAACAGTTACCGTAAAGGCTACGTCACAGGATGGTACTAACATTGCGGGTACAAAGGTTATAACGATTTCGAATCAGACAACCATTA
>SWCC01018454.1_pt1 | contig 19560 bp, 14 predicted proteins | sample 4692971 | NCBI WGS metagenome assembly SWCC01 (sample SAMN10267277, study PRJNA491770) | bioreactor metagenome | isolation source: DHS bioreactor inoculated with subseafloor sediment | place: Japan: off Shimokita Peninsula | collected 2006-08 | reverse complement strand
TGCGCCTGTCCACCCGCTTTTTCAAAGGCTCTTGCGGTATCGTATTCACTGTTTGTCCCCGGAAATACCGGTATCAGTATTCTGGGCTTTGGAACGCGGATGAGCGTTTTTCTCGGCGTCGCGCTTTTATATGATATCTGCATTGGCTGGCCCTCAACATCTTCCTTTATCGGGAATATATCGTTTAGGGGTTCGAGCCACTTCTTTTGTAGCTCTTCAAGCGAAATCCTCATGTCTCCAACTGCTATCGCCTGCTCCTCAATAGTTCTTCCGAGCATTTCCCATGACATGCCTTCAAAGTCTTTTATGTCAAAGCTTTCGACATCAATTTCAAGGATTATGGAACCGAAATCAGGCATGAACCATTCATCTTTGCTGTCCGGGTTATTAAACTCGAATCCAATCCTGTTTCCAAATGCCATCTTGGCTATGGCAGGCGCCAAGCCTCCCCCGTCAACTGCATATGCCGAAACTGCCTTTTTCTTGCCGATAAGTTCCAATACTCTTGCGTTCAGTTTTTTAAGCTTTGTAAGATTAACAAGTCCCTCGGCATCCCTTTCTACGAACACCCTTACAACCGGGTTATCCACGCTTTTGAATTCGGGAGACAATGCCATTTCAGCCTTACCTACAGAAACCGCAAATGAAATAAGTGACGGCGGCACATTAAGGTCATTGAATGTTCCACTCATTGAATCCTTTCCTCCGATTGCAGGAACGCCCATCTCTTCCTGAACCTTGAATGCTCCCAAAAGAGCTGCAAACGGTTTGCCCCACTTCTCCGGGTTTGTCCCAAGTTTCTCGAAGTATTCCTGAAGAGAAAGCCTTGCTTTGCTCGAATCTCCACCCATGGCTGTAATCTTCGAAAGTGAATGGGCCACTGAATAAAACGCTCCGTGGAAAGGGCTCCAAGTTGCAAGCCTCGGGTCAAAACCATAGGCCATGAATGTGCAATCGTCTGTTTCACCTTCAAGCACAGGCAGCTTAGCAACCATTCCCTGCGCAGGAGTCATAGCGTAGCTTCCTCCATAAGGCATCAGCACAGTGCCTGCACCTACGGAAGCATCGAACCTCTCGGTAAGACCCTTCTTGGATGCCTGATTCAAGTCTCCAAGGGCTCCAAGCCATAGGTCCCTGCCGCTAAGACCCGACAGAAACTCCGGCATATTATCAAAATATTCATTGCCTTCAGGCGCCTTTACCTTTACATCTGTAGTCTGTTTTACCCCGTTGCTGTCAAGGAAAGCCCTGGATATGTCCAGAATGTTCTTTCCTCGCCACTTCATCACGAGGCGGCCCGTGTCTGTAACGCGCGCCACAAGCGTAGCCTCAAGATTTTCGGCGTCCGCGAAAGTCTTGAATTTTTCTAAGTTTCCAGGCTCTATTACAACAGCCATGCGTTCCTGCGACTCGGATATGGCAAGCTCCGTTCCATCGAGTCCATCGTATTTCTTGGGGACTGCGTCAAGATCTATGTCGAGGCTTGGTGCGAGTTCGCCTATTGCCACCGAAACGCCTCCTGCTCCGAAATCGTTGCATTTCTTTATCATTTGAGAAAGCTCAGCATTTCTGAAAAGCCTTTGTATCTTCCTTTCGGTTGGCGCATTTCCCTTTTGAACCTCGGCTCCGCATGTAAGGAGTGATTCCTCCGTATGCTCCTTGGAAGAGCCTGTTGCTCCTCCGCAGCCATCGCGTCCGGTCTTTCCGCCTACGAGGACTATCAAGTCTCCCGGAACCGGAGATTCTCTTACCACATTCGCGAATGGAACTCCGGCTATAACAGCCCCTACTTCCATGCGCTTGGCAACATAGCCCGGATGGTAGACCTCGGAAACCTGGCCTGTAGCAAGTCCTATCTGGTTTCCGTAGGAGCTGTACCCGGCGGCTGCATCCGTTGTTATTTTCCTTTGGGGAAGTTTGCCCGGAAGTGTTTCCGAAAGCGGCGTTCTAGGGTCTCCGCTGCCAGTCACTCTCATTGCCTGGTAGACATAGCTTCTGCCGGAAAGAGGATCCCTTATGGCTCCTCCCAGGCAGGTTGCAGCTCCACCGAAAGGCTCTATTTCAGTAGGATGGTTGTGCGTCTCATTCTTAAACATAACCAACCATTCCTCCGGTTTCCCGTCCACCTCTATCTCTGCTCTAATTGAGCAGGCGTTTATCTCTTCGGATTCATCAAGGTCATTGAGAAGCCCTTTCTTTTTCAAGAGACGCACACCTATGGTTGCAATATCCATTAGGCATCTGTCTTTTTCTCTTTCCCCATATACATCTTTGCGTACTTTTTCGTATGACTCAAAGGCTTCCTTAACAGGCTTGTTAAAAGGAGCATCCTCTATGTCTACCGAAATTATTTCCGTAGCAAAGGTAGTATGGCGGCAATGATCCGACCAATATGTATCTATAACCTTAAGCTCGGTTATCGTAGGATTCCTTTTCTCTTCGTCCCTGAAATACTTCTGGCAAAAGAGCAAGTCTTCATAGCTCATTGCAAAACCCACCTCATCCATGAACGCCTTCATTTCATTTGCGTCAAATTCCATGAATTTTTCAACCACGGCAACATCTTCAGGTTCAAAGGTTTCCATCTCAAGGCTTAGAGGCTTAAGGAGCGAAGCCTCCCTTGAATCAACCGGGTTAATAATGTATTTCTTCACGCCGTCCAAACCATCAGCGCTTAAATTTCCCTTAAGAACATAGATCTTTGCTGCAGATACAGCAGGCTTTTCCTTGCGAGTCAGTATCTGAACACATTGAGCTGCCGAATCCGCCCTTTGGTCGTATTGTCCCGGCAAATATTCTACCGCAAAATAGTTTTCGTCCCTCTCCACTTCAAGGGTCTCGAAAAACACATTGTCAACATTCGGCTCCGAAAAAATCGTAGATGCCGATTGCTCAAAAGCATCCTTGTCCATTCCAGCAACATCATATCTGTTTATGATTCTTACACCCTCAAGCATTTCCAGATTCAGGCTTCTTTTCAGGTCGTGCAAAAGATGGACAGCGTCCACATCAAAACCTTTTTTCTTCTCAACAAAAATTCTTCTAACTGTATTTTTCATATAACCACCTTTATCCATTGTGTTCCCGGTTATTTTACCTCATTGCAAATTGTTAAGCTCTTATTCTTTTTTATAAAAGAAGGATAGACCAAACATGCGCTGGCTTCGGGCTATCAAAAATGAGTAGCACCTAAAAAAAACAGACCCAGAACCGGTTTCACGCACATAGTGAAAAACCAGTCTGAGTCATGACTGCGTTCTCCACTTCTAGTCGGACAATTTACGGCAGTCCGATAGAGACTTCTGATCCATATCATCAGAATTATAAAAGTGAAACCCAACATAATAATAACAAAGGAATTCTTGCGATTCAATAGGTTTTACGAATTTTTTTCTTTATTTTTAATTTATTATTCGTGTTATATCCCTCTGCAAAAAAGATGCCGTGGCATCCTTTTAAATATGCAAAATATATTTAAACTACTTCATTCTTGTCAGGCAGAATAAATACCGCGACAATATAGATAAGTACCCCTATCCCATAGTACAAAGAAAAAAAGACCCAGAGCAACCTTACGATAGTTGGATCAATCGCAAAATAGTCCGCTATTCCGGCGCACACACCACCCAGCATTTTGTTTTCAGTATCCTTGTACAGCCTTTTCTTTTCGGTCATAGATTACACCTCCATTAATGAGCTTACATTCCCAATATACCCAAAAGCCCCTCATAATCATGCACTTCATACTTTGGAACGATATTTTTTTCATTTTCCTTCATTTCAGCATTGTACCAGCATGTATCCACCCCGAAGTTGAGGCCTCCCTTAATATCCGATGTGAGGCTGTCCCCTATCATGAGCGCTTTGTCTTTTTTCTCATATCCTATTTTATCGAAGGTATACTCAAATATTCTCGGGTCCGGCTTTGAAATGCCTACGTTTTCGGAAATGACAAGCTCCTCGAAATATGGCCTTACCGGCGATTTGCCAAGGCGAGTCTCCTGTACCGAAGTCAATCCGTTTGTAAGAAGGACCATCCTGTATCTGCCCTTAAGCTGGTCTAGCAATTCTACCGCTCCATCGAAGAGAAATCCTGCCGTAGAAAGATTGTACAGGTATTCATTTGAAAAACCGACCTCATCTTCATCTATCCCCAGCTTAGCAAAAAATCGTGTAAACCTCTCAGCTTTCAGTGTTTCCTGGTCTATTTGCCCAAGCTCCATCTCTTTCCATATGGCCTTGTTGAGCCTACCGTATATACCATACTCTTCATTACTAAAATTCCGCCCGGCATTTTCCGCAGTCTTGAAGAAAGCATATTCCTCCGCCTTCTCAAAGTCGAACAATGTACCGTCGGCATCAAAAATCAATAGTTCGTAGTTCATAAACACCATTCCTTTCAATCTACTATCTTCTTATAATAATAACATTCTAATGCGACTGTGAAAACAATCAAAAGCAATTGAACATGTATAGCCTATGGACGAAAGAAAAAACCTAGAAGAGTGGTCACTTTTTAAGGTGTCCACTTTCTAGGTTTCAGTTCAATATTAAGTCACGCTTTTTCTATTTCAATAGGGCCTCTTTGATTCGTTTGAGTCCCTCTTTCAAAACTGAGCGGGGACAGGCAAGATTAAGTCTGATGTATCCGTCCGAGTTTCCGACAAACATGTCGCCGCCTTCAAGAAGAACACCCGCATTGTTTGCAAAAAACAGAGGCAGGCTCTCCTCGCTTGGAAGATACGAGTTTATGTTCACCCATGCCAGATATGTTGCCTCGGATATTCTGAAATTGGTTTCCGGTAGATTTTCATCCAGGTAGTTCTTCAGGAATTCGAAGTTTCCATCCAGGTATAATTTCAGCTCTCCCAGCCATTCTTGACCATGCTCGTAGGCGGCCTGAGTCGCAGCAATGCTTAACGGGTTTTCGAAAGGATAATGCCTTTCGAGCCAAATCTTGCGCAAGGCCTCACTCGGAATGATTATGTTCGAAAGCATCAGACCAGCCAGGTTGAATGTCTTGCTTGGCGCCATGGTTGTAATGATGCGGTCCGTTTCAGGGAATAGCTTCGCCAAAGGAGTATGCCTCTTTCCTGTTCTCAGCAAATCGCAATGAATTTCATCGGATATTACCCACAAATCATTTGCCATGCAGATATCGCCGAATCGCTTAAGTTCTTTTTCTGACCATACGCGACCCGTAGGGTTATGCGGATTACAGAATATGCAAAGTACAGCTTTAGGATCCTTCGCTTTTTCCTCAAAATCTTCAAAATCTATTGTATGTTCGCCATCATTATTTGCCAAATCAGATGTTACAAGTTCTATGTTGTTATGGTCGGCTGCATGCTTGAAAAAAGCATATGAAGGTGTAAATATTATTATCTTTTCGTCCGGTTTGCAAAGATATTCGACCAGTTCATAAAGCGCCGGTATTACTCCCGGGGAGGTCATAAGCTGCTCTTTTGGAAAAGACCAATCGTAGAGGTTTTCAGTCCAAGCGGAAAACGTCTTATAGTACTGCTTGTCAAATATTTGCGTATAACCGAAAATACTCTTGTCCAGTCTCTCTCTCATTGCATCTATAATCACTTTGGGTGTCGCAAATTCCATGTCAGCAACCCACATGCGTATGAATTCGTCGTCCGCATAGGGAAATTGCATGGTCTCCGGAGCATGGAATATATAATTCCTGAATCCGTCGGTGTTCATTGCATTCGTGCCTCTCCGCTCAATAATTTCGTCAAAATCGTATTTCATCATGTGCCTCCCTCGTTAATTTATTATTCTAATTATTTCACAGATTAATCAAAGAATCAAAAGAGGTAAATTTACTTATAAGAAACAATTCTAACGATTTGTTTCTTATAAGTAGAATATTGGGTTCATATTTGATAAACTATTTATATATAGTACATATCCTACCTATTTTAATGAAATAGTATCTTATGACGAAACTTCGAGGTGACAGCATGCACAATGTCAATAAAGTAGTAGGTTCAACCATTAGAAACTTCAGGAAGGGCAAGGGGCTGACTCTAGAGCAGCTCGGCCTTTTGATAGGCAAGAGTAAGGCAACAGTTTCCAAATATGAGAAGGGCGAAATTTCCTTAGACGTTCCTACTCTCTACTCAATTGCCCATGCCTTGAACATAAACGTGACTCAATTGCTTTATTTTTCAAGCGAGGGCGCAAGCCCGATTACCGACTCGATGCCTGCAACACGCTTCGGCAACGCAAGCAAATATTATGCTTACTATTTTGACGGCCGAAACAATAAATTGGTTCGTTGCGTAATAGACATCCTGGAAAAATCTACAGATGGTCTCTACTCAACAATGCTTTATATGAATATACAAGACTTCGAACACTACCAGTCTTGCGAGAACACGTATATTGGATATACCGAGCATTACGACACAATCACCAGGATGAGTCTAAGAAACCAAGCAACGCCGATAGAGGTGTTTACAATAAATATTTTAGCCCCATTCGCGGAATCAAACACGAAATGGGGGCTTGGATCGGGCATATCCTTTAGGCCGCTCATGCCTATTGCAAACAAGATGCTTTTGTCAAAAATAAGATTGACCGAAAACCCGGACCTAATAGAGAGTCTTCGCATTTCCAAGGAGGATATACGGCTTATGAAAATATTCAACATGTTTTCGGTGACATAGATAGTATTAAATCAATTCATATTTTGTTAAATATTTATCACATCCTAATCGCTCCTCCAATTTCTATGCTATACTTAGGGCGACAAAAAAATATTCACAGGACAAGGAGCAAACTTATGGGTTTCTATAGCAAAATGGTTCCGGACGAAACATACTGCATCAACGGATACGATGGCAACAACTCGCATATTGAATTCCCTAAAAATATTGTAATAACAATATTGCATGACGATTTGTTCAAGGGACATACCGAAATCGAATCGGTGAATTTGCCTGACAGCGTGACAGAAATAGGCGGTTTTATCTTTGACGGCTGCACGGGTCTTAAATCCATAAAGCTTCCGCCAAATCTTGAAAACATGTGGCAATACGCTTTTACGCGCACTTCCATCCAAGAAATCGAGATTCCAGGGAGCGTTCTTTCGATAATACCCTTCACATTCTATCAGTCAAAAGCTCTTAAAAAGGTCGTTATCAATGAAGGCACAAAGGGCATTCGCGCATGGGCTTTCAAGGATTGCACAGCGCTTACCGATGTATACCTGCCTTCCTCTCTTACAGACATAAGCGACAAAGCGTTCGAGGGCTGCGGAGAGATAACCTTTCATAGAGAATAAAACAACTTCCATGGATATGATACTCACATATTAATCGAGCTAATTTTATGCATTCACCAAAATATTAGACAAATAATCTAAAAATGGTACTAGTGAAAAATCACTAGTACCATTTTTTTATATAATCCGATTAACGATAAAAATATTCTCCATCGATAATACGGATCAAATCATCGGATTTCGATACAAATGGCTGGTTGTTGAAATATAAACTGCCCTCAATATTGTTAACTCCCTCAAGAGCTTTTTTTGCCGCAGCTATGCTGATGGGCTTTGGCTCTAGATTTTTAAATGACTCCTTGTGCGCAGGTGGAAACTGCACATGCTCGTTCGCTTGGTATATAACCCCTTCAATGGTATCAGGAAAGCTTTCGTCTTTAACACGGTTCAGTACCGTATTGGCAATAGCCATGGCCATATCAAGGGAATAGTCCCCAGACTCGACTGTTACAATCTTTGCGAGCAGATACAAGTCTTCATCTGTATAGTTTCTTTCATAAATATACGCTTCCGGTATTTCTACCCCTGAATTTACGATATCTACAGTAAATGTGCTTTGATTCCAATCTACTTGGCAGCCAAAGTTTTCAGATACAAACCTTAATGGAATCATGGTCCTTCCATCTTTGATAAACGGGGCTTTGTACAACTCAACCGCAACGCCATCAACTCTTGCATCAGTGCTTCCTATTACAATCTCTATGCTCTTCTCATCGAGTGTCATCCTAACAGTTTTCGTATCCCCAAACCACTCTATTGTTCCGCCAAGGGCCTCTACTAAAAACCGCCCGACTACAAACACCGTATCCCCTTGCAATACATGCGGCGTATCCGAATAAAGATAGGAATCATTTATTCTTACGGATGCCTCAACATCATAATCATAACCAGCCCCATAACAATAAGAGGTTGTACTCATCATCATTAACACCAGAACCATGCACAATATCTTTTTCATGATACCCTCCTAACATGCTTTGAATTGCAAGTCCATTATAACCTATACGGAACTATCTTCAAATACTGCATAATCAGGATAAACATTGTAGATACAAATTTAAAAAACAAACTCCGCTATCCATTAGACAGCGGAGTCTTATCATTATATTATTCCCATTCGATATATCAATCTTTGCATACCTTTTTTAGGATTTAGTTGTTACTCGTTGTCGAAGTCAGCGCCTTAATTTCATTTTCAAGAACTTCAATAGCCCATAAGGGAATATTCAAAAGCCATTCTTCTCTCTTGTAATCCGTCATTGAAGTACGAACTGAAATCTCTGGCACAAATTTTTCGTAGTAGGCCTTAAGACTCTTCGCTTTAAGATTTGTCTCTGCCTTCACTTCTATAGGAACAATTTTCTCTCCTGTATTGATTACAAAACTCTTTTACATTAATTACAACGTAATTATGTATTATGATTACATTTTTACGAACGTATAAATTAATATAACACTTAACTTTAAACTACCTGTTTAACAAGTAGATAATGATAATACTTTATTTAATCTAGAAAGTTGAAATGATATACTTATACCAATTGAAAATATTTATTCTACTGCAGCAGTATCAATATGAAGTTCTAGGTAATGATTATTTTCATTTCTTACGGTAATATAATCGTAGGGTGGAGCATAATAATTACCTCGAAATCCTTCATCAAAAATCTTTGAGTTTGTTATTCCCATTGACTTTAGGAAAAACGAATCTTCAAAATCAACATTATTAGTGTCAAATAATCTTATTGCCCAAAGAACAGATTTGATAATAGTTTCTTGATTTATATTAGAATTATCAATCCAAATAAGTTTACAATAATCAATATAATTGCGATTCTTTGTAAATCGAATAATTTCTAAATATGAATTATTATTAAGATAGATTTTATAGGAATTGTTTTCAGATGTTATTTCAGGAAAGACTAAATCTTTTTCCCATATCCAAGTTTCTTTAAGTATATTTTCAAATTCGATAAAAGTAACATTCAACGAAAAAGGATGAGGTTCATATGTATCTAATTCACCACTATTTTCTGGAATTTGAGAACAACCAACAGATAAAACTATTATAAATAAAAGTATTATAAAATATGAGCGTATATGCATATTTTTCTCCTTTTTCTTAAAGTATACATAATTTATAGAGGAGAATATATATTTATATTGAAAAATTAACTATATGGAGGAGATGGAGGAGATGGAGGAGATGAAAGATATGGAAAAATATTGTACTTCTTGTGGAGAACCCATTATATCGGGAAATCGGTTTTGTTTAAATTGTGGATCTCAATTTGAAAATGATAATGAAAAAGAATTAAATGAAGAGATAAAAAAAGAAGATGAAATGGTAAAACCAGAAAAGAAAACAAAAATAATTAAGAAAAAAAAGAAGAGCATTCTTAAATCAATATTAATTGCAATAGGTATAATTGTAGTTTTATTTATTGCGCTAGCAATATTTTTGATAACCTCTTTAGATGCAAGTTTTACAGCTGCTGAATTTAAAGGTGAGTATTCTGGAACATTTTATTTTGAAGAAATCGAATATGGAATGGGTGAAAATCCCGAAGATTTATTAAAGGTTGTTAGTTCATTTGAATTACCAATAAAAGCAAGAGTTATTGAACATGAAACTTATGATGGGATTTTTATTCTTTTAAATCCAGAAACATTAGAAGAAGAATCACTTTTTATTTTTAGTGCAGAATATGATCAGATAATAGGAAATTACGAAGATGAGAATGGAGATAAAGAATATATTCAGGCAATTGTAAATCAGGATACTGATAGAATTACTATAAGTGGACATCATGAATATATTAGCTTTGATGAAAAAGTCAGAGTGGTTAATAGCTTTGAAATTACGGAGCAATCTGAATTAAAAGTCGAAAATTTTACCGAGCTATATAAAAGGTTCAATACTGCAATAAGCGAATATTTCGATAGTTTGATAGAAGATAATACAGATGCTGAGGAGGAATTTTCATATACAGGGACCGAAGAAGTATATGGGTATTATCCATTAAATATTATTGGCAATGATGAAACAGGATATATTATTTTTAGTAAAGGTCAAGCTCCCGGGATTGGTAGTTTGCCTCCAGTATCATTTGATTTGGAAGGATGGGCTTATGTTGCACTCGGAACTGAACCAATAATTGTACAATATACAGATGAAATGAATATATTTTCACTGAACAGATATATTGAAACAGATACAGGAGAATATTACATTGATGGTGATAGAAATATTGCAAAGATTGTTTATGATGAAATGAAGGTTGATGATGATGGAATTTATCGACCAAGTTACACAATTGATGTGCAATCAGAATTACCGGTTAATGAGTATGTGGCGGATTCATTTATTGTTTTAACCAGTAAATTGGAAGACGGAAAATTATTAGGAGATATCACGGTAAATAATTTTCATACAGAAGAAACATTTACAATAAATTTTGAAGGGAAATAGGGGTGACTATGAAAAAACAAATAATTATAGGATTAATTGTAAGTATAGTACTTCTTAATGCATTCCCAGTATGGGCTAATGAAACTGAATTAAATGAAGCAATTAAACACTCTAACGATTATATATCGGCAAAAGTAAATCAAGAGGAAAAAGTGAAATTACATGCATTTGAATTAACAGACAAATCCATCGATGAAACCGATACTGGTGTTGTAGTGCGTATGTTTGTTCACGTAAATCATGACGAGCGATATAGCAGTTATTCAGGGTCTTTAAACACTCTTCATTTTACTGTATTTATCAATGGAAATTATAAAGATATACATATTTCTACAATAGAAGAAACCGAGAGTTTTGTACATGATGAAAATGGAAACTATAAAGGAACAGTGGATCGAGTTTTTCTTGTAGAGCACTATATTGATGGTAATGAACCTTTCAATAATGAATATACACTAGCTATGAGTTGGCATACGCAGTTTAATGATTGGCGTTATTTTGAAGATTTAGTTCCTGTACAATTTAGTTATTCAGGTGGTGAAATTGAAGAAAAAGATCAATCACAAGATAAAATAAAATCCTCCGAGGATATAGACAAATCTTTAAATGATGAATTTGATGTAAAAAAAGATGATGATGAAAGGACAATTAGTTTTCTTACACTTACTGCTGGTATATTAGCTGGAATTGCAGGCGCTGGATTAGTATTTAGTCGTTTAAGAAAATTAAGACAATTACGATATCAAAGTGGACAAAGGAAAAAGGCTAAAGAAGGGTCAAATAAAGTTAAAGAACTGAGGCTTAAGAAAGAGTCAGAGAATCAAATTAAAAAAGCCTTGGAAGATAAAAAACGTGGAAACTGGGTTCAACGAATACCACTTAATTTATTTAATTCAGTAAAAAAACTTGGACGCGGAGCAACTAATACTGTAACAAAGCTTATGGATATTAAAGTTGCTAGCATTAATGGAAATAAGATATCTTTAATTGATGCAGTATCATTTGCAGATCCAACTGGTGCAACTAAAGTTCTCAAACTTTTGAAAAAATTAAATAAATTGGATAAATTGAATTTTGAAACATTAAAATCAAAAGGGTTAGATGAATTAAAATTAATGGTAATAAAAGGTTTAACCCCTGGTGGAAAAATAAAGAGTATTTTGAATAAAATTTCAAATATTCAAAAAGAATATAAACAAGTCGAAGCAGTTTATCGTGATATTAAAACAGGAAGTGCTATAGATTCTGCTATAAAAATTTCAGACGGATCATATAGACAGATGGCAAAAGAATCACAGACTGTATCAAAAAATATAGTTGAATTTAATAAAAAAGTTGTTAAAAAAGTTAACGATATAGTTGATGTAAACATTAAAGTGCAATAGGAGGATAAAATGAAGGAATTTCTGATACAACCTGAAACATTAGCATATCTAGGAAATAATTGGGGAATATCTAAAGACAATTTATCTCTACTAAATAATACTAAATTGGGAAAAGGAAACAATGAAGAAATTAGCAAATTGAAAATAAATGGTGTTTTAGATTCAGATAGTCAACCTTCCAAAAAATATATATCATGTTTTGGTGCACTAAAGGATGCCAAATATAGAAGCGTAATATCTATGGTGGGAAATGGAGCAGATTTCGAGATTCAATCCTACGAAGACAAATCGGACAATAAAGCCATTGTTTTAGCGACATCTGAAGGTTTAGAAATTTATGCTACTCCAGAATTGGAAATGTTTCAAACGGCTATTTCTCAGTATTTAGGAAAATCATTGATTAAGTCATTTGATTTGAAAGTATCTGATGAATTTAATATTGTAATTGCATTAGCAGCCGTAATTGATGTATCTAGAAAACAATTTATGAAAACTTTCTTTGAAGATAAAAACCAGACTATTGTTTGTAGTTTATCTGATATTGAAAGCGTTTTTGTAGACTCAATTGATAATGGGCAGTATTTGACATTATACCTAAAGGCCTTATCTGGATTAGAAAAGATAGACATAAGTCAATCACTAAAGCACTTAGAAAAAACTGGTTATGTAAAGGCTGTTAGTGGAGGTTGGATATTGTCTGAAGAAATCGCCCAAATTATTCAAGGGTGGTTATCAATAGAAAATTTTGTTCAAATCGCTATAACAAGAAAAAATACAGATGGTTCATTAGATCAATTGAATGCATGGATACTACAATTTGGAATTAATGATTTGATAGCCATTGAACGTAAAGAGAATACAATGATGATTAGAACTATAAGCAGTGAAGAATTATTTAGTTTGATAGAACAATCAATTGATGCAAAAGGCATGTTATCTATTATTCCAGAACCAACTATTAAAGAACAATTTTGTTCAAATTGCAATAAACCAATTCCTAAAAACGCAAAATTTTGTGGCGGATGTGGGCAACAGGTTTTACGGTAAACTAGAAATACAATGAAGGGTATGGGGCATTTAGTTTTCCTTCATGAATCGCTTCAATAATCTTTGAATCTATATATGATCTTCCGCTTGACCAGTCTTCACTGTATTCAATCAAGTAGGAAGTTACTAAACGAATATAGGAATCCATGGAAGGGAATATTCCCCCAACCCTGCTGACAAATCCGATTCTTTCAGAAGAACGATCGGATTTGTCAGCACCCAGCTTTATGGAAAACTCTGCTTCCATGAGCTGATCACAAAGCCACTTAAGCATTTCAAGCATCGGGTCTTCTTCGGTTACAAACTTTAATAGCATTTTTTCAAATGTTAGGTTAGAATTTGAGTAGGCCATCGGGCTAGTGTCAACAATAGTGCGCAAAAACCATCGAAACTCCTTTAAAGCTCATGCAGCAGTTTGTTTTTCTTCATTTGAGTATATCCGATTCATTATCTGTCGAATAATTTGTGTCAAATTTTCTTAGTCCATTATAATGAAACGCGGTTCAAAAAAGCGGCATGAAAAAAATCAGGGTTCATAATCTCCGCCACTCACATGCTTCTTTACTTATAAATATGGGTGTTTCTCCACTTCTCATGGCCGAACGACTTGGTCACTAAAAAATAGAATAATTGTACGGAATGTGTACTCTTCGGAATTTCAAAACCCCGCAATCCCTTATGTTGCAAGGGTTACGGGGTTTTACTATACTATTCCCATTCTACAACCATACTTTAATCACCATTCTCACCCGTTGCAAATACTGCATTCCACACTTCCATTTTCATGGTTTTCACCGAACTATCATCTTTTTCGTGAATTTTGTGTACTGTATATGTACTCCTATGGTTACGCAAACTTTTTATTGTTAAAGGCAAGCAACAATCTTAATGTGCCTCAAATTGAGTATGCCCCTCAAAATAAAACACTTTTCTGCTGCTTAAATATCAAATAATTTCAATCAAAAAGAACCGTCCCCAGTGATTATATTCCTCTGTACTATCTTATATTTCTTTACCATCGATCCAAGAAAATAAGGAATATTGTAAGGCATACCTTTATCCGCTCGCGCAAACGAAGTTGCCGCCATATTTTACAGCTTAAAAATATAACCTAAATAAAATATACAAATAGTTCGATATATACTATTCGTGTACTCTTTAAAAAATAAAAAACCCCGCAACCCTTATATTTAAAGGGTTGCGGGGTTTTCTTATACTATTCCCACTCCACAGCGATGCTTTTACCGCCATCCGCACACGTTGCAATTACTGCGTTACATACTTTCATTTTCACTATTTTCACCAAATAATCATCTTTTTCAGGATTTTCTTGTACTGTTTTTGTACGCTTATGATCATTCAAACTTCATTTTTCAAAATTAACTACTGCAGGTAAATCACAGTCTCCATGTGTGTTTAGGCAATAAGATAATACTAATACTCGTAAATAGGGTTTTGCGAGAAGGTTAACCCCCTAAAAGTAAAGGGGGAATTATTAATAGAGGTTTTGTTTTAAAGCTATAAATATTCCGAATTTGATACATCTTTTAAAGTTCTTATATTGCTGATTACATAAGGCATTTTTCTGAAGCATAAATAGAAGACTATATAAAACATTCATTATTTCAGCATTGTACTATTATTAATAATGGATGTGTTGTATAAAAAGAGAACATCTTGATTATCAAAATTTATAAAATCATCAATCAGTTCAGTGCTTATATATCTCAAATCAATTAGTGTAATTTTACTGTACCCAATAAGCAGAAGTGGGGCAAGACTGCTACCAAAGGAATCTCTGAAAATAATAAGTTCGCCATATGCGTTTGTATTAGGATTTTGAATTTCAACTATCGGTTCTGCTCCCGATAAAAACACATCGTATGAATCTACTCCATACAAATCATCCACATTGTATATTTTTTCTTTCTTGGGGATGCTATCAATATCATTAAAATAGTATACTGTCGCATTTTCAAGCGTTTCATTTGTTCGATAACTCAAAGTATCGGGTGCAAGTGTCAATGCCGTTTGTCCGTAATAAGAGCCATAAAATGAAAAGTATTTTGTTTTTTTGTATGTTATATCTAAAAAATTAAAATTAGGCTTAATTACAGACCCCAGCTGTTCCACAACTTTGTTAAGATTTTCTTGTTTCCAATGTAAATCAGTATTATAGTAATCATCTAAAGTAAGACTTTCAAAAAGTGAAATATAAGTCATGTTTTGCACATTATTATGGAGTGTTTTTATCATATCCTCATAATCAATAAAAAGATGCTTATCTTCTTGGTGTATAAAATAATTCTTATCAGGAATGATAGAATAATATACATTCATATTCTGCAAATAGGTATCATAGATTAAATTCAATTTTCTTGCCATTTTTTCCACGCTTGCCTTACGATAAGGATATTCCATCTTAAATACATGCTCATCCTTCAGGTAAATATCATGCTGATCCCAAAAGCCAAATAGATAAAAATCGGCTGCTGTTTTTAAGGTTCTAAAGGAATCTCTAAACACCATTTGGTCAAGCGCATATTTCTCATATTTTTTTATAAAATCACCGTCTGTAATAGTTTGCCATGATAATGTAGGAAACTGCGTTAGTTTTCTACGTTCACTTTTTGATATTTCCTTAGAGGGTAAAAAGCCATTCAAAAGAAATATTGCAATTAATATTACAACAAAGGAAATTGAAATAATTTTATTTTTCATAGCTGCTCCTCCTAAAATCTAAAATACAAAAATGGTTGAAAAGATGAGTCTACTAAAAATCCTATCGACAATAATAACATAGCAATAAGTATCACAGGCTCCACATAGTCGATGATTTTCAGCAATGAAGTTTTTTGAGTGATTTTATTAAAAATCCTACTTGGAATATCAGTAGAAAAAATAATTGCAATAATTAAAAGTACCAGATAGCTGCCCAAATAGTAGATTGCTTCAACGGATACAAGTGGCACGTTTGCCAAGCCAAGCATACCCTTCATATAAGAAAGCGCATCGGCTAAACTGTTACTATTAAATAACGCAAAACTAAAAACAACAATCAGTATTGTATACATATGAGAAAAAAAAGCTGGTATTTTTTGAAGTATTTTTAACAGGAACAACTTTTCAAGCGTCAAAATAACACCAAATCCCATACCCCATAAAACAAAATTCCAAGCTGCACCATGCCAAAGCCCAGTGCATGCCCATACGATAAATATATTAATTATCCAGCGTAATATCCCTTTACGATTACCACCTAATGGAATATATAAATAGTCCCTAAACCAGCTTCCAAGCGAGATGTGCCATCTACGCCAAAATTCTGTAATGCTTTTCGAGGAAAATGGATGGTCAAAATTTTCCAGAAAATGAAATCCAAACATTCGCCCCATGCCAATCGCCATATCACTGTATGCAGAAAAATCAAAATAAATTTGCAAAGAAAAACCTATAACACCTATCCAAAAATACAGCACTGATGGATTATTTGTTTGAATAGAAAGCGTCCAAAGTTGGGCAAGTTGATCCGCTATGATTAGTTTTTTTGAAAGTCCAAATATAAACCGTCTTGCTCCATAGGAAAAATCAGTAAAACTGTGTTTACGCTCTGCTAATTGTTGATTTACTGTCTTATATCTCACAATGGGTCCTGCAATAAGCTGTGGGAAAAGAGAAATATACAGTGCTAATCGAACTATGTTTTTTTGTGCACTAACTTCTTTGCGATATACATCTATTAAATAGCTAATTGCCTGAAATGTATAAAAACTGATACCTACCGGAAGTGCAATCTTTAAAAGTGGCAAGTCCAGTGAAAACAGCGTATTTATATTTGTAAAAGCAAAATCTGCATATTTGAATATGCCAATCATCAAAAGGTTTCCTATAATAGCAAACCCAATAATCCATTTTCCACACAATGTACTGCCGTATTTACCAATCATCAACCCAAAAATATAATTTATTAAAATGGATGCAATAAACAAAAGTCCAAATTTTGGTTCACCACAAAAATAAAAAACCAAACTCCCCAAAAGAAGAACTGCATTTTTAGCTTTGGATGGTGCAATAAAATATAAAATCAGTAAAATTGGCAAAAAGCTAAATAAAAATGTAATACTGGAAAAAACCATTATTTCTTCATCTCCAAAATAATGTTTGCGATTCAAGCAAAAACTCCACCTGCAAACCACGCAGGTGGAGTTTTTATCTCTTTGCGCAAACATCGAAAAATTTGTTATTGTATAAGAGCTAAAAATGCCTCATGAAAAACATCTGATTGTTCGTCCATAATTAAAATAATCATATTATCTACATTATCAACAATAACGTTTTCAGTCTCTACACCAACACAAATCCATTTTCTTGGATCAACATTTGTTTTGATATCACTCATAATCTTTTCAATATCAGAACCATCTTCCACACGGATCAAAACCATTGAATGTGCTGATGAACCTATCATAGGCTCAGATGCCATACCCTCTGTAAATTCAATATCACTTGTACCGAGATAATACTCTATATTTTCCACAGTAATATCAGTTTGAGCTAGCCCTGCTGTTTCCAATGCAGCCCCTTCATAAATCTTATCAAAAATGGTGCTAAGCGATTCTTTAGCAAGTGGACTTTCTTCTACTGTAGGTTTGTTTTGTGAGCATGCTACCACAGATAATACAAGTATGCCGACCAACAGCATAAGTCCAATTTTCTTCATAATACTACTTTTTTTCATAATGTCCTCCTGAAATTTTATATTTTTTAATGTTCTGTAAGATTAGACGCACTGTTTTCATAAAAAGTTCCATATTATCGTTTATGTTATTTGGATGTATGTCAATATATTAGACACGATTTTTCTATTTCTGGTTCTGGTGTAAAGATTGCCTAGAAAATCTACACCATTACTTGATTTCCAACATTGCCTTTATTATGAACTAATTACACTACTTGTACCATCATATTATTAATAAAATCTATCTCAAAAAGGACAGAATTGACACCTTCAATCTGTCTTTATCTAATCATATTCACTGCCTCAATGCCAGCTAATGCATTTGAAGCTTTGTCGAAGTTTTTAAATCCTGACATAGTTTTATATATTCTTTTATTATACCGATGATCCTGTGTTAACCTTTAAAAATCAGCAGGAACGGTTCTTTTTGATTACTTTTGATTAGTGTTGCAATCTGTTCTTTTCGTGTACTCTTATAAACTCAAAAACCCCGCAACCCCTTATATTGCAAGGGTTGCGGGGTTTGTTTATACTATTCCCACTCAATTGTCGAGGGCGGTTTACTCGTTATATCGTACACGATTCTATTTACGTTATCTACTTCGTTTACTATCCTGTTTGATATCTTCTCAAGCACGTCGTATGGAATACGCGCCCAGTCGGATGTCATTCCGTCTGTGGATGTGACAGCTCTGATTCCTACGGTGTGAACATATGTCCTTCCGTCGCCCATTACTCCAACGGACTTGATGTTTGGAAGCACTGTGAAGTACTGCCATATATGCCTCTCGAGGCCTGCTTTCTTTATTTCATCTCTAAGAATAGCATCGGATTCACTGACGATTTCAATCTTCTCGTCGGTTATTTCTCCTAAAATTCTTATTGCAAGTCCCGGTCCCGGGAAGGGTTGTCTCCAAACTATCTCGTCTGGAATCATTAGGCCCTCGCCTACGCGTCTAACCTCGTCCTTGAAGAGCTGACGAAGCGGCTCGATTATCTCAAAGTCAACATCATCGGGGAGTCCCCCAACGTTGTGGTGGCTCTTTATTACCTCTGCTGTATCTGTTCCGCTTTCGATAACATCGGGATATACCGTTCCCTGAAGCAGATACTCCATCTTGCCAAGCTTTTCGGATTCCTCCTCGAAAACACGTATGAATTCCTCTCCGATTATCTTGCGTTTCTTTTCGGGATCGGTTACGCCTCTAAGCTTGCCCAGGAAACGTTCCTGCGCATTTACCCTTATGAGATCCATGTGATAGGTGTCTCTGAAGACCGCTTCCACCTGATCGCCTTCGTCTTTCCTGAGCAGACCGTGGTCTACGAAAACACAGGTCAGCTGGTCGCCGATGGCTCTTTGAACCAACACCGCTGCCACAGAGGAATCAACTCCTCCTGAAAGTGCGCAGAGAACCCGCTTGTCCCCAACCTTTTCTTTTATTTCTTTTATGCTTTTTTCTATGAAGTCCTGCATATTCCAGTCTCCTGTGCATCCGCAGACCTCGTACAAGAAGTTCTTTATGAGTTTTCTTCCGAAGGATGTATGCTCAACTTCCGGATGGAACTGAACGCCGTAGAGTTTTTTCGCTTCGTTTTTCATGGCCGCAACAGGACAGTTGTC
>SWCC01015942.1_pt1 | contig 19656 bp, 22 predicted proteins | sample 4692971 | NCBI WGS metagenome assembly SWCC01 (sample SAMN10267277, study PRJNA491770) | bioreactor metagenome | isolation source: DHS bioreactor inoculated with subseafloor sediment | place: Japan: off Shimokita Peninsula | collected 2006-08 | reverse complement strand
GAGTCAATTAGAGGCAGTCCTAGGTAAGCTATTCCAACAATTTTTAGCGCTGTTCTTCGTGAAAAAGCGGCCATCCATGCGCCTTGCAGCATCGATGTTTTGGGCTCGTTGCCGCCGTTAGTCGCATCGCCGCAATCCTGCTAAACGAGTTTGATTTGATCGACAGGCACGGGAAGTTTTGGACATTCGCTGCACTGCGCATTGATATCTACGCTGTGGGACGAATCTGCCTTTCTCTAAGATTGCAGCAAGGTTTGCCTTTGCGCTGTCGAACCGAAACGGTTCTATATGAGGGCGCGATGAGCACCATCGTTTCCGGGAATGGAATGCCAAACCGAAAGCGGGGTGCAGGTCCTATCTTCGGTTGACCGAGCCAAATCGGACGATTATAAACTTGCCTATGGAAAGTAATAAAATCATCTTAAACGTTTGGTGGCTGGTCTCCTTATAAGGCGACCGGATATTCCATCTATTTCGAGGTCGCTGTTTGGGCGGCCTTTTTTGTTTTTTGTGCGTCCTGCGGCACCTCTATCTCAACGAGGACACACAAGTGATCAAACCAGTCATTCTTACCGGCGACCGCACGACGGGACCGCTCCATATTGGTCATTACGCAGGCTCGCTTGCCAACCGCTTACGATGCCAAGACAGTCACGAGCAATTCTTGCTTCTGGCTGACACACAAGCCCTTACCGACAACGCCCATAATCCTGAAAAGGTACGCCGCAGCGTGATGGAAGTCGCGCTCGATTACCTTGCCGTCGGTATCGATCCAATGCGCACGACGATCTGCTTACAATCACATCTTCCTGCGCTCGCCGAACTTTCAATGCTCTACCTGAATTTCGTCACCGTTTCTCGATTGGAACGTAATCCAACAATCAAGGACGAAATACGGGCGCGTGGTTTCGGCCGGGATATTCCCGCAGGGTTCCTTTGTTATCCGGCCGCGCAAGCTGCGGATATTACGGCATTCAAGGCAACAGTCGTACCCGTTGGTGAAGATCAAGCCCCGCTGATTGAGCAAACCAATGAGATCGTGCGCCGGATTAACACAGCCGCTGAGCGAGAGGTTTTACCTGAGGCACTGGCAGTCATCCCAAGGTCGGGAAGACTGCCCGGCATTGATGGCAAGGCTAAGATGTCGAAATCCGGCGGCAACGCGATCCCACTTTCGGCATCGCCCGACGAAATCGGAGCCGCCGTCAAAGCAATGTTTACCGACCCCAACCACTTACGCATCGAGGATCCAGGGCAGATCGAAGGCAACGTTGTCTTTGCTTATCTCGACGCCTTTGACGATGACAAAGTGACATTGGAGGAGATGAAGGCTCGATATCAACATGGTGGGCTTGGCGATGGAACAGTCAAAAAAAGATTGGAAGAAATACTACAAGCGCTTCTCGCCCCCATTCGACAACGGCGCGAACAGTTATCGCAAGACCCAGCCTTTATCCTTGATACAATTAGACAAGGCACCGATCACGCGCGAGAGCGTACAGAGGCCACCAAGCGTGAGGTCATAGAAAGCCTTGGGCTATTTCAGTTATGATCAGATGACATTGGAGTAGAAACGGGCGCGTTTCTTACTTACCTGTTTTTACTCCAATAAAATTTCGCGAAACCTATTTAGCGGTTTTCGGGTGGTGGCTCGGATCAGGAAATGAAGATATTCATTCGCTTGCAGCATCAGTGTTAATGGACCCGATCTCGGCCTTAGTCGCAATAGGTACTGATGGCCGCCACACCTTCACCGCACGACAGGCAGATCCTCCATACGTGTGGTATACCGTGGGCTCCGATGGTCTGCGCGGAGTTGCCAAGATTGCTTTACCCCTTCGCTGGCAACAACCATCGTCCTCTTGCCGAAGCGGTCGTTCACTTGGTCTATCGCTGCCATCAAGGCGCGGGATTTCGGCCGCACTTGTTCGAACAGTGTCTGGGGGCGGTCTTCGTATCGCACCAGGTCGTTCAGCAGGATACCGGCTTTGGTGAACCCGAAGGTTTCGGACCGGGCCTTTGGCCACGCAGCGACGGCGCAGCGCCGTGCGGCTTCGACAAGTTCAAAAGTATCTGAGGACATAGGTGTCATTCGCGTCGATTTGGACGCGGCATATTGAGGGCGATCGGGGCGGTGCCGGTTGGTGTGGAAAAATACCGTCAGCGTGCCGGCGACCAACCCGTGCTGGCGCAGCTTTTCTGCCCCACGAGAGGCATGTGCAGTGATTGCTTGGAACAGGGTGTCAAAATCCTTCATGGGCGTCCCTGCGGAGCGTGTGACGGCCATGCCCTTGCGTTGTGGCTCCACATCTTCGAAGGCAAGACAGGCCTCTCCTTGCAGCTCCAAAACGATCCGCTCCAACACAACGGTCCCAACCTCGTGCGCTTGCCTGATTGGCATGTCGCGTAGCTCGCCAGCAGTGTGGATACTGAGGGCTTTGAGCTTTTGCTCCGTCTTTCGACCGACGCCCCAGATGTCACCGACGGGCACCCGTGGCAAAAGCCAATCGGCAAGTGCATCCTCCATCAAATCCAGCACGCCGGCAAAAATCGGGTTCTTCTTGGCGATTTCATTTGCGCATTTCGCCAGTGTCTTGGTGGGCGCGATGCCAATGCGCACGGGCACACCAACACGCCTCAGAACCGCCGAGCGTAATGCCATGGCATGGGCGGTCCGATCCTTGAAGCCCACAAAATCCAGGAAACATTCGTCGATGGAGTAGATTTCCACGTTTGGTGTGAAGTCTTCGTAAACTTCGACAACCCGCCGGGAGATGTCACCATAAAGCGTGTAATTGGAGCTGAACACCCGCACGCCATGTGTTTCGATTTTGTCGCGGATATGGTGCAGCGGTTGGCCCATCTTGATCCCAAGTGCCTTTGCCTCGTCGCTGCGCGCAATTGCGCAGCCATCATTGTTTGAAAGAACAATCACCGGCACATTTTTCAGAGTCTGGTCAAATATGCGCTCGGCGCTGACGTAGAAGTTGGCACTGTCGCTGATCGCAATAGGGCGCTTCATGCCAGATCATAGCGCCGCACGACGCCAGCTATCACTCCCCAGATCTCGCTGTCTTCGGTCAACTCAATATCGGGAAACTGTTCCTGGCTGTTGGCGGGCGCAAGGTAATAGCGATCGCCACGCTTTCTCAGGATCTTTGCGGTCACGGCACCATCGACCACGGCTAAAACCGCACGACCAACGCGCCGCTTTCCCGCGCGATCCACTGCGATGATGTCACCGTCGCGGATCCCTGCATCCCACAGACAATCGCCCTCCACACGCCACCAGAAAGTAGACGCGGGGTGGCGCACAACCCAGGCCATTGGATCAATCTCATCTTCTAGGTCATCACCCGCTGGCGACGGAAAGCCTGCACTGGCAGGGGTGCTCACGAGGTGCACAGGGTGCGTGGCTGCAAGGGTTGGTTGCTCGATAGGGTGCAGGGGCATGAGAATCCTAAGTGTTCGCTATCTGTTCTCAATCTGCTATTTGCCGATCACATGTCAAGTTTGATCGGCCCGCTCACGCTGCGTCAAAGTCCACCTCGGTCAGATTTCAAATCCTCACCGCTCTGGTGGATTACCATTTTCTCCGCCGGGAAGGGGCGAATGAGTTTGAACGCGTCCTCCGGGGTGCCCGTCAGCCATGTCTCATAATCCTCGGGATGCAGGATTGCTGGCATTCTGTCGGGGTGGGTATCCTTGACCAGATCGTTTGGCATCGTGGTAATCATCGATGAGGTCGTCAGTTCACGATGCTCTGTTCCGTAAGCTCCTGAGAACTGCCGCCAAACCCCGGCGAGGGCGAACGCAGGACGGTCACCATCGCCCTTCACGCCGAACCAGACGTAGGTCGCAGGTGCGCGGCCCTTCGCTTCGCAAAAGCTTGATGCGGGGATCAGGCAGCGTCGCTCGGTAAAACTACTCTTCCAGAACGGGGAACTACGCAGCTTGTCGTCACGGGCATTATTAACAGCTTTGGGTTGGATTGGTTTGCCGGTCTTCTTGGATACCTGGGGCAAGACAAATCCCCAATGTGTGTTCCAAAGCGCCCGATCACCGTCATCATTCAGCGCGACAATGGGGGCAGTGCCTTTGGGAAAGATTGCAGTCAGAGGTTCAGCGTTGCCGAGGTGGTCATTCTTGCTCTCGACCTCAAAGAGCTGCTGCATCAGCGTGGAGGGCAGGGTGTTTGAGTAGAGATTACACATGTCAGGTCTCCCAGTGGCACGTTCGCAAAAAGTATCTGTTAATTATTCGTGGGCTTAAAGTGATGGAGTGATCGTATTGCATGTTGGTAAGCGATAGCTCCAAGGCGTCCTGGAAAGATCAAATGTACTGTTTCTCTCCTAAGGCAAGAGCCAACATTCACCCTGGAACTTGATCCGTTCCTGTCGTTAAACTCCACAATGAATCGGTGTCTATTGTCAGTTAGACGTTTTCTGCATCAGGGGCAGCCATGCGCCGTTCGTGGCTTTAGCAGTGCCATCGACACAAGCGGGAAATCGGAAATTCACTGCGATCTGGACCGCCGTCCGCAAATGCGGAAGAAGTGAGTGTCCATCCCAAATTCAGCAATGTCGGGCTCACTGTGACCGCTCAATAAGCCATCATTAGGTGTTGAGGCCTCCATCTGGTTAGAGCAGCATCAACAAAATATTGATATGGAGTTTGTTGTGAAAAAAATCGGATTGATTGGTGGCTTGAGTTGGGTTTCGACAGCTGAATACTACAAGCGGCTAAACGAAATAACGCAGATGCTTGCAGGTGGCGTATCATCCGCTCGGGTCGTTCTGGAGAGTGTAAATCGGCAAGATTATGTATCTGCTGTCATCGACCGAGAAGACGAAGGCGCGGCCTGCCAGCAGATCACGGAATCCGCAAAGGCGTTGGAGGCGGCGGGCGCTGATTTCATTGTGATAACTTGCAATGATGTCCATCGGTTTATCCCAGAAATCGAACCCATACTGGGCATTCCTTTTCTGCACATTGCGTCAGTTACCGCGGATGCCATCGAGGCTCGAGGTTTGAAACGTGCAGCAATCCTTGGCGTACGAAAAACTATGGAGGGCGATTTCTACTCAAAGATATTCGCGGAACGCGGTATTGAGACAGTGATACCAAACGAAACCCAAAGGTGCTTCGTGCACGACAGCATTTACAATGAACTGGTTCTGAACGATTTTCGCGACAGCACACGTTCTGGCTATCAATCCATCATTGACGGTCTGGGAACGAGAGGTGCCGATTGCGTTGCGCTGGCTTGTACCGAAATTCCACTGCTTATCAGCCCGGAACAGTCTCCCTTACCAGCATTTTCAACCACCGAACTTCACTGCCAAGCGGCCGTTGAACTGGCGTTGTCCAAAGCCTGATTGATAGGAAGGGATGGGGCTAAAGGGTGCATCGTCGTGCAGGGTTTCTGCCTGCCTAGCGGTAACGGCCATTCGCGGCGTCGAAAAAACTTCGTAAAAACCCGCTCGAACCTGCCAACTGCCATGTTTTTCAACGATTTCCGTCTGCCCGACACATTCAGGTAAGCGTAAGGTCCATCTAAATCTGTATACTTATTAGTTTGCCGTTTCTTAAATATGGATACTAATAAATACTCTCACACGAATTGTTTGAGTATCAATAAGTGAACATCGTCTGGTTTTTGTATGTCTATTATTATACAATTCATCTTGTCTGCACAGGAGATGGAAAAATGAGCGTAAAGGACACAGCTAGAAAGCAATATGTGCAAATTGTGGATAGTGCAGCAGAGCAGCTTGCTGCGTTCCAGCGCCCTGCAGAAGGTTGGCTTGTGAGCCTGCGCAAAGCCCTCGGCATGTCTGGCACACGGGTCGCAAAGCGCATGGGTGTGACGCGCAGTGCGATCTATCAGGCCGAGCGCAATGAACACGAAGGTGCGATTTCGATCAGTCAGATGGAAAAGCTGGCCGAAGCTTTGGGAGGGCGTTTCGTCTATGCCATCGTGCCAAAAGGCAGTGTGGAAGATGTCATTCGCGCCCAGGCATACCGCAAGGCCGAAGCACGCATTCGGCGGGCAGGAGCGCATATGGCGCTCGAAAGCCAGTCGCTTTCCAGCGAACAGACAAAGCGCAAGATTGATGAACTTGCTGACCAATTCATGCGCCACATGCCTTCCGACTTCTGGGATGGTCCATGACCTTCGTAGAACTGGACAGCGCAGCGCCGCTCGATCCCGATGAACGCCAAGGACTAAAATTTGCCCACGTCACCACGCGGGGCCAACTGGATGAACTTGAGCAAGCCAATATCGAACAAGCGCTCGATTGGCTGTCGCGCCGCCGTGGTGGTGATATCTTTGATGACGGTTTTGTCCGCACCCTGCACAAACGGCTGTTCGGTGATGTCTGGTCATGGGCCGGTGAGTACCGCCAAACCGAGAGAAACATCGGGATCGACCCCCGTCAAATATCCATGCAATTGCGGATGCCGTTGGATAATGCCCGGTACTGGGCTGAAAATAATGTGTACCCGCCGCGCGAAGCTGCTGCACGATTTCATCACCGCATGGTGCAGGTTCATCCGTTCCCGAACGGCAACGGGCGGCACGCACGCATTGCGACCGACGTGATGCTCGAGGACCATTACGACCATCCCCCCATCAAATGGGCGAGCGGCTACGACCTGCAAGCTGACAGCGAACGTCGAAAATCCTATATCGCAGCTCTACGCGCCGCCGATGCGGGAGAGTTTGAGCTGCTGCTTGAGTTTGTGAGCACGACGGATCCAACCCTCAGACATTAATGCCAAATTGGGTTTATATCCCGCTTGCTCCGGGTTTTCGTTACTACGGTTTTTTATTTCGCTGAGCTTTTCGGAATGCCTATGAAGCCTCGTTCCGAGTTGAAACCCAACTTCCTACAATACTTTCACGCCATCCGATTGCTCGCATTCCAATTCTGGTGGGCTTAGGAAATTCAGAGCGCTCCATCATCCGGTAGATGGTGGACCTGCTGAGGCCCGTAATTTCCAAAACGTCTTGGCACCGAAGTATTCTGTCGATCATTATTTTTCCTTTGTTGAATGAATAATGAGACAGATATCGAATGATGGTTTCCACAAAATTTAAATAAATGATTCAGCTAGTGTTAACCAACTTTTCGGCATTCTGATCCGTCACATGTCTCGCCCATTGGTCCATTAATACCCGACGTTTTTCTAACAGGTCAGTTCGACGATACGCGCGCTCCACCTCGGTTCCGACCACGTGACCCAAGCATGTTTCTGCCAAATCCTTAGGTGTATCCGTAGCTTCTGCACACCAAGTTCTAAAGCTTGAACGGAACCCGTGTGGCCGCGCGTCCATCCCCCGGCGCACCATAAAACGGCTCATTGTTGCGTCCGATATACCCCCCTTGCGCACGCTCGGGAAGAGATAGCCGTTGCGCCCAAATGGCCTTGCAGAATCAATTACGGCTAAGGCCTCCTTCGAAAGCGGCACCCGAAAGTCACTTGTCGCATCCCTCCGCCCCTTCATCGCATCTTCTGGGCACCAATTTTAAAACTATTTTCTATTAATTACATTGGGTTGACCGTATAGTCCGCTTTGCGACCCAACCTTAAATCCACCTCCTAAACTCGCTGACGCTCGTAAAACGAAGCGCTTAGCGATTTTGATAGGGCCTTCAGTCCTGCTCTGAATTGTCTTCACACTCAATTAAGCCAAGCGCTAAATCCGCCCGCTCTCGCCCAGAGTCCCGTTTTCCTGGGTAACCGATGGAGACATTGGAAATCCTCGTGCTTCCTAAGGTCAAGTTAGTCGGGACATGGGTGTGGCCATGTAGCCATACGTCTGGTTGATACCGTTGAATTAGTTCACTGAGATCTGAAGCATAACAACATGGCACGTCACTCCAGTCGTCATTATGAATGCAGTCTGGCAGTGGAGCGTGGTGTGTGACGACTATGGTCTTTCCCACAAAAGGGGTTGCGAGTTGTTCGCCGAGCCACAACCGATGATCGTGATGAAGGCGAGCAGCATGTAGACTCGAAAACTTGCGATAGCCGTCTGATGCAATTCTGATCGCTTTGTGATCATTCATGCGTCTATCCGCATTCTCGAGGTTCTGATCGATTGGACCTCCGCCCAGGTGCATATCGGTCCACAAAGTACAGCACAGAAAACGGGTGTTTCCGAAGACGAGTACTGACTTCTGAACAAAGTTTGCCCCTGCCTTTCGTGCGGTCTCGTACAGTTTATCTTCTCTGTCGATTTTCCCTCCATAGTAGTCGTGGTTCCCTGGCATTAGAAATATTTTATTCGGCTCAATACGATTTGAAAGCTCTTCAATCGCAAAGCGCCATTGCACATGGCCCTTGTTGCTAATATCGCCAGCCAGGATGAGGGCGTCGATATTGTCGAGATCGACATCTAGGATTGGATCTTCACCGCGGGCCCGCCAGTGGTCCGCATGCAGGTCAGCAATGACTAAAACTTGCAGCACAAGATTACTCCTTATTTGCGGAACGCCGATTTCAGCGGGGCAGCTGAAACTTCAAATAGCTCATTCCAGATTTCGTGGGCAATGAATGTTTCTCGGGATTTTAAGTTGTTCAGCCGGAGGCTAAGAACGCTACGCCTTGTAGGCTGTGATTCCTAAATTTAGTCACTGATTAAGAGGATGGCACCTCCAACAGCTCAAAATGCCCCCGCCATATCGTTCTGATCAAGAGCACCAAGAAGCCAGCTGTGGTTAAACTAAACTATGATCGATTTCCGGACCTCGGATACCCAATTGTCCAGCCTTTGGAGGCGCGCCTATGATATTCTGGCAAATTTTTGGGCTGAACATTTTCGAGAAATTCCTGAGTGTATACCGTCAATTGTGTATCTGGAATTCGATCAAGAGGGTCGCCTCCAAAAGGAGGAAAGTACAAGTGATCTTCTGGCAAGCTCTCAAGCCAGCCTGAACCCTTTTTCGTAACAATGGCGATATCGAAAATATAAACCTGCTCTGATGCCGACTTTAGCCTGATCCTGTTCCAATTTAGGAAACCGTGCCTGAGCAATACCTGCATTGGCACATAATCTTCAAAATACCCGTGCTCAAGCAACTCTCGGAGGAAGAGCCCGTGAGATCTGGGTGGCTCATCACTGTTCTCGTTTCTGAAGTAGTTGGTCAAATTCAAAGTCAGATGCATTTTTACCCCCATTTTGGGGTCAACCCAATAATGGGGGTAAGCGGTCATGTCCAGCGTAAAGGTATGGCAATGGCAGGCACACTCTACACTCAAGCTTATTCCGATCTTCGAGCAGCATTGGTATCTGCGCGAAACCAGGCTGGGCTCTCGCAGGCACAGTTGGCGCATATCCTTGGCAAGCCACCATCGTTTGTCGGGAAGTATGAGCTAGGTGAGCGTCGGATTGACGTCATCGAACTTCTTGTAATTCTGAGAGCACTTGATGTGCACAGACAAGTGCTTTTAGATCAACTGGAGGCTGTATTGCCTGACCGATTGGGACGGTATGAAAAAGGGTAGGATCTATTACTAAGCGCAAGTCTTTTTGAGAATAAGCAAGTGAGTTGCACAAGAGGGATGTTACAAAAACCTATAGCTGACTATAAGGTCGTTTTTGTCTGGCACCGTTAGACATATTCTAAGGTTTCATCTGCCAGCTCATTGATCATGTTTTGACCTTCAAGAATGTTTGATCGGCGAATTGACTCTCCAGCATAGTATGCATGCGTTTGGGGATCCCGTTGTGCGCATAGAGCGAGAGCGGCTTCCACACCTCCCGCGCCCAGCTTGCCTAGTTCTGTATGTATCCAGCTTCGACTTATATGTGCACCCGCATGAAAGTGTTTTCTCCAGACCGACGACGGATAGGACTTCGCCAGGATCCGCTCATCAACGCTACGGAAAAGAGGCAGATGGGATGCTTGGGAGCGAGAGCGCATCTCATCGAGATAAGCGGGATCAATTCCACGCAAAATAAGTGCGTCGAGAAACGGAGTAAGGCGAGTGTGCAGCCGCCCCCGCAATTCTTCTCCTGTCTTTTTCGTTATGATATCAATTTGGTACTGGCTGCCATCAAAAGCAATGTCTCTTCCCCAGCAAAGTTGACCATCGGAAAGACGCAGAGGCAGGAACATCCAAAGTGCAATAACGACACTTTCATTGAGAAGCCTGACGCGGGTAAGTGCGTTCCTTGCAGTTGGCGCATCTATCAAAAGACCTTGCGCTAGAGCCCAACTTTTGGACAGGCTCGGTAAATTGTTTAGCTTGGCAAACTTGAGTGGTACTTCGTCTTTACATCGGTGCCTAAGCTCTTTCTCATGTTGTTGAAATGCGGAAATGACTAACGGTTCAACTCCGATGATCTGCGCGAATAGTCGCAGCCGCATCACTGCGGTATGCCGCGTAGTAACGCGGCTAGTATTGGCTTTGAAGCTTAGAAACCGCCGTAGTCCCCCAACAGTTAATACCACCTTTGCATCTGCCGCGATTTGGGCAGAAGCATATTCGCGTATCACATCTTCCATGTTGTCAATGACCGATGCTGCAGGGATAGAAAAATTTCCCGAAGGCATGACGCCCAGCCGAAGATTACGAAACGTGCCCTGCCACTCTTCAGGTAAATCGCTTTTCTTTACTCGATATTTTGCTGCTGGGCGCGGCTTTTTTACGGCCCTTGACCTTGGATTCGGCGATTTATGTCGAATGGCTTTATTCAGCTCAAGATGAATTGGATGGTGAGGTAAAAGTTGCGTATAAACTGATTTTAAAATTCGCAAGCGGCGACTCGACGCGACATCGCAAACGAAGTCGAGGAAGCTCTCTTTCGTCGGGACTTCGATCTGGTTTCTACCTGCGAAAGATAGGAAGCGGGATAGAACTCGAAGACCTTCAATAGCGACATTTTGGATACCTTTGGCCTGACGGTACGTCTGCATCGATGGCTCTTCCATAATTTCATCAAAGCTGCGCCAATCGGTCGCCCGAGACCGTGGCCGCTTCGTACGAATGGCATCGCGCACGTTCTCTCGCCCCCCAGCACCAGCCGGCAGCAGACGGTCAAAAGCGGTCCGGAGGTCATCGAGTGGTCTTGTTGAGGTTCCGTTGCCAGAAAATGTCACGAAATCATCCACAGTCGGCGCAGTAATTTCTTTTTCGTGCGCAAATCGAAAGAACCGGTCAAGCGTTCGCAGTTCACGCAGACCGACCTTATCTAAACCCGGATTACCCTCAAATTGCAGAAACGCTTTGCTAAGGAGGATTTGGTCGCGCGTTCGTGTATTATAAGTGCGCTTATTCATCGATCAGTCCCGCCAGCAAATTTTGGCCATGCTCAACAAGCCTCAATGAATTAAGCCAACCATAGTAGTTACGCAGCGTCTGAGGGTGATCGTTGATCCTAATAGCAATTATTTCGAGTGCCTCAGGATATTTGTTCAGCAGCAAGGATGTCTGGCCATGGCGCATTTGGTGGGGACTCATCGGCACGTTCGCCACGCGCCTCATTAACGATTGGAACTGGCTCCGAAAGTGCGCGGAACTCAGATGCCCGCCCGCATCTTTAAGTGAAGGGAAAAGATATTGGCTCTTTTGGGCATTCGGAAAATAGCCCCGGATTTCATCCATATACCATCGAACGACTTCGTAGAAATGATGCTTGGACGGTTGGATCTGAAACTCGATAGATTTACGGTTCTTAGTCAAGTTTGCGGGGATGAACACAGCAATTGCGCGTTTTCTCTCAGTAGAAATTTGAATATGTGCCTCTTGTCCTACACACGTGAGTTGCAGCGCATTTTTCAATCGGACCGGGGCACCGCCAATCTCAATTGCAGCAAAACAGGCGATCGCACCAAGCATCCGCACTTGCGCAAGTTCCTGATTGGAAAGATTCCGGTTTGAATTACGCGCTGCTTCAATGACCCGCCTCGCTTCTGCCTGAAGTGCGAGGTGGGCACCGAAAAAACGGCGGCGTAGCGCAGGACTTCCCACTAAATCTTCACAAAATTTGCGGTTTGCCGGGGTCATTTCTTTGTCGTCTTTTCTCCCCTGCCGTGCCACTAGGTTATTTTTCAAGATATCTTCGATCAGGCCGACTTCGATGCCAAGATGTGCTCTTATTTGCCTAAGACACTTCAAATATTTTCGCGATGTACGCGGTTGCAGCCGCCCCCTGTTCTTCGCCAAATCTTTGCGCGCAAACATTTCCCGCGCGACTGCAGTCATCACAGAATTATCAGCGAGAAGAATACGTAGCTTGCCGCTTGGTTCGATAAGGTGAAGATCTAAAGCGACCCGAGCAAATGTTCGAACTGCAGAACGGATTACATGAGCGTGTTTTTCATGTTTGTCCGAAAACTCCTCTACGATTGGATCCCAGTTTTTCTGCGTCGCGCCAAGCGCCCACTCGGAAAGTAGGGTTTCCCAATCGTCTGGAAGCTTTTTAACGAGTGGCACAAGCCGACCGTCCGAAAAGCAGATTGGTTCAGCCGGAAGCATCTTGTTCAATTCGCCGAAAGCAAAAAGTTCATCAAACCGCCGAAGCGCGCGAACGATTGTACTCCGCAAGTTACCAGTCGCAGCACTGGCAATTGCGTTGCCTGTTTCAGCGTTAAGGGCTAGAGGCTGGATATTGAGGTCTCTCGCTTCGCGCGCCAAGGATTTCAAGCCCACGAGCTTCATTGGGTGCCAACGCGGTGCCATCTCCGAATTCCCAAGCTTACCTGCAGTCAGAAGCGTAACAGCAGCAAGCAATTGTGCCCAACTGTCATCCCGCTTTCTTAACTCATCACGCTTGGCGTGTACTCCAGTAAATTCACGCAAAGCGCTCTGCAGAATCCCTCGAAAGTCTTTGTAGGCTCTAGTTGATTTCCATACTGCTGCGTTGGACCAAGTGGGTGGAAATGTTGCTTCTAAGTGCTCTAGTGTGGCAGGGATTTGAGCGAGCGGCCTATTTTGAACCTTCGCGACACGGTCAATGACACGTAGCCACTTAGCGCGTGTCGACCTAGTCAAATTGTCACGTTTCGCGACATGATTGCGAAGGTCCGAGAACATAGGGCCGAGTGGTTTTTTATTGGAGATCAAAAAAGCTGATGCCGCGGACTTCGTTGTTAGATCAAGCATTTTCGGCCTCCAAAGAACAGGCTCTCAATAATCTTATAGAGCCGTCTGGACGTACTATAAGCCGCCTAACTGTGTTCTGGACAAATAGGCCATCGGCATTGCCACCCGAGAAAAACTGCGGGTGTATAAGTCCAAGCCGATTGCGCGGGGTCTGAGCCGATTGCCCGAATATTTTATGTCCAAGTTCACTTACGTTCATCTAAGCACCCCTCCAGTTTTGGAAGGAAGGGCACCAAAAACTGGGCTTAAAAGATCGTATTTTGGCTGCGGTCGACCATCTAGCCATGCGTCTATTTCGGCACGTCGCCATCGCATTGCACGCCCGCCTTTCGTACCGTTTCTAAGATCAATCGGTTTTGGAAAAGGGCCAAAGTGCTCGGGCCCCTTTCCTTTGACCCATTTGTAAACTGTTGAAGTATCAGCAAGGCCGATCCGATCGGCAACATCACCTGCTGTCAGAAGGCCTTCCATAAGCTCTTTTTCGCGGTGTACTGTACCCTGCTTCGAGAACCCAAAGGCGTTGAAAATCACAACCCAGCGCGTATGCCCTGCGACGAGGCCTATACCAAATGCGGTGAGAATACGACGTAGACCGCGCGGCTTAACGTTGAAGAAGTCTTCGAGGTTAGCCCTGCTTACAGGATCGTCATACGCGATGTTGTATAAATTGACTGTTCGAATATCTAAATTTTGGATGAAAGTTTTGTAGTGCATTTTCGCTCATGAATAGGTTGATAGCTATTCATAAACTGGAAAGGTTTAATGGGGGTTTTGATTCAAGAAATTTCCTCGACTTATGCTATTGCTGTTAATTCTCATGCAGAAGTGACCCGGGTGGTCGTATAATTTCCATTGAGGACTGACCGATGTGAACCTTCCCCCAAAGCTACTGCGGCGGCAAGCATGTCGCGATGAGCACGCATAAGTGCGTCATGCAGTCAGGCAATGAGGCCTTCTTTAAATTGATCGCGGTTGACCTTGATGCCTCTGCTGATCCCGGCCGGACCCGTTGGTTCACCCTGGATGACCCTGCAACGCAGAAACGGCTTGCGGCGCGGCCCCGCGCGCTTTGCTGGGTTGTTGGCACTGATGATCTTGACGGCGTGATCGTTGCCAGTCCAGTGGACTTGGGTGAAATGGTACTATTTTACACGCGGCGAATGCACGTGGCGGCTGACTGCACCCAAAGACGGTAACCTGCGATGGGTGGCCTGTTGCATGCGTTTATGGAATGATCTCTCTGGCCGCACCCCAGCACCGGTCAACAGGATTTGGTTGTTCGGCTGGACAAGGTTCACCTCACGCACCCAGACCCCGCCGATTTGAACACAATACTGAAAACCCCACGGGTTAATCATTTGGTTGAAGTCACTGAAGGCGACGCTCCACTTTCATTTGCATTGAGCTCCCCACAGGGTACCGTTATTCTAGATTAAACAAAGGTGCATTGCGCATAAAACCACTGCCAGCCGTGCAAATAAGTAAGCGACCCGACGAACGCTTATCGAATAGGGCCAAACTCAGACGGAGGGAGTTAACGACAGCGTGACAAGCTGGTTCTGTCAGCGCACGACGAGAACAGAACTTTTCGCGTGCGACGCAATATAGCCCGCGTTCGACGAGATGAAATGTTCTGCGAAACCTGGAACATGACTAGCCATCACAATCAGGTCGATGCCCATCTTATTAGCGGTGTGCTGCAGCACGTGATCAAGATCTACTGCCGGATCATGGCTTACCTCGGAGTGAGCCGCAAATGTAACCCCAAGCACCTCTGAACGCCCAGCAGCGAAAGCGGCGAGTTTTTCAGCATATTCAGCTGGCGTGTGCGCAATTTTTGTTGGCACTGATTGACCGACGCCAACAATGTGCACCTTGGCACCATAAAGTTTTGCGATATCAGCCGCCACCAATAGGGCTCTATCCATCTGCTCAACGTGCCTAAGATCAACTGGGATCATAATATTAGAATACATGTTGGTCTCCTTTTTTTTCATTTAACGAGCCGTAGTTTTAGAAGGAAAACTTTGCGTTTTTTTGTACGTGGCCTAAGATGCGACCGAGGGCGCGTGTTACATTTTTACTTTCCTACTTTAGCGTGGTTCTGTGCGTAGACCCTGAAAGATCGTATAGCACATTGCCAGCATCAGGATCGAAAATGGCACTCCAGTCGCGGTTACTCCCGCTTGTAGGGCTGATAGACCCCCACCGATCAGCAGCACGATCGCGATCAAACCTTCGACCACACACCAGAAGATACGCTGCGGAACCGGCGCGTCGATCTTTCCGCCTGCTGTAATCGTATCAACGACCAACGACCCGGAATCGGATGAGGTCACGAAGAATACCAACGCCAAGAAAATCGCAATAGTCGATGCGATCTTCGTGAATGGCAATTCGTTCAGCATCCCAAACAGCGACAGTTCAGGCGAGTAGCTGTCGATTACGTTGGCTTTGACCATAGATGTTTCCGGGTTGGCGAGAATTTGATCAATCGCAATGCCGCCAAACACACCCATCCAGAGGAAGATGATCATCGATGGGATGATCAGGACACAGATGAGGAATTCGCGAACCGTGCGGCCCCGTGATACGCGGGCGATAAACATGCCGACGAAAGGTGCCCAAGATACCCACCATGCCCAGTAGAACGCGGTCCAGTCCTGACGGTATGCATCATCCGTGCGTCCGAACGGGTTCGAAAGCGGGATAATTTCCTGTGTGTAGGCAATAAGGCCGGTCCAGAAGCCGTCCAACCCAACCAGTGTTGGCCCAACTAGGAGAACAAACAGGAAGAATAGAATGGCTATGACCATGTTAACTTCTGACAGGATCTTAACGCCACCATCTAGACCGCGATATACTGATACCAAGGCAACAGCGGTTACCAGAATAATGATGATCACCTGCGCGTTGGTCGATATTCCCAGTCCGAATGCAAAGTTGAACCCTGCATTGGCCTGTTGTGCGCCCAATCCCAACGAAGTCGCCAGACCGAACAGCGTGGCAAAGACCGCAAGGATATCAATGCAGTGCCCCCACCACCCCCAAACTCGATCACCCAGTATTGGGTAAAAGCAGGACCGGATCGAGAACGGCAAACCTTTATTAAATGTGAACAGCGCCAGTGCTAGAGCCATAATCGCGTAGACAGCCCAGCCGTGAAGCCCCCAGTGGTAAAACGTAGCCGCCAAACCCATCCTACGGGCGGCCTCGACGTTCTCGCTGATGATCGTGCCGTCTGCAGCTATAGGAGACGCGATGCCTAAAGGCCCCGATACGTTCATATGGTAGACTGGTTCAAGAACACCAAAGAACAATAGTCCGATACCCATGCCCGCAGCAAAAAGCATCGAAAACCATTCAAGATAGGAATATTCGGGGACCGCGTCCTTACCACCAAGCCGTACCTTAGACATGGGCAAGAATATCAATACGATACTGAAAATCACGAAAATATTGACGATGGTCATGAAAAACCAGTCAAGTTTGGTAGTTGCAAAATTACGCACCGCCAAAAAAGTAGCCCCGGCTTCGTCGGGGAACAAAAGCGTTATAATCACGAATGCGACTGCAAAAAGCCCCGAAATGAGGAACACTGGATTGTGAATATCAAACCCGAACGGGCCAAGATTGCCGTCAATATTATCTTGCCCGACTTCAAAGTCGGTCTCGAATTCATCTGGTAATTGATCTGTCATAATTTTTCCTATCATTGGATGTCGACTGTGCATTTTCACGCCAGATCAACTATACTTTTGATATTAATTTAGCTTTGCACAGCCTCTTGACGTCCGCAAGTTAAGTGCCTGGAGCAGAGATTTTGCACCCAGGTGACCGATCAAAACTTGGCGAATTAGTGCTTCCAAAATCGGTCCTGTCTTTGCGACCTTTGTCTGACGTCAGCGCCTATGAAACCGCGCAATCAAATTGCTCAGATCCTGCACGCTGATCTTAATCTCTTGGCCCTTTCAGCTCTTTATGGATCATCTGTTCCGTGAAGGGTCGGACCAATATCCCCCAGCCAACGGAGCGGACTTGACACTCATCATCCGCGCCCGTCGTCAAAATAATCAGTGCGCCAAGTTCGTTGAATATTTTATCAAGCTTCATGTTTAACACATCGACATAGGGAACTTCGAGGAAGGCTGCCGACACGCTGTGCTCGCTCGCTAGCGCTGAGCTGACATCGATAGGGTGTCTGACAAGTATCGCGCGGCAGGGCCCTAGTGATTGAAGCGATGCTACGATATCCTCAGCGACTAAAAAATCACTCTCCTGCACCAAGAAAATAGGTATTGTCGGTGTTTCGGGGGTCATCGCCCCTGAAGTAGGCGCAATGCGAGGGGTAAGTTTATCCATTCGTTTTAGTTGGAGTATATTTTGTCGGCGCGCATTAAACTATGACATATCAGTGAAGGATTATTTATGATTACGCGATGCCAAAACTGCCCCCTAAGAACCAGAGATATTTTCGACCCTATGACTGATCGCGAGATTTCGTTCATGCAGAAATTCAAGTCTGGTGAACTCGAAGTCCAAGCGGGTACGACTTTGATGATGGAGGGTTCAAACAGCCCTCAGCTTTACACAATCCTTGACGGGATGGGATTACGCTACAAGAACCTCGAAACTGGGGAAAGGCAGGTCATAAATTTTATACTACCGGGGGATTTCATTGGACTCCAAGCGGGGGTGATGAACGAAATGCAGCATTCAGTCGAGGCTACAACACGAATGAAATTGTGTGTATTTGACAGAAAGATGCTTTGGACGATGTTTCGTGATCATCCCGATCGGGCCTTTGACCTAACTTGGCTCTCAGCTGTGGAAGAACACTTTCTAGGCGAGAGCTTGGCCATTCTCGGGCATATGCAGGGTATCGAACGAATTGCACGCGCGTTTGTGCAATTACATGATCGTGCAGCTGCACTTGGTATGATCAAGGCGGCTAAGATGCCTTTACCTTATCGCCAGCAAGACCTCGCAGACGCTCTTGGGCTGTCACTTGTGCACACCAATAAAACACTGAAGTTTCTGCGTGAAGACGGCGTGGCCGTTTGGCGTAACGGGTCTCTTAATATCCTTGATTACAAGCGCCTCTGTAGCATCGCGCAGCTAGAAAGCGATCGAGAGCCTATGACGCGACCACTGATCTGACCAACATATGAGAGCCTTCAATTACCGTGAATTTCAGAACGGCAGCTTCGAGTCTTTTTGACCAATGCTGTAACCAGAAGGTTCTGGCATATTAAATGGCGGACTGTTGCGTTAATTGAAGGATTTAGCGACGGTTGCGTTTTTGAGGTTGCACATGGCGTGTAAGCCACCGTTCAAACACCACCGTTTTCCGCACGAGATTATCCTTTTGCGCTGTGCGTTGATATCTGCGCTATCCGCTTTCGTATAAGGACGTGGTTGATAGCCCCTATTTTCTTAGACGCCTTGCAGCTTCCGTAGTTGCTGTCTTTCAAAGTCCGCTGGTGACAGCATCCCATTTCTAGCGTGCTTGCGCCTCGGATTGTAGAACATCTCGATGTAGTCGAACACGTCAGATCTAACCTCACCAGTTGCATTGCGTGGATATCCATTTTGTGGCAGTCGATACGTTATATCACAAGTGGGGGGTTGATATGCGGGTACTTGCGATAGGGTTTAGGATTATCTGCGGCCTGAATACCTTGATTGGTCATATTTTTTCATGGTTATCACTGGGGATTGTTCTGGTCTGCTTCACGGTGGTTGTGCAGCGTTATCTTTTCGCCGCCTCTTATGTCTGGATGCAGGATTTGTATATCTGGCTGAACGGTGCGATGTTTACGGCCGTCGCGGGCTTTGCTCTGATGCGGAACGACCATGTTCGCGTCGATATTTTCTACAGGCCTGCAAAAATGCGCACCAAAGCTGTAGTCGACCTAATTGGCGCGGTGTTTTTTTTGCTTCCTTTCTGTGTCGTCGTCTACGCTTACTCTCTTCCGTTCGTGACACGCGCGTGGAGCTACACCGAAGGTTCCGCCAACGTGGGCGGCATGCCGGGGCTTTATATACTCAAAAGCTTCATCATTGTATTTGTTGTATTGCTGGCGCTTCAGGGGTTTGCGATGATCGTGAAGTCTATCGTCGTGATCGCTGGTCATTCAGACCTGCTGCCAGTGTCACAGCGCTATCGAGAGAGTCCAAATTTGTCCGACAGTGAAGGTGGTGCATAATGGATCCCGTACTTATCGGCGAACTTCTGGCCGGACTCATGTTTTTCGGCATTATCGGCTTTTTACTATTGGGTTTTCCCGTGGCTTTTACGTTGGCGGGTGTATCCCTGATGTTTGGTGCCGTTGGCATGGCATTCGGAGTTTTTGATCCGTCCAATTTCGGCGCACTCCCCAACCGCTACATCGGGTTTATGACCAGCGAGGTTCTCGTCGCTGTGCCACTGTTTATCTTTATGGGTGTGATGCTTGAACGATCCAATATCGCCGAGCAATTACTTCTGACCATGGCAAAGCTCTTTGGAAACCTCCGAGGTGGGCTTGGTATGTC
>SWCC01005902.1_pt1 | contig 19662 bp, 15 predicted proteins | sample 4692971 | NCBI WGS metagenome assembly SWCC01 (sample SAMN10267277, study PRJNA491770) | bioreactor metagenome | isolation source: DHS bioreactor inoculated with subseafloor sediment | place: Japan: off Shimokita Peninsula | collected 2006-08 | reverse complement strand
AAAAGAATCGTTGAACTTTTGTTTTCATAGCTTTTAAAAATTGAAGGATTATTGTTGAAACTGGATTTGTTCCATTACTGATTTCGGAATAGGATTCTTGGAATTCTGAAACCGGCCAAGGGAGTAACCGTCATCCACCCCTATTTCTTCATAAAAGGAAACGGGCAAAACAATAGCCCCAAAAGGGACCAGGGGTACCATTTTCGAAGGCAAGTCCCGAGATGAAACACCCACTGTTTGCAGCTCTTCCGGCTGAATGGTCCCGGCGAAGTCGTCTTCAAACAAAGTTTTTTGATTTGCTCTCTTGTTGTTGAATAATAACAGCAAAAACAGGGAGAAGTACCACAACGAAAGGAGAAGCAGGATCGCCCGGATAAACTGTCCCCAACTGATTTGATCGAGTCCAAACATACCTATTCATTTTATTTGTTCTTGGCAAGATGACTGGTGGATGACCTGACAAAGCGGTCAATACCAGAAGTCATCGCTGCAAAAGTGCATGATCGGAAAAGAAAAATTTGCCCACCTTAACGGAGGTGGGTATTTATATAATTAAGTAGATGATTGGGACCAATAATGTTGTTTCATTTGATTTGTCGTGCTTTGAAGAGAGCGGTCACTCACAAGCTTCATTCATCATTTTAAATAGGCTAATTTGTGGGAATTTGATCGGTATAATTTTTTCAAAAAACAAAAGAAAAAACAGGCAAAAAAGAAAAGAAAACCATTTGGAAGCTGGTCGGGGCGAAAATGCAAGGTTGGACCCAAACTGATATTTTTCTAACAATCATCTTTGGTTATTAATGGGTCCACTTGCCTTGGCCTTGCATTTTAACTCTGGGTTGGAATGCGCGGAGACCGGCTAAATTGGTTTTCTTTTTTGATTTTTGACGGAAATAATCTCAAGCTGAAATTTTTGGGTGCGGGCGGGCTCAGGCAAGTGTCGCCCGGGGGTGGAGCGAAGCGGAACAAACGGGGCGACTCTTGCCGTGCGGTGCAGCCCGGCTTCGGAGCGAAGCCAAGCGAAAAAGCGACTGGTTTCGTGCGCGGCAGCGAACGGATAAAGGAAGCGGTTTCGCTAGGCTGAACGATGGTGCCGGGGCACAGGAAAGAACCTTAAAAAAAGCTATTGTACACCTTAAGAAATCAGGATTATTACCTAATCAAACCGGAAAGTTGCCTGCGAAGGAACAGCGGACGGTTAGTCAGGCCTTTGGCCTGGTGCCGGAAGCGAAACGAAGCAGGCATCTTTCATTTTAACCAGAGGCTTGTGAGCGTAGTGCGAAGCCTATGAAGCGAACAGGCCGCAGGAATCAACTAACAACAATTGCTGGTGATTTCCATCAGGTAACAGCACAATTGAGCGTGCAATCCCTAACAAGGGTGAACAGGCACAATAAAAAAACCGCATATCGAATACTTAACATTAAATAATGAATATGCTGTAATTTTACCCGTTATATTGATCGACAATCTCCTTCGCTTTCCCGTAATCTGCCGATGACATAACGACTTTAACAGCTCCCACACCGCCCGGGCTGCTCCACCAGGGATTCAGCGTACCCATAATCTCATCTTTCAGGAATGCTTCAATTCCTTCATTTTCGAGTAAACTTTTTACCATTCCGGCCTGCCAGGCGGTACCCATATAAATTTCTATCAGCCTGTCCTCTTGATTTGTTTTCATGGCTTTCAGTCTTTATTGTCCCTGAACGGTTTAAAATATTCTTCAATGGCATCTACATACTTTTCGTAGGCATCAATTCCTTTTTGCGTGACCTCACAGGTGGTCAGGGGATAGTTTTTCCGGAATGACTTTTTTATTTCAATATAGCCGGCGTCCTTTAGTTTGGACAACTGAAAACTCAGGTTCCCCTTGGTCGTACCGGTCTTTTCAAGGAGAAAATTAAACTCTGCCGTCCTGACACCGATCAGCAAAGACATGGCCGCCAGCCTGACCTGCGAATGCAACACGGGGTCCAGATCAGAAAACATCTTGTAGCTTCTTTATAATGTCAGCAAAATACCCGGGATTGCTTTTGTAATGCAGGATATGACCGGGAATGAGAATGGCAACCAGCCAGGCAATCGCGTGCAAAAGCATCTGCTCGTTTAGCGGCAACAGGGAACAGATGAATGCAAGTATCCCGAAAATCGAGCCTCCTGCAATGATCAGCTTATACCGCAGTACCACCCCGGTTACCACAACGGCAAAAGCAATGAGTACCATAAACAGCGGGTGCTGAAGGGTGAAGTTCACGTTGTCCAGCACCTGGAACAAGATCAGGTTGGTCAGTACCAGGCTGAAAAACAAGGTGCCCCAGATGTACCAAAGCGACTGCCCCACATAGGTTGTCACACGTTTTCGTTGCTTTAAGAAATACCAGGCCGTAAATCCAAAGGCAAGAAGCGGTAAAACCGGGTCTGCATATTGGAGGACAAAAACAACCCGGTTTGGAAGAAATAATACCTCAATGAGATATTTGATTAGATGGTTCAGCATCATGGCATACCCCCACACAATCAAGAGAATTCCGTCACTTTGGACTTTCTTTTGGGATACCCTGATCATTTCCCGGATTACCTGTAAGGACTGCTTTTCATCGAGCTGTCCTGAATCAATAGTTTCCATTTTTTTAGGATTAAAATAATCAAACTGGTTTGCAATACAAACTTAATTAAGTTTGTATTGCAAACCAAATTCGAATGCTGAAATAATCACTCCTCCCATAAAAGAAATTTGAATACGGAAAGGTTATCTCCGTTTATCCTTTGCATCCTTATCAAAAGCCACCAGGTTAAACATTTCCCTCATCCTTGAGCGTATCCGGTTACCGTACCGGTCTTCCAGTTCCGGAGCGGAAAGGTTGGTAGTAGCATGGGTCAGTATCCCACGGGAAACAAACAGGTCGTAGCGGTTAAGCAAGATCTCGGCCATTACATTGCACTGCGTACCGAAATACTTTTGAACGTTGTCCACGCCCAGGTCGTCGAAACACCAAACCTGAGGAACTATTCTGCCATTCAGGTTTCGAACCGAACCCTTACTGTAGCGGTTAAACACCGAATAGCCGTCCTTTTCCAGCTCAAAACTGATCTCCCGGGCCGCTTTGATCCGGTACTGCTTTTCCGGCGGAAAAAAGTAGTTGACCAGACTCATCAGCTGCGATTTTCCTGCCCCAACAGGCCCGATTAAAAGGATTCCCTTCCGAATACTAAGTCCGGATTTGGTGCAACTTTCCTGGTCGCCAATGGCATAGACCAACAATTTGTAGATCAGTGTTTGATCCTCCGGGTAAATGCGAAAGTGATCCCCAAACAGGATTTTCCCCTGTTTTTCCATCCATTTCAGGCTCAACTGAAAATTGAAATGGAACAATCCATCTTTGAATTCAGCCACTTCGTCAAAGGGGCTCTGAATAGTCCTTGTCATTGTTGACGTGGTAGTGGTTAAGCCCGTTAATTTTTCTTCTTTCCCCATTTTGAAAAATTTGATCGGGTGACTTGTTTCCTGTTTTTCTGTTTATTCTTTTAATAAGTGTATCACCTCCGGTATCACTTGCAGTATCATTACCCGTACGACTACCGGTATTGCTTCCTGTATCAAATCTGATACAGCTAACTTCACTTCCGCAGTGCCGGTTGGCTGCTGGGAAATACCTGATGTACCTCCATCGATCAAGTTCTTTGATACATTTGGCGTAAGTGTTCACGGATCCGATCCTGGATAATATCATCAGTTCGGTACGGCTGATTGGAAACTTTCCGGCAAAGCGGTTCAGGTTCCAGAGTTGAAAAACAGCCAGGTACAAACTGATGTGATAGGCCGTCAGTCTTCCGTCGCCCGAAACCCGTTCGAAAAAGCCGTTCAGGTGTTTAATGTAGTTCATCTGAAAGAACTGAAAGTGGAATGGTTCTTCGTTTGGTTCTCTTCCAGCATTCTGCGTATATCCTCATAATCATAGAAGATCATTCCCCCTATCTTGGTGAAAGGCAGGCTGCCATTGACACGCATTTGTTGAAGTTTACCAGGCGAAACCCCGAGAAGCTCCTTAACTTCATAAGATTTGAGCCATCGTTTGGAAGGTTCTCCGTGGTGTTCCTTTAGCATTCTTTTGAATTCCTGGAGCAGTTCGATTTTGAATTCCCGGAGGTCGTCAGTTGTAACAATTTCTGCAGGCATAACAATTTAATTTTGAATGGTTGATTTTGAAATTGCTTCAAAATTGCAACCATTCAGGCAAAACTGTTAACCACCTAAAAGGACGTGGTTAATTATATCGTTAAGTAATGGTAGTCCTACTACTATAGAAAGTTTGCTTTCCGTGTTTTCACCAGCTCCTGCATGCAGGCATGGTGAAAGCGGCGCATATCATCTAATTCTTCTTGTGGAATCACTTCGATTTGTTCAATCTGTTTGCGTTCGTTTTTCATTGCATAGTAGGGGATAAAAGGGCAATTAGCAACGGGTTCCCCAAACGGGCATTTCGATATGGCGTTGACCAGGTCAGCATTCTGGCGAATTTTTGTGGTGTAAAGTGATGACATTGTTTTAGTTTTTTTAATGGAAAGTTATCAGAATTCGAAAAAAAAAAGAGGCGTGGGACATAACCTACTGCCTCTAGGTACCGCCAAGTACCCGCACAACAAGTAGGAATGCCCACGCCCATGGCGTGAGCGTCATCCTATTTATTCTTGTTGTGCTTTAAAATTTGGCGGTTTTAGAAGCAAGAATAAAAAGCCAACGCTTTCAATATCTTAGGTCATCCGGCCCTCTATCCGGATGAAACTTTTACTATTCTAATTTTAACAAAGATAGTAAACATACCATAACAGTTTAGTGATACTATAATTTTAGCACCATGATTTATTTCAATTTATTATTTATTCTTCGTTTTAATATCTCCACCAATCGAGAAAGATATTTAACCGGATCTTTTCTTCTGATCAATCTTTCTTGTGTTTTATAAACTTCTTTTTGCAATTCGATATTAAATGCCCATTCGAAGGCTCTGGCAAGCTCAACAATGGTCGCTTTTCCACGGTTCACGGAGCCCTCCAAATAGATGGCGTAGATTAATTCATATAAATCGATCGTATTTCCGGTCCATTTTAAATTCAATTCCGGCAAGATTTTTTTATCGGGATAATCCAACTTTTCCATTTCTTGAGTGATGTAGTCTATCAGCATCTCATTAGCTATGATGTTCGAGAACGTATGGTCTTTCCATGCAAAAAATTCCTCATCCATCAAAGCCTGGGAATCTTTAAGTTCCACCGGAATATCCTCATTATTCCGGGTGAAGTACCTCTCATCCAAATGACTATGCCCACACCGGTAATATTGTACTTTCACCTGATGTAATTTCATGTACTTCCTGAGTTTCTTCAACTCATTCGCAAAATACTTTCTGACTCCCTGTTTATCTTTCCCTGGACGGTTACTTTCCAGGTCAAAGATTCTCTGAAAGTACAATAACCTGCTGAAAACCGATGGCTTGATTTTTTTGAAAAACTGGATTTCCGACACTTTGTCGGAGAAACCCTCTTTTTCCACCAGTTCACGCAGCATGTCCAACGCTACTTTACAATGACCGATTGCCCGGTCTGAATATTGAAGGATGCTCTCTGAAACATCGCTTGCAGTCGTCAATTCGGCTTCCAAATCAACAACAATTTTCTCGAATTTTGTCATGGGTAAATAGAACTGTTTATTTAATTAAGCATGAATCGAATTTCCTACATAAATCAGTTTACTCCACCCTTAAGCACACAAGTTTGTTATATTTTATCGTCCCACTTCATAATCGAATAATACCCAAAGCTGCAAACTGCATGAAAAATAAGCCGCCATTGCACCAGCGGGTAATCTTTTCTTCTGAATACACTTCCAACGTAAAAATAGTCTGTCATTCTTCGTTCATTGATCTGTTTTTTTATTTATTTAATTTTTCCACACCAGCACCCCTGCGGTTGGAATAACCGGATTGCCAATCAGAATTTCAGCATTCGCAGGAAGTTCCATCGTATAGTCCTGGTCGGCGTAATTCATAGCAATGCCAAAGCCATCGCGGTATTCAACAGTAACTCCCGGCGGATAATTTTCCACATGGATATTCAGGCGACCATACACTTTTTTGAGGACAGCCATTTCCAAATCGCCCTGATCAGAATCAACTCCGACATAGCACACGCTTCCTTTCTTCAGCTGGTGAAAGCTCACAGCTGTTTTTCCAGCATAAAAGTCGCCGGTGTATGTCGCCCAGCTTTCGGTGCCTTCAGCAGGATTCAACAAATCACCCCAACTGGTCCAGGAAAACGGCTCTCCGTCCATGATTACCGTGTCAGGATCATAGGGACGCAGCAGGTCGTAGCTTTCAATTTCGCCACCAATCAATTGGTAAATGGGTTCAGCGTGGCTTGCTTCCCACAGATGTCCCAGTTCATTCTGATGTCCGGTGCGGCACGACATGACCAGGTTGCCGCCAGCTTCAACATAGTGAAGCAACTTTTCGATCAGTTTCAGGCTCATCTGCTGGTAGGCCGGAACCACAATCACCGGATATTTGGCAAAATCCATGGTGTCGCGAATAAAATCGACCGGAGCGCCAAATGATTTTAACGCCTTATAGTATTTTAAAACATGCTGCTCGGTATCCCAAACCGTAGTTTGCTTGTTCTGGTTGATGGCGACTGTATTATCGGGATCGTAAAGGATCGCCGTTTCTCTTTTCTGATATGCCGCGGGCACTTCTCCGATCGCCGATTTTCCGCGCAGTAGAATGATTTCATCCATAAACTGCTGGAATTCTATCCCGCCGGGAGTTGGAGTTACGCCATCGGGACCTACAATGCCATAATGATATTGCTCGAAACCATAGATCGGTGCCCGAAATCGGTAAGTACAGGTCAGCTGGCTTCCGCCGGCAAAAACATGCCAAAGCCACAAGCGCACCGCCCCCGGAAGGGGCTGCGAATTGATCGTTCCCCAATTGACCTGCCCTGGTTGCAATTCCATCACGCCATAAATCGGTGTTAGCGGCCTGAAATAGTCGTTGGCCATGGCAATTCGCGAATATTCGCCGACGCGATAGCCTTTAATTCCGATTCCCGGATGTTCGCCATAAACCATGTAGCGCGTGTAGGTAATGAAGTCGAGTTCCTTGCTGGCTCCGGGATAGCGGGCATCGTAGTAGGGAATGTAGTTGGTGGTGATCCACTGATCAGCATGGGCATATTCGCGGATGGCTATTGCCTGCTCATCCAGAAACGATGAAGTCTCGTAATCACAAAAGCGGCTGTGATCCAACCGTTGGTACAGGTTCATTCCCCATTGCTGGTGCTGGGGGATATTAATTTCAGAAAAATCGCTGTAGGTGCCACTCCAGAAGTTGGTGCCCCAGGCTTCATTCAGGGCATCAATGCTTTGATATTTCTCCTTGAGCCATTCGCGAAAACGTTTTTGGGCATCGGCGCCATAATCCACATTCGTGGCTGGCTCATTGTCGAGCTGCCAGCCAATAATGCGAGAATCGTTCCCGTAGTATTTGGCCAACTCAACAATCATCTTCATGGAATATTGACGGTACACCTCGCTTGAAAAAGAAGCATGCTGCCGCGACCCATGATCCATGCGTGTTCCGTCCTCGCGCATTTTTAAGATCTCCGGGTGCTTGCGAACCAGCCAAACCGGTGGTGTAGCCGTGGAAGTGCACATAATCACTTTCAGCTTGTGCTTGGCGGCCAAAGCGACTGCTCGATCCAGCCAATCAAAATCGTACACTCCTTCTTCAGGTTCCAATTGTGCCCAGGCAAATTCGGCAAAGTGGGTAAACTCAAAACCCATTTCGGCCATCTTTTTCAGGTCACGATCCCAGTGCGCTTCATCCCAATGTTCGGGATAATAGTAAGCACCAACGGTGGTCAGGTCTTCTAAGGGAAAGTATTCATTCCTGTCCTGAGCAATACTGCAGCATGTACAAAAAACCAACAATACAATAATCAGATTTCTTTTCATCTATTTCAATTTCAATGATTCGTAATGTCTTATAAAATTGTTTGACTATTGTCAATTCGTATCCTTTTAATAGCTATTTACTCTAAAATCATACTCCCCTGAACCAATCTTATAAACAATGCAGTTGCTTTCTTCCTTGACAAAGTGTATATCTTCAACTTGCTCAACAGGCTTTCCTCCTTCTGAAACAGTTGCATTTCCCGTTACTGGCAAATAAACCAGGGCTGTTGAATTTGCCGGGATTGACAGTTTCAACTGAAAAATAGTATTCTCCAAAGTCCAGGCTGACGAAACTTTACCATAAGGGCTCATGAAATTTGCAGATGCGTTCGTAATATCACCCACCACGGTAGGTTTTATCAGTAGATTGCGGTAGGCAACAGAACCCTCTTGTTGCCGAATACCGGCTAATCCTTCGTAAAACCACTGCATCAGATGCCCCAGCATCAAGTGGTTGTTTGAAACATTTTCCAGGGCTTGCCACGATTCAGTCAACGCAGTAGCTCCTTTCTTTAATTGATAGCCGTAGCCGGGCACGTCATCCCGATTGTTCATTTCGTAAAGCAAGTTGGAGTTACCTGTTTTCATTAAAGTTTCAACCAGGAAATGAAAACCAATGTCACCCGCAGTAAGTGATTTGCCCCTGGCTACAATCGAGTCGACTAAATTTTGAAGAACCCTTTGTGTTAGCGTTTCATCAACCAACCCCAAATTTAAGGGCATTGCCATGGCTGTTTGACTTCCGCTAGCATATACAGCTGATTCCTTATTGAAGTATTTGTTGTTGAAGGCTATCTTGATTTCTTCGGCCCATTGACCATAGTAATTTATTGTTGCTTTCTTGCCAAGTATTTCCGCCATCTGCGATAAAAGCTGTAAATCATAATAATACAGTGCTGTTGCTGTAAATCCTTTCGGTGTTAATTGGGAAGCTCCGGGACGGGATGGTCCCAAATCGTACCAATCGCCTAATCCATAAACCAGGATATTGTCTTTTGACTTGCTTTTAAGATATTTCACATATCGGGTCATCATGGGCCAGGCTTTTTCCATCACAAACTGATCGCCATACCATTCATAAATCAGCCAAGGCAAAATAACCGAAGCGCTGCCCCATTCGGGTGAATCCCGAAAGTAGCCGTCCAACCATCGATCCAAGGTCACATATTCCGGAGCGATATTGGGCACAAAGCCATTTTCCAACTGTGAATCCATCATGTCGTCAACAATCTTCCGATACAGTAAATAGGTATCAAAATTGAAATTGATTGCTTTGCCCATCAAGAAGGTTTGCTCCAGCCAGCCCAGCTTTTCGCGGTGTGGACAATCGGTCAATACACTCTGAAAATTACTTTTTATCCCCCAGTTAATGAGGTCGTAAATCTGGTTGAACAGTTTGCTGGAACAATGAAATTCACCATTCAAAGGTGCCGAATTCCGGGTGTGCAGCGATTGTATTGAAACCATCTTCGGTAGCTCTTTGGTCACCGAAACCGAATCGGGACAAGCACCCTCAACCATAACATACCGAAAACCGTAATACGTAAAGCGTGGGCGCCAGCTTTCAACACCATCACCCTTTAAAGTGTAAGAAAAATAATATGGGCTTCCGGTCGCACTTTGATTGATCTCACCTTCTTTCGTAATTAACTCACCGGGAACAAGTTTTACGGTTTGTCCTGCTTTTCCTTTCAGCTGGATTTCGACCACACCCGACGAATTCTGTCCAAAATCGTATAAGTATTTATCTTCGGTAATTCTGGTAATTTTTTGTGGTGCAAAGGAATCCACAATTGCAAGAGGGTAATTCAATTCGGCAGTGAGCTTGCCTTTGGGAGGAACCGGCAACATCGAATTCTTCCACGCCGAATCATCAAAGACCGGTTGATCCCAGCCCGCCTGCTCTAGTCGGGCATCATAATCTTCGCCACCATAAATGCTGGTAAAGCTAATTGGCGACGGTGAGGTTTTCCAATCATCGCCGGATGTCAGATTCTCCTCAGTGCTATCAGTATAGCAAATTTTTAAGCGACAAATCATGGTGGGCATTCCAAACGCATTCAGGAATTTTGTGTAGCGCTCTTTATGAATGTTGTAGAAACCGCTTCCAACAATAACGCCGATCGCATTGGCACCCTGCCTGAGCGATTGGTTTACATCAAAGCTATTGTACAAAACAGTGTTATCATAGCGAGTCCATCCGGGTGTTAAAAAGCCGTTCCCTACTTTTTGGCCATTCAGGCGCGCCTCATATTGACCAAGCCCCGAGATAAAAAGTGTTGCCCGTTCAATTTCTTTGTTTAGGCTGAATTCTTTCCGAAACAATGGCGTTACCGGTTGCCGGGTCGCTTTATCGCCAAGTCCGTAGCCACTTTCGGGAGCCAATACTACGCGCATCGAATCGGGCAAATCCTCATAGCCAATCCATTGCGCTCCATCCCAGTCTGCAACTGCTTTTAAACCCATTTGCCAACTTGCCACTTCGCTCCAGTCTGATTCATTTCGGTGGTTGTCCCAAATTTTTACTTTCCAGAAATAGTTGACGGTCGACAGCAGATCCTTTCCTTCAAATTTTACAAGAATTGATTGATTGGATGTGATTTTACCACTATCCCAAATCCCTGCCTCGTTTTTGGTTAACGCTTCCTCGCTACTGGCAACTAAAATCCTGTATGCTGTTTGTTCAACATCCCGTATATCCGAACTGATTTGCCAGCTCAATCTTGGTTGCGCGGATTCAATGCCGATAGGATTAGTCAGGTTTTCACACTTGAGATTCACGATCGTAATTGGAGGCTTAGTGCAGGAAATGACACAAAAAACAATATTTACAATGACGAAGATATGACGCAAATTCCTAATCATAACTTTAAATTTTATTTTTGGGTTTCACAGTTAACAGGTGTCAATTCGTCACCATTTAAGTGGAAATCGATTTGATATTCCGGGCTCAAACTTATTTTTCTCAATGAAGCATTTACCGCTTCTTTTCCGGCAGTTTCATCGTCAAAATAAACAGGCGCGTCATCAGCCATCGGAGATAATCTCAATGATAAGGCTTGATTTTCGAGTGGAAAATGAAGCCTGTTCAAGCCGATTTCCCAACGAGCGCCGCTAAAGAAATCGTCGGCCACCAATTGGTGATTGAAGTAAATTTTACCCTTGTCGCCAGTGTAATCCAGCTGCAAATAGAGATTCGACAGTCCATCCATGTAGCCGTCAGGGAGTGTGAGCGTATATTTTTTTCCCGATTCGGAAGTGCTTAACGGGAAATCGACCTGTGAAACAATTTCGGGTTTAGAGAACCCACTGTAACCCGTTAAGAAAGAGGGGTAATTGTAAGCATCTTTGCTGATCCACGATTGATCGCTGGCAAGTGACACCCGGTCAGTGTTGAAATATTCAACTTCCAATCGGGCGGCAAATGCCTTCTCTCCAGCCGCAAACGGAAAATCGAGCAGTAGTTTGTTGTCTCCTTTTTGCACATAACCGGTCACATCGATTTTATTGATAGTTCCGACTGTGATTTCAGCATTTACCCAAGTGGCATTCAGCTGTACATTACAACCAGACTGGGATGCTATAACTAACTGAGCCCGCTTGATTTTTGAAGGATTACCGAGATTAAATTCTTTCAGAAAGAAACGATGCCGCAACTTATTTTTACTGTCGAGCTCAGCCACAGCACTGGTCTTTAACCAAACTGTATCATCCAGTGGTTCAACTTCCCGAACCTGTAGTTCCACTCTTTTCGCCGGCACCGAAAATTCAAAATCGGAGAACGCTGTTTCAGAATTCAATACAGAATTCAATTTGCTTATTTTAAACTGATTTGATAAACCGTAGGCATAAAGCCGGTCGCCATTCAAATACAAATTGGCATCAGATATAAATAACCATTTCTGGTCACCTTCCTGAAAAAGCCAGGCTTGTTTAGCTTCCTTTTTATTGAGTATGATAATTTGCTTTTGTTCGCCATTTTTACATCGAATAGTAATGATGCAATCCAACCCGGGGTTCAATTTGGTAAGCAGATAATTTCCGTTTTCCTTTTTTATGGATCCTGTGGAACTACTAATCGACTCAATCCTTTCAGTATCGAAACAGAACTCCGGTGAGGAATGTGCATCTTCAATAAAAACCCATTTCTGCCCCAATTGGCACAGCGGTTGGGCTGTAGCATATTTTAGCCGTATATCATCCAACTTGAAATTCACCGGCCAAATAAACATTGCACTATCGTTAATGGTGACGGAACTGGACGGAAAACTGACCGTTTCCCCATTTAGTTTTACGGAAAACTGAACATCCTTTTTGGGAGTTCTCACATTGTTTCGGCAGTAGTTCAATCCAAACAAATACGCCGATTGCTTATCAGCCCGAACAACAAATTGAAAATCACCTTGCTCTTTTGGAAATACAGGCACCATGGGAGCCAATTTTGTTCCAAACTCAGCTAAAAAGTAATGCAGTTTTTTTAATTCGTAGTAAGATTGATTAAGCTTCCCTGACTCCCGAATCGCAGCCTGAAAATCGTAGGAAATCACCGGATTGGTATTCCAATAACCGCTTTCATCTTTATTCTCCTCCAGCGAGGTTAACAATCCGTGGGGATTTGAACCACCGGCAAACATATAATAGCCAGGCAAATTGCTGCCTGCACCCAGTTTGGCCATCACCAGTCCAAGCCCGTCTTTGGAGCCAATTTGTAATCGTCGATGTTCTGTGTTCATAATTCCCACCCCCATTTCGCAGGTAAAATAGGGATAGGCCGAATAATCAATATATGGCTTTTCATTGGTTTTTTTCTCGTTGCCGATGGCTTCATTGTTTCGATAAGGGGTAAATCGGAAATCGCTGCAATCCGTCTTCCTCTCAAGGTTGTCTGCCCAGGGAGCATCCGGGTAGGCGCCCCATAGAGGGATAACTTCATGGGATGGGACTGAGGCATTCCCCCAGCCAGTTACCGTGTACAAAGGCACATCCAAACCGTATTTTTGCGCTGTTTCTTTGAGCCATAAAATATGGGCTTCTCCTCCCTTTCCATACCGATATTCGTTTTCAAGCTGAATCCCAATCACAGGGCCACCATCCTTGTAAATTAAACCATACAACTGTTTTGCAACCTGTTTGTACCATGCATCAGCATAATGCTGATAAACTGGATCGTTTGAACGGTCTTTCAGGTTGGTTTTTGTTAATATCCAGTCGGGGGTTCCGCCATTTCGAACCTCGGCATGACACCAGGGACCAATTCGTGGGTAAACATACATGCCCTGTTTGGCACAAAGTTTTACGAATGAACGAAGGTCTTTATTTCCTGTCCACTCAGACTGACCTTCAATTTCTTCATGGTGATTCCAAAGAACATATGCAGCGACAATTGTAATGCCGCAAGCTTTCATCTTCAAAATCACATCTTCCCATTGTTCCCTGGGGATTCGCGTATAATGCATCTCACCCATCACCGGTATAAACGGCTTTCCACCAATAGTCAAATACTGGTTATTAACCAGTATTTCCTTTCCAGATGGCCCGGGATGCCCCATTTTTAGCTGGTTTGTTTTTACTTCGGTATTGATCGATGATGCATCAATATTACTACCTTGAGCATATACTGAAATATTGAAACTGCAAATTATTAATAGCGCTAGTAATACTTTCATGACTGACAATTAATTTTCACTTATTAATTATTCAACGTTGATCTCCAAAAGGCCTATTATTAAAACCTTTGCTTTTGCATTGAGGATAATTTAATTTAAACCACTCACATCAATCGTTTCATCAATACTAATTCGTACTGGCCCAATTAATCCGGATGGTAACAAAGGTGTGTTCGAAGTAAAAAAATCGAAAGTGCAGAACGTGACACGGTTTTTACTGGGGCGTTCCGTATTATTTATCACCCACTCAGGGATCTCTTGAAGATTACGGCCAATAACAGGCACTGGCTTAATAAGCGGAAAATCACGTATTTCCCCCCAAATACAATCATCAGGTTCATTTTTGTCGCCGATTATCCGGTTAGGCCATAAATTGGTTATATCAATTTCTATCAGGTTATCACCCGACTTGCAAAAGTTGCTTATATCAATGGTGTATGGGGTTTTCCATAATGTTCTTACTTTTTTGTTATTAATAAATACGGTTGCAATGTTTTCAACCCTACCTAAATCAAGAAGTATCCGTTTTGATTTATTTATTTGCTTTTTTTCAAACTGAAATAACTTGCTGTAACGTACAGTGCCTGAAAAATATTTAACTCCGGGAATAGGACTGTTTGTCAACGACATTAATGTGTCAAAATGAGCAGATTCAGGAGCCCCTCTATTAGCTTGAAAAGTTAAATTCCAGTCTCTGTTTAAATCCAATTTAACCGGTGGGCTATTCTGGTTTATGGAAAGAATCTCTCCATCTCTCGTTTCCAATTTATATTCACCCTGATTATTCAAAATCATTCTTGTATTCTCTTTGTTTTGATTGATATACGAATGAATTTTTACCGATTTGCCATCAATTGAAAGATTAGTAAATGCTTTATGCTCATTTTGAACTTTATTGCGAAAAACAACGAAACAAGACCCGTTTCCTTCAAGATTAATATCTACAATAGTCCTGTTGCTGTCATTCTTCCAAGACAAAGCATTATGTATCTGTCCTGTAACTGGATTCCAAATCTCAGGCTGCATATCCGAAACCCTAAAACCAATCTGATATGTTTTGTCTTCTTTTGACTGATTGGATAAAAAGTAATAATGAGAATCAGAATCTTTGCGATGTATCCACGAAAGACTCTCTTTGTTCGAAAACACTTCAACATCTTTCGAAATTTGTTCTTCAACCAAGGCCTCTTCAGGAGAATAATTACAATACAACTTACCTTTGCCCAGAAGGCGAACATTTTTTTGCTCATCAATTACTTCTGAAAACCCGAAAAGTCGTTCACTGATTGCTTTCACTTCCTCATCGCTTTCCGGATAATAGGTTAATCCTTGTGAGCCAGCAAAGCCATTGCCAACAACAATTGCACCTTCATTTACCAGTGATTCTATCTTACTTGCAAGTTCGGGCGAAACACTTGGCCGGTTCGGCAATATCAACATTTGATAACTCATGCCATCGGGTAAAATGAGTTGGTTGTCTTTTACTGCAACCCTTGTCAACAATTCTTTTTCGTTACATACGTCAGCTTTATACCCTTCAGGAATTCGAGTGTGATTTTGTCGGTATAATTGCAAGTAACATAGATCAGCAACAAACAGTCCGTTTTGTAAAAGAAGCTGACAACGTTTAAGGTATTGTATCCATTCTGTTGCTCCGTGATTCCACCAGGTCTGGGACGGTCCAAATTGTGTGCCCCACCAGCCCATTGTCACACCCGGTTTGAATTCAGGCCAGGGTTGATGTGCCGAAGCATGTAAAACAAAAAGGTTTACACCTTTGCAGAAAGCCAAATCCCCCGTTGATTTAAGGTCTTCCAAATCCAGTTGGAATGCATATTGAGGTTGCCCCGTAAAAGCCTCGGCTGCAATAATCTTTTTACCATTCAAATGTGCATTGCTCGAAACAGGCAATAGTGTTTCCCAACCCCATTCTGTAGGCTTTGTCCAGAACTCGCACATTAGCATGTCTCCAATTCCCCGGATAGCTGTTTCATCGAAATTTTTATGTCCTGTGCCGTAAGGTTCAACTAAAAACTCCATCCCCTCTGTTTTATGGATGAGCTCTTCAAGGTACTCGTAATAATTATCGGCAAACAATTCGTTAATTGTTCTTTGCCAATCTGATTTAAAGCGGTTTGATAATTCCTTAGATTCTATATCGTATCCGGCAAGAACTGGCAACCACGAATATAATTCATATCCTTTCCGGTTTTCAAACTCCAAGGCCATATTGGGGGTCCAATTCTGGTTTCCAGCTTCGTAACTATCAATTTCGAAACGTTTAAAGGTATTGCCTGCATATTTGCCTGCCAAATCAATCAGTTTTGCCGGGTACAATTTCCAAAAATGGTCAAGGGCTTTACGGCTCATTTTGTCAACTTCAAGACCCTGTCCGGATGTAGGTGCTGTTACGTTCATTTTTCCGGTTGTGGTATGCCCAAATCGAAATACAGTCCAATCGCCCTTTGGAAGTGGTTGTTTAAGTTTACCATCCTTATCAAGACCACCAATTAAAACTTTTATATCTTCTTGCTTTAAAACGGATGAATTCTCTGGAAAAAATATTACACAAATATCCTTGTAATAATTCCATTTATTATCAAGCTCAGGCTTAGAAATTATTTTATTTTTAGATTCCTTTTCATCTATAGCTGTTTTAGACCAAATTAATTTCTGCATTGAATATTGAACATCTAATCCCGGTGCTCCACTGGATGACCATCCCGGACAGTTGTGCGTACCAAAGTCCATTTCTAATCGGCTGCATTCATCAAGTGTATATCGCATTAGCTCATTCCATTTATCTTGGAGGATTGTAACACTGGTATCTGTTACGTCTGCTACGGAACCTCCAACAAGAAATTGTTGAACACTATTAATTCCAACTTTCTTAAATGCTTCTAAATCGTAAGTAATGCCTTTTTTGGTAACACAACCATTCATCCATTGCCATAAAGTGTATGGAGCAGGGCCATTAGCATTTATAAAATCTTTGGCCATTTGGGATTGTTCTCCATTTATGTTTTGTCCAGATACATTGAAACATAAAATAAACCCCAAAGCATTCAGGATCAGGAACTTTAAACCAGTTAAATTTTTCATTATTACACTTATGAGGTTATGTATTCTTGGTTGCTTACTCTTCAATCAAATTAAACATATAATTGCCCGGTATTAATTCATATCCAACTTTACCATTACTTTTATTTATAAATTCAAGTTCCTGGCGACTACAATCTTTATTGTTTTTCCAAATTATTTTTTCTCCCATGAGAATCTTTATCGAATCGGGATTAAATATCGTAACAGGGAAATACAGCACGGCCTTAGTATTGAAAGGAATCGTTACATTTAATTTTAATGTCTTACGTTCCTGTTTCCATCCACAAACGATCATACCATAAGGAGAATTAAGTAAAGTTGACACTTCATCCATGAACACTTTCGGTTCTATCTGTATTTTTTTAAAACCAGGCTCAAGTGCCGATATACCTGTTAATCCTTGATAAAACCACTTAGCGTAAGGTCCTCCAAGAAAAACATGATTATGGGAATGTCCGTCTCCATAGTGATACCTTTCCCATAATGCAGTTGCACCATTGGAAAGCATAAAACCAAGGCTTGGGAACGTAGTCTGGCCTAGCATCTTGTAAATTATTTCATGGCAATCATATTTTTGCAGCGTATTAACAACAGGCATTTGTCCAACTACTCCGGCAGATATGTGATAATCACGTTTCTGAATATCTTCAAGCAAGCGGTTTAATACTGTTCCTTCATTCATTGTATCAACAATTCCAAAATCCAGCGCAATGGCATTTGATGTTTGAGTATTTTCAGCATAATATCCCTGATTGAACCATTTTGAATTCAGTGTTTTTTTGATGTTTGCTGCAAGCTTTTCATATTTTTCATGATCATCAAACTTCTCCAAGGTTTCTGCAACCTGACTCATAATATTAGCGCACTTGAAATAATAGGCTGTGGATAAGAATGCACCATCTGTTTTTTCTTCCTGAAACGGTCTGACCCAGTCACCCCAACGATTTTTCTCTATCATGAAATCCACGGAAATGTTTGAATAATAATCCATCATCCGTTCCATTCTGAAATAGTTATCTTCAAGAAACCGCTTATCTCCATAAAACCAGTATAGTTCCCATGGCATAATGATGCTTGCAGATTGCCATACCGGATCCTGCCCATCATCTGTCCAGATGTTGGGAAAAGGAATAAGCTGATGAACTGAACCATCCGGCTGAATATCATCATCCATATCTCTAAACCATTTCTTCCAAAAATATTGCATATCAAAGTTGTAGCTAGCCGAAATGCCAATCTGCAAGGCATCTCCCAACCACCCCAAACGTTCACGATGAGGACAATCTGTTGGGAAACCCATTAGATTTCCTGTTTGCGATAATAAATATGCCGACTGAATCTTATTGATTAAAGGATTAGAGCAATTAAAAGAACCAACAGGTGTCACATCGCTGTGCGCATGTACTCCTTCAATTTTTTCTATGACTACCTTACCTTTTTTGACCACCTCAATGAACCTAAAGCCGGAATTTGAAAACTTTGGATTCCAGATTTCTTGATCGCTCCCTTTTAAAGTATATTCGAGCTTCCACTCCCGTCCTGCAGTCCTATAATTAATAGTACCATCATCATTCAGAATCTCCGCTGTACGGATAGTAACTTTACTCCCGGGCTCACCATCTACATATATTTTGGGATATCCAACTATATTTTTCCCCAAGTCATATAATATTGTATCATTACCAAATTTTTGATCCGAAATAGAATTGATCGTTTCTTTTTCTTTTATCGGTTGTAATTGAGAATACAAGGTTATATTCTTTTGGTCAATATCTTTCTCCAATGCAAATTTCCACTCACTATCATTGAATTCTGGTTCATCCCAACCTGCCACTTCCAGTCTGGCATCATATTTCTCTCCCTCATAAAGACCTGCATAAGTTATAGGCCCTCCTGTTGTAGTCATCCAGGATGAATCAGTAGTGATCCTTTTTTCTGTACCATCTTTGTAGAAAATATTTAATTGCATTAAAATATAACGGTTGTCGGACCTGTACAAATGGCCATAGGCACCTCCCGCTAAGTAAACCCCAATAGCATTTTTTACATCTTTCACATCATCAGTAATGTCATAAGTTGTATATACTAACCTTTTATTCGTATTCGTCTGAACCGGGTCAAGAACCCTATCGCCTACTTTTTGACCATTTAAATGAAATTCATATAGTCCGGTAGATGAAATATTTGCCATAACAGATTCAATTTGCTTATCAATGGAAAATTCTTTCCTAACCATTGAGACACTATTACCACCTACAAGCTTAGCAACCCATTCTGATTCTTTCTGAATACCTGTAGTAAATAGCCCAATTTTAGACCAATTACTAATACTATTTTTGTCATCCTTAATTCTAACACGCCAAAAGTACCTTCTGTTTGTTTCTAACACTTCCAGATATGAACGATAAAAGTATTTTTCATTTTGAATCCAGTCACTTTTATAAGCGATCTCTGAAAATTCTTTATCTGTAGCCACTTGTAGTTCTGAGAAAGTCTGTTTTAAAATGCTTCGTCCTTCATATTTCCATGAAAATTTCACATTTTTACCATTGATTCCTATGGGACTGGTCATGTCCTGAACCTGTAAATCGTAAAAACGATCTGTTTCAGAATTTCTAATACAACTTACTGATACTATTAATATGCAGGCAACAGCCATTATTCGTCCTACACAGCAATGAATCGCCATAAATGTTCTATAAAACATAGATTGTATTTTAGGTACTTACTTCTCTTTCCCAAATTTAAAGGAATAGGTAAGATAATATTAGAAATGGGGTTAATACATAGAAGCCATAGCTCCTAATGGCTTCTATGTATTAAATCATTATTTAACTAAAGTTTCCCACATTTATAAAACCCAATAATTGGGCATGT
>SWCC01018391.1_pt1 | contig 19682 bp, 16 predicted proteins | sample 4692971 | NCBI WGS metagenome assembly SWCC01 (sample SAMN10267277, study PRJNA491770) | bioreactor metagenome | isolation source: DHS bioreactor inoculated with subseafloor sediment | place: Japan: off Shimokita Peninsula | collected 2006-08 | reverse complement strand
TATAAATCATTTTTACCAAAGTCTTTACCACCTAATCCACCGATTGACTATGATAAGGATATTATTCGCATATTGTCTAAGGCCAATAGAAGTCTTGGTATCTTAGAAGGTATTTCAAGCCAGGTAGCTGATGTAGATTTGTTTGTTTCAATGTATGTAAGAAAAGAGGCTCTTTTATCATCACAGATAGAGGGAACACAGGCAACCCTTGATGATATTTTAAATCCGGATATTGAAGAAAACACGAATCGACATGTTGCAGATGTTATTAATTATATCAAGGCTTCTCAATACGGAAAAAAGCGACTTGATGATTTGCCTATTTCAAGCCGATTGCTAAAAGAAATCCATGAAGTTTTAATGTGCGATGTGAGAGGAAGCGAAAAGAATCCTGGTGAGTTTAGACGCAGTCAAAATTGGATAGGGCCGGTTGGGAGCACGTTAAAAGATGCAAAGTATATTCCGCCAAATACAGAAGATATGATAGAGGCTATATCTGATCTTGAGAAATTTCTCAATGAAGAAGATGATATTGATCCTTTAATCAAAATTGGATTAGCGCATTATCAATTTGAAACCATCCATCCTTTTTTAGATGGGAATGGTAGAATTGGAAGATTGCTAATTACACTTTTCTTGATTGAAAGAAAAGTTTTAAGGCACGAAACTTTATATATATCATATTTTTTAAAAAGGAACCGGATTGAGTACTATGATCGTTTGATGGAAGTCAGAAGCAAAGGCAATTACGAGCAGTGGATTAAATTTTTCCTTTTAGCTGTTTATGAGTCTAGTGAAGACGCAATTAAAACGATTAGAGAGCTTGAAGAATTGCATGACATAAGCTTTAAGGCTATAGAGAATATTGGGAGAGCTTTTAAGACGGTAAGCAAGGTTTTGGAATACCTTGAAAGCAACCCGATCATAGATATTAGAAAAACGAGTGGCGAATTAGAAATTTCATATAATGCGGTTTCAAATGCCGTAAATCATCTTGTGGAATTGGGTATCTTAAGACAAACAGATAGTGTTAAAAGGAATAGGGTTTTTTCATATGAAAAATATTTAGAAATCTTGAGAAAAGATACCTAAAAACAGAAAGCTCCCTTCTATTAAAAGTTGTCTACCCAATCTTTGGACAAGAAGTGCCTTTATCAATTTCAGTGAAAGAAAACCCCCACTTCAAGAACAAACCGTTCTAAGTGGGGGATGAATTTCATTCACGGGTATTTACTTCAGTATTATACGTGGGATAATGTAATCAGTAGTAAATCTAATAAAGGTTGTGGTGCAATGCTTTTGGAGAATAATAATCATTCAGTATTCAGTTTGAACTTTCACCTGATATTTGTTGTGAAGTACAGGCGAAAAATTATCGATGACACTATCTCAGAAAGGCTCAGAGATATGTTTGAGAGGATTGCCTTGCCTTACAACATCACTCTCAAAGAGTGGAACCATGATAAAGATCACATTCATGCCCTTTACAGTTGTCACCCCAACACACAAACATCAAAATTCATCAATGCGTACAAAAGTGCGTCGTCTCGACTCATAAAGAAAGAGTTTCCAGAAATTCGAGAGAAGTTGTGGAAAGAAGCATTTTGGTCCAAGAGTTTTTGCTTGATTTCTACGGGTGGAGCCACTATCGAAACAATCAGAAGATACATTGAGAGTCAGGGCGAAAAATAACTTTGGCGTAAACCCAAGAAAGGAGGGCCTTCATGGAAGATAAGTTAATTGTAAGAACCCAAAGCATCCGAATTAAAAAAAGTCATAAATTGTATGACTACTGTGACAACATGTGCTTTCAGTCAAAAAATCTATACAACACAACTAATTTCTATTTTCGCCAAGCCTTTACGGGGCTAAAGAAGGTAGACGAGGAACGTCACGAAAACGAAAAAGCTATCCTCGAAGAAATCAACGAAGCAATACCAAAATTGAATGCACTCAAAATTGCTCATGTTGAAAAGCGAAGATTAAAGGAATTATCGAAACCGAAAGGCACAAGAAAAGAGATTAAAGAAGCCAATCTATACGAGCCATTGACCGAAGAAACCACTGCAGTTAGATATGAGCTACTCGATGGAGTTTTTAAAATCAACGGCCAGAGGGATTATTTAAGCCTTCCTGCACACAGCAACCAATATGTTATTAAGTCTGTTCTCCAAGATTGGAAGAGTTTTTTCAAAGCCTCTAAGGATTACAAGAAAAATCCCTCCAAGTACAAGGGAAAACCTAGACCTCCTCGTTATGCGAAAAAGAACGGGAGGAAAGTAGCTTTCTTATCTAATCAAACTTGTAAAATCTATGATGAGAAGTATCTGAAAATGCCCAAAATCGAAGAAAGACTTGATATTGGTAAGTTAGGAAAAGTAGAGGGCAGGCTTAAGCAAGCACGGATTGTTCCAGGCCCATGTTACTACACAATTGAGCTTGTGTTTGAGAAAGAGTCCTCTCCAAAAATGATTTCCGAAGAACCGACAAGAATTTTTGGTATTGATCTAGGTGTTAATAACTTTGCAACTATTGTAAACAATGTTGGGCAAGTGCCAATTATTGTTAATGGCAAAGCACTTAAAAGCATCAATCAATACTACAACAAGATGAGAGCACATTACTATGGTATTTTAAGACAGGGGAAATCAAAAAAGGAGGGGCGATTCACATCGAATAGACTAAAATCACTTGATGTGAAAAGAAACGATAAGGTTAAGGATTTCATGCATAAGGCCAGCTACAATATTGTTCAGGAAGCCATGAAGCACGAGATTGATACAATTATAGTAGGTAAAAATGAAGGCTTTAAGTCAGACGTGACCTTGCGTAAGAATGACAAGCAAACATTCATCAATGTTCCTTATTCGCAGTTCATTAAATACTTGACATACAAGGCGAAGGAGAAAGGTATACAGGTCATAGTGACTGAGGAAAGCTATACTTCGAAAGCATCGTTCCTTGATAACGACCCACTCCCACGTTACGGCGAACGAAATGGGGTTGAATTCTCAGGTAGGCGAATCAAGAGAGGCTTGTACAAGTCAAAAACTGGCGAACTGATCAACGCCGACTGTAATGGTGGAGCAAATATTGTTAAAAAAGTAGTTCCCGAAGCCTTCAGCAGAGGGAATAGAGGTGTCGTGTCCACGCCAATAGTGTTAAGCGTTGCCTAATATTTAGGTGGAAACTTAAATTCGATACACTAGAAACCCCCACTTCAAAATGTTTCATTTTAAGTGGGGGAGGTTCATGCATAAGCAAAAGTCTATTTCCCAAATATGAAATTAAGTTGATTTTGGGAAATAGAATGATATAATGTTTGTGAAGGTGGTGATACAATGAAGTTAATAGATAGAGAAAGTTATCTAAATAGGTTAATAAGCTTAAAAGGGACACATGATATAAAAGTAATTACTGGCGTAAGACGTTCTGGAAAATCGAAACTATTGGATGAATATATTGGTTGGCTTGAAGAGAATGAGCCGGACTCTAATATTATTTTTATAGATCTTACAAATTTGAAGTTTGAGGCGCTTAAAGAATATCATGCATTAAATGATTACATTGATGATAGATATGATAGAAAGAAAGAAAACTATGTATTCATTGATGAAGTACAAATGTGTGAGCAGTTTGAATTGACTATAAACAGCCTACATTCTACTGAGAAATACGATATTTGTGTTACAGGATCCAATGCATTCTTATTAAGTAGCGATTTAGCAACATTATTCACAGGTCGTACTTATGAAATAGAAGTATTTCCATTTTCGTTTTCTGAATATCTGAGATATTACAAAATGTCAGACATTCAAATGGCATTTGATCGATACATGAAAGAAGGTGGAATGTCAGGCTCATATTTATATAAAAAGCAGGAAGAGAAGTATAAGTATCTTGCGGATATATTTGACACACTAATTTTACGGGATATTAGGCAAAAGTATAAAATTAGAAATATTGTTCTAATGGATAAGATTGCTGAATTTATGATGGATAATATTTCAAATCTGACATCATCAAGAAAGATAGCAGATACCCTTACGAAAAATGTGGATAAAATTAATCATAAGACAGTTGGTTCATATCTTGATTATCTATGTAATGCATTTGCGTTTTATAAGGTTAGGAGATATGACATCCGTGGGAAAAAATATTTAGCATCTAGTGAAAAGTATTATCTGAGTGATCATGCATTTCGGTATGCTAAGTTGGGAACTAGAAATCTTGATTATGGTAGAGTGATTGAAAATATAATTGCGCTTGAATTAATGAGAAGAGGCTATGAAATCTATGTAGGGGTGCTATATAAAAAAGAAATTGACTTTGTTGCAGTCAAGCAGAATGAAAAGATCTATATTCAAGTGTCTGATGATATTTCTAATGAAAAGACTTTTGCGCGAGAAGTTGATTCGTTACTTAAAATAAAAGACGCATATCCTAAGTTCTTAATTGCAAGAACAAGACATGAACAGTATCAGTATGAGGGAATTCAGGTTATAGACGTAGCTGAATGGTTAAGTAACTAAAATAATTATTAAGTTTTTGTGTTGAAGAAAAAGACCCCTCCAGCAAGGACAAAATAGATTCCAACGACATCATTTTTGTCTACTCAAGGCACGTCGAGACTGTGGAATCCGAATGATAGTAACGAAATAATTATTGATTAGTAAAGTATTTTTGTTTTTGGGTGTGGGTTTTAGATTGGAGGAAGGTTATTGATTTATTTGACGGGGGATACTCATCGTGATTTTACGAGAATCATAGAGCTATGTAAAAAATTTGAAACAACTAAAGAAGATATCGTGATTATTCTTGGCGATTCAGGCATAAACTATTTTGAAGGGGAAGAAGATATTAAGCTAAAAGAAGTTCTTAGCACTTGGCCGATTACTTTTTTCATAGTCAAAGGGAATCATGAAAAAGATCCTGCAAACATTTCCACATATAAAGAACAGTCATTTCGTGATGGAACTGTATTAATTGAACCCGAATATCCTAGTTTGCTTTTTGCTAAAGACGGAGAGGTTTATTCTTTTGAAGTTGAGGAAGAAATTAAGACGGCCATCGTCATTGGTGGAGCATACAGTGTCGATAAATATTTTAGACTCAATTATGGGTATAAATGGTTTGAAGACGAACAACCTTCTGATGAAGTGAAAAGAAGAGTGGAAAATAAGCTTGCTGAGATGAATTGGTCAGTTGACTATGTACTGACACATACGGCTCCAATTAGATACGAGCCGAGAGAATGGTTTCTGTCAGAAATCGAACAGAGCACTGTGGATAATAGCACGGAAATTTGGTTGGATGAAATTTTTGAGAGACTTACTTTTGAGAAGTGGTACTGCGCACACTACCATGGAGAAAAAGTTATTGATAAGCTGAGATTCATGTATAGAGGGTATAGGCTGCTTGGCGAGTAGAAGCCGCTTGTAAACGGCAAGTACTTTTCCATAAATACCGGCAATTAATTTTCCATACCCCACATTTATCTCGCTTGCCGCAATCCACTTACATATTTTGGTCTTTGTCTAAAGTTATCAGCTTCTCTTTAAAATGTACACATAGGGTTGGACACATCTTCTAGAATCTAAGATAATAAGACTATAAAAGTAAAAGCAAAAAAGCTAAGAAAAATCCGAGAAAATTTAAAATTCGCACGAAGTCGTGTTTCTGATTCCTTGGGTTGGGGTGCAGACAGGCTTGTGAACATAGAAGATGAAACGAAAACCTGATGTGCGATTACAGGAAGCCATGAAGCGAATTAGTGAGGGTGTGAAATTTCCGGAAGATGGGATTATAGAAACTACCGCTGGAACAATAAGATTTCTTTCAGATGATACAATTAAAGATGTGATTGTCCCCAATGAGTGAACCTCACCTTCTATAGTTGCAAAGCAATTTAGGAGGGGAGGTTCACTCAGGAAAAAGGATCTTTGCCTCGTATCGAAATAGAAGAAGAGTTGGCTCTAAAAAAATCGCAAACGATAGATCTGATCAGTCATTTGCGGGAAATTAATATACTTGCAAAAATAGGTAATGGCAGATCCACAAGATATATTTTCAAAAATAAAAACCGGACGAATTAATTACGACCGGTTTCGACCGGTTAAAGCATAGACGAGGTTGCTGCTTCACGTTATCTTGAGGTGGAATCAATACCGGAATCATTGGTACCGTTAATCGGATACCATGGGGAAAATCAAACGGATTACTCAGGCAGCAGCGAAGAAGGCTTTGAAAGACAATTTGAAGGTCAGACATATGGAGATGTGTGACAAACACCGGGAAGAAGCATGGTTGAGTTTGCTATCGATGCAACGCGATGTACAACGATAACAAGAACATCGCTATATTATGCAACGATAAATGCAACGATAAAGTGAGCGTTGTAAAATGATGAGAAAAGCAGGGGGACGGGGTTGCCGATTTACTTCCGTTGTACGATGATATACGGAAAAATTAATGGGTACGGTTAATTTTGATTAACATATAGTTAGGAACATGCTAAAGAGTTCAATTAACAACGCCTTTATTTCATTTTGATTGACAAAAAGAAATAAAGGCGTTGTTATAACAGTATAATTTCATTTTAGAGAGAGGAGCTGATGTTATGAAAAATGAACTGAATTTCTTGCAGGAAAAATACGAGAGTAAAAATGAGGTATACGCAGGCTCTCCTTTTAAAGGCGGGCCTTTTTTATAAAGCAGAGGGCGGCCTTGTTCTAAACTACTCAAGCAAGAAGTCTATGATATTTTGAACCTTAATGCCAGAATAATCGTCAAAAATTGTTTGGTCCATGGTCAGAATGTATTTTGGATAGTTGTCACTTATGGATTGCAGAGGACGCAATTCCCGTTCTCTAGTTTTTTCATCTAAGATTGTCGCTGAAACCTGATAGTATTTTTTTTCGTTGGATTTGGTGGCGACAAAATCGACTTCCAAAGAACCGATTTTTCCAATTGTAACATCATAACCACGTCTGATTAGCTCTAGATAGACGAGGTTTTCAAGGACATGCCCATAATCTTTGCCTCGCAGACCGGTTAATTGATTTCGGATACCCATATCTACAATGTAATATTTCTCAAGGGTTTTAAGGAACATTTTACCCTTTAAATCATAGCGATTGGCTTTGTATATTATGAAAGCATTTTCTAGCATTTTAAGATAATTATCTATGGTATCGCTGGTTGTTTTTTTGCCGCTGCTAGTGAGATAGTCGCTGATTTTCTTCGTGGAAACGATACTACCGATATTAGCAGCAATAAATTTTAAGATGCTTTCTAGGAGCGCTGCATCTCTAATTTCGTTTCGCTCGACGACATCTTTCATTAGAACCGTATTATAAATCCCTTCAAGAAAAGGCCCGATAGTATCTGGGTTATCCATAAGTTCTACCACAATGGGAAGCCCGCCAAATTCTAAATACTGATTGAACTTCTTTTGGAGATTGTCTTTCTTGTCTGTTCCCGTAAATTCCAGATATTCTTTAAAAGATAATGGCTGCATTTTAATTTCTACGTATCGACCTGAGAGTAAGGTGGAGAGTTCGGAAGATAATAAATACGCATTGGATCCGGTGATGTAAATATCTACATTGGCATCAACAAGAAAGGAATTGACTGTTTTTTCCCAGGATTCAACCATTTGGACTTCATCCAAGAGTATATAGTGCTTTTCTTTCTTGTTGACTAGCCTTTTTTGTATATGCGAATGCATTTCTTTGTAAGTAGAAATATCATCAAATTCAAAGGACTCAAAATTCATACGGATGATGTGGTCTGTTGCTACTCCGGAATCTATTAAATATTTTTCAAATAGGGACAGCAGAGTGGATTTACCACAACGTCTGATACCTGTAATAACTTTGATTAGTGGTTTATCCTTGTATTGTATGAGCTGTGAAAGATATAAATCTCGGTTTTTCATGATATCACCCCTTAACCAAAGTATAACTGAAAAACATTCTGTTATCAATAATTATTCGAGTATAACCGAAAAAATAAGGGCGTAGCATATAAAACTGAATATAAACTTAAATTTAGAGAAATGATTTCAATAAAACTCAAATAAATTTGCACAAAATCATTATAATTTCACTAAAATATAAAATATTTGTATAAAAGCAGGGGGGACGGGGTTCCTATTGGCATTACTGAAAATGAATACCGTGAAGGGTGGGTCATCAACATACTTGCCCAAATAGGCAATGGCAAATCAACAGAGTATGTTATTAAACGCAAAAACCGGACGAATTGATTTCGACCGGTTTCGTCCGGTGAAGCACTAATAAAGGACAGACATTTTTGTGTCCATAATGCAGGGGTACGGGATCGTTGTTTTACATGAATTTCGCAATGGTATAAACTAATCTTGTTGGAGGGTAAGCAAAGGAGGAGGCCATAATCATGAGTGAAGGGAAACTGGTTTTCAAGGGAATAATCATATCGGTACAGCCCAGAATCAGGTTGTTGCGCTCTTTCGATGAGAGGCAGCATAACTATCTGGGCTATGGGCTTTTTATCAAAGGTTCTATCGGCGAGGAAGAGCGAGACTTTTCAGTTGGAATAGGAAAGGCTGCTGAGAAGAAACATCAGTTTTGCATAGGGGATGACATATCCGGAGAGTGTCTGATAGTTGCCAATTCCAAGATGGAGCCTGTGGAATTTTACAAGGTTTCAAAGTTAAAGAAGAATGGACACACGGAAACAGATTCGGCTTCTCCGCCATGGGAAGATGTGCCGCCCGAGCTGGAGGTTTACAGGCAAAGGGGACACAGGAGATTGTCCGCGGAAACCTATAGCGCAAGATGCACCACCTGCATATGGGGTTGCAGGATGCCGGTTGAGATTGTTGTTGATCAGTGGAACAAAGGGGATAAGAATTATCGCTTCGAGACCTTCTGCTATGGACCACTTTCCTGCGCGTTTTACAAAGCGGGCCCAACCAGAAAGGTTGAAGGCAGAAAAGGCATGATCTATGAAGAGGAAGACTGGGTGGATGAAGAGGCCACGGCCCATAGAAATCCGGGGAAAAGTGACCTGCCTTTTTAGGCACATGCAGCTCCAGAGAATAACAAGGAGTTTGACCAATCATTTTGGAGTCAATATATATAGCCGATCTTTTGAATCATCGGAAAGTGTGTTCACATATATTGGGGAAAATCAATCGGGATTACTCAGGCAACAACGAAGAAGGCTTTGAAAGACAATTTAAAGGTCAGTCATATGAAGATGTGTGACAAGCACTGGTAAGAATCATGGTTGAGTTTATTATCGATGCAACGCGACCTACAACGATAACAATAATATCGTTGTATTATGCAATGATAAATGCAACTATAAAGCGAGCGTTGTAAAACGATATTATTTATGGTAAAATTACACCATAAATATATGGTCGAGGAGGTATTTTTTGTGGAAACTAAAGAAAGCTATAGAATGGAATTCAAAGTAAAGGTTTCGAGTACTTTTCTAAAGACGGTTAGTGCATATTCTAATTATAATGATGGGGAAATAATATTTGGTATAGATGATAATGGAAATATGGTGGGTATTGAGAGTGCTAAAGAAGAATCCTTAAGAATTGAGAATATGATAAATGACTCTATTGTTCCGGTTCCTAATTTTGCAATTAAAGTCAAAGAAATAGGGAGCAAGACGGTTATTCTCGTAGAAGTAAAAAAAGGCAAAGACACACCATATTATTATAAAAGAATGGCTTATAAAAGAGCCGATACATCAACTGTTGAAGTTGATAGATTCGAGCTTAGAAGATTAGCTATGGAAGGGATCAATATTGATGACGAGGAGAGAAAAGCAACTTTACAAGATTTAAGTTTTAGCACATTGGAATCGAGGTTAAGGGAAGAGGCTGGCATAGAAAATTTAAACTTAGATATTTTAAAGACCTTAAATTTATTTAACAAAGATGGATATTATAATATTGCAGGAGAATTATTAGCTGATAAAAATGACATGATATTCGCGGGAATTGATATTGTTAAATTCGGGAAAGACATCAATAAGATTCTATATAGAGAAACCATCAGCAACAAATCATTATTAATACAATTTGATAGAGCCATAGAGATTTTTGAACAATATTATATATTTGAAGAGATAGAGGGCTATATCAGAATAAAAAAAGAACTAATTCCAAAAGAAGCCTTTAGAGAATCTTTGGCAAATGCAATTGTTCATAGAGTTTGGGATACTAACGCATATATACAAATAGCAATGTATGAAGATAGGATTGAAATAAATTCTCCTGGAGGTTTGCCAGCAGGTATCTCTAAAGAAGAATATTTGAATGCGAATATTTCTATTTTAAGAAATCCAATCATTGCAGGAGTTTTTAATAGATTAAATATTATAGAAAAGTTTGGGACAGGAATAGCAAGAATAAATGTTGAGTATATCCATAGTATACCTAAACCTGATTTTGATGTAAGTGAAAATAGGATTAGGATTATATTACCTGTTACCGAATTTAATAAATTGGATTTGCCTAAAGATGAACTCTTCATTTATGGTTTATTAAAAGAAGATATAGAGCTTTCTAGAAAAGAAATAGATCTAAAAACTGAATTTGAAAAGTCAAAAACCCTTAGAATTTTGAATAGTCTTGTAGATAAAAATATTGCTATAAAAATCGGCAGAGGTACAGCAGTAAAGTATAAGTTAAAGTAATGTTGCTATGGTTCCGGAGCTATTTTTGAAGAGGAATAGAGTAAAGCAGGGAAACGAGGTTATTGCTTTACACCAATTTTGCGATGTTATATGTTAATGTTATTAGTGAACGTAGGTATCCGGACGGAAAAACAATCAAGAACTGTTACTCCACATATGTGAAAGAGATTCAAGCTTATAATGTGAATGTCTATCAAAAATTGAGCCACTATTGACCGGAAAATGCATGATTGAGTCAGATGAACAGTAAAAACGGATAGATAAAAAGAAGGAGCAGGGTATGAAATATAGAAAGTTATTGTTTTTAGCTGTAGCTATATCAGTGATTGCCATTTTGATAGTTGGTTTTCCATTGGAAAAGAAACGAATGGGGACAGCTGAAACGGAAACCACTTTTGCCAATAATAATGAAACGGATAAAATTCCGCAAGATGAACCGACTGAAAAATTGGAAATTGAAGAAGGGTTACATTTTGTTGAAGAGGGAAAACCAGATGTGGCGGAATTCGAGATTTCGGATGTGCCGGCAGACAAATTACCGATAGATTTTGCAGATAACGATAAAGAAGCGCAGCTATTGGAAGATAAGGAATCGACCGAGAATTATAATGAGCCAGTAGAGCCTGTTGTGATTGAGAAAGAGACTCAAACAGACATTGTGAGTAGATACGAAATCGAATTCGACGCACTCAAAGTGGAAGCAGGATTAAAAATAGAAGCATTGATAGAAACAGCAAAGAAGGAATACTATTCCGTTGAAGAGTCCGCACGGGACATGAGCTTTAAATTGGAGATTGCCAACAAATATCTGAAAGCTGGAAACCAGTTAGAAGAGAGTTTTGATGAACAGTTTTATGAAACATTGTTATTTTTGGAAACAGAGCTTGAGTCCCGGGAATTTGAGACGAATGGTTTAAAGGAGATTGAAACAGCCTATAAATCTGAAAAAAGTGAGCGCCGAAAGGCACTGATAAGTAAAGCTATGGAAAAACTCTAGGCAGAGATTTAAGGACAGGTGAAAGAAATTCTTACGGATAAAAAAACACTTAAAAGGGACAGACATTTGAGACTCCATACAAATAATGGAAAAGATTATAGGGGATTAAACTATTCAAGCAAGAAGTCTATGATAGTTTGAATTTTAATGCCGGAATCTATTAAATGCTTTTCAAATAGGGACAGCAGGGTATAACTGAAAAACTTTTTATTATCAATAGTTATTCGAGTATAACTGAACAAAACAAAAAAGAGGGAAAAAAGGAAGAGAAGGAATGCAGGGAGGCAATAATCATGAGTGAAGGGAGGCAATAATCATGAGTGAAGGGAAATTGGTGTTTAAGGGAATAATCATATCGGTACAGCCCAGAATCAGGTTGTTGCGCTCTTTCGATCAGCGGCAGCACAACTATCTGGGCTTTGGGCTTTTCGTCAGAGGGTTTATTGGCGAGGAAGAACGAGACTTTTCTGTTGGAATAGGAAAGGCTGCGGAGAAGAAACATGGGTTTTGCATCGGGGATGATATATCCGGAGAGTGTCTGATAGTTGCCGATTCAAAGATGGAGCCTGTGGAATTTTACAAGGTATCCAAGCTAAAGAAGAATGGTCACACGGAAGTAGATTCGGTTTCTCCGCCATGGGAAGAGGTGCCGCCCGAGCTTGAGGTTTACAGGCAAAGGGGACACAGGAGATTGTCTGCGGAAACCTATGAAGCAAAATGCGCCACCTGCATATGGGGATGCCGGATGCCGGTTGAGATTGTCATTGATCAGTGGAAGAGAGATGAGAAGGAGTATCGCTTCGAGACCTTTTGTTATGGACCCCTTTCCTGCGCGTTCTACAAAGCGGGCCCAACCAGAAAGGTGGAAGGAAGAAACGGAATGATCTACGAAGAGGAAGACTGGGTGGATGAAGAAGCCACGGCTCATAGAGATCCGGGGAAAGAACTAAAAAGTGACCTACCTTTTTAGATATATGCATATATTTGCATCCGGCTCGCCCGTCAAAGGTGGGCCTTTTTATTTGCTAAGATTTCGCCTGAAAGTTTGTACTGCTGAAATTGGGTATATATGGAGTAAGCCAATTAACCAGCGTGTAACCGAAGAGGGGGGCGGGGTCATGGGAAATGCATACATAGATTCGAAGGTGCTTGAGGCGTTCATGAGGGACGCATTTGTGGGCGTAGGGGTACAGGAAGAGGACGCGGCCATTTGCGCCGATGTGCTAATCACCGCAGACAAGAGGGGCATAGATACCCACGGTATAGGGCGGTTCAAAAGCATATACTACGACCGCATAAAGGCGGGGATAGTGAATCCTGTGACTCAAATCGAGGTTCTAAAGGAAACTGAAACCACGGCGGTCATAGACGGTAACGACGGGATGGGTCACGTCATAGGCAGGCGCGCCATGGAGATTGCACTGGAGAAGGCTTCCCGCTACGGAATGGGAATGGTGGCGGCGGGCCGATCGTCTCACTACGGGATAGCAGGGTATTACGCTTTGATGGCTGCGGAAAGAGGAATGATAGGGATAACCGGAACGAACGCGAGGCCGTCAATTGCACCAACCTTCGGGGTGGAGAACATGCTTGGGACAAATCCATTTACCATAGGAATCCCCACGGACGAGGATTTTCCATTCGTGCTCGACTGCGCAACCTCCGTTTCGCAGCGGGGAAAGATAGAGAAATACGCAAGGTCGGGAAAGGAAATTCCGAAGGGCTGGGTCATAGGGAGGGATGGAAAAGAACGGACCGATACTGCTAAGATTTTGACTGACCTGGTTTCAGGAAAGGCGGCGCTTGCGCCACTCGGAGGGATTGGCGAGGAGACTGCCGGGTACAAGGGCTACGGCTATGCGACCGCCGTTGAGATACTTTCGGCCGCGCTTCAAAACGGAAAGTTCATGAAGGGACTCTCCGGGCTTGACGAAGAGGGAAGGAAAATCCCTTGCAGCCTGGGGCACTTCTTCATAGCGATAAAAATCGAGAGCTTCATTGATTTGGACATATTCAAACATATTTCCGGGGAAATACTCCGCGGACTCAGAGCGTCGGAGAAGATGCCCGGGAAGGATAGGATATATACCGCGGGCGAGAAGGAGCACCTCGCGTGGATGGAGAGGAAGGAAACCGGCATACCCGTTGGCGAGGCCATGCAGAATGAAATCCTTCAGGTTAAGAAAGAACTCCATCTCGATTCCTACGTTTTCGATTTCGAGTGAAGGCACAGTTCGCTCCGCCGAATGGGCGTGATGCTTTTGGGAACGGGCGTTATGTGGGTATGGTCTTAATCCGGACGTCTAAATATTTGGACGCCGTCTAGAATTTTATACTTTTTTTATTGGAATTATTGAGCAAGAAGAGGCGGAAACATTGGTTTCCGCCTCTTCTTGTCTTTGGCATAGGAATTGCAATGTAATGATGGCGGAGAGTGGTTCTCTTTAGTGATAAAAAGAAATCAATAGAATGGGAGGATTAGAATGGATACATATCAAATTGAAAGAAGGTTCAAAAATCCGCTGGTAAGCGGGACGATTGCTGTTTTGTTTGTAACGCTTTTTGCTTCTGTATTTTGGCCCGTATGGGGTCTCATCGCAAAGGCAATAATTTCGAAACTGGCGGCTACCGGTCTGGCTGTGTGCGATCCGCAGGCGGCAAGTCAATACATCAAGGATGCCACTGAGGGTTCGTTCTTCTGGATGTCAATCAACGCATGGATATGGTTTACGCTCATCTTCAGTAATTATGGTAAATACTCGAAGACGCAACTTCAGCCGGCGGCAGGTATCAGGTACAGTCTGCTTGCATTCCTGGCTGGCATTTTTGGATTTATCGTTCTTGTCGGGTTCATCGGGATGTGGTGGAAGCCGTTTAACCTCGGAATCATGTTTATGCCCAAAACCGCGGAGGAAGTTTCACTCGCAACAGAGGGTTGGGCAGCGTCGAATTTCTATGCAGTACCCGTACTCATATGTCAAATAGCTTATATAACACTTTTCGGGAAATGGCCATTTGAGAAGGCCGGCGCGCCTTGGGACAGCTTTGGGGTTATGATGACCTCGACGGTGGCGGCTCTTATCGTTTGGTTTGCAATGTTCGTACCATCGTTCCTCAAGTTCCAGCTTGCAGGCGAGCAGATTGTTTCGCAACCCATGGGATCGTTTCCGTCGGTCCTGGCCTGGTGCCAGTGCTTCATAGTCTGGTTCCTTTTTCCGGTTATCAACGCAGAAGGGTATCCTGCAAAGTTATTCGCCAAGACTCAGCCGGCCAGGGGCTTTGTCGGGTTTGGGATAGCCTTTGTGATGGCGTTTATCATGCGCGGAGCTCTAAGACTGCTTCTCACACCGATGAATCTTCTTAACGGGGCGCCTATAGATCTCGTGGTTACGTCACTTGTGCTTTCAATAATCACCGTTGCACTTACGTGGCATCACCAGTTTTACGACTACCCCAGCAAAGAAATGGTCAAGGGCGAGACTGCTAGAGTGCTTACCCGCCTTGCCATAGTGCTTACGTTGGGAACTGTATTCGGTCTTTTCTGGATGAAGGCGTACGTGTATCTTCCATTCGGTGGAAACGACCTTGGTCTCGGATACCCGACGCTTGGTCTCATAGGCGGGCAGTTTGTCTTCTTGATGCCAATTCTTTTCTTGAATACTTTCTTTGATAAGTGGCCTTTGGTAAAAATCACTTTCAAAAAGGACAATAAGGAGACGAAAAAGATGGCCTAGACCCCAAAAGCTAGGCTTGGTTTTAAATCATTCCCTGATGGTTCCCGCCTTTTTCATGGGGCGGGGCCGAAAGGAATGTAAAAAATCGTTATTTTGATTGGAGTGAACCGAATCGGGATTGACATTTAATTATCAATAGTAGTATAATCTATTATGTAGGAAGAACGGTTACAATTGAAGAGGTTCAAATTTTCCGAGGGAAGCCTTGGAGGGTTTGTTCTATAAAAGCAGCAACCTGACAAAAAAGAGATTTCTGATTTGTAGAGGGAGTGGTGACATATGTACGGGTGAAAATAATAGCTTTCCTTTGTCGTGGAGAGTTTTTTTGTTGTCAAAAATAAATAGGGGGAATAGAAATGGAAAACAGCAGCAATACAAGGCGAATGGTTTTAACCTCAATATTCTTGGCTTTCGCAATAGTGCTTCAACTAATAGGAAGGAACTTTGTAAACATAAACCCGCTTTTGATAGGCCCGCTTATCTCAACTGTTATTTTACTTACTACATATGTGTGCGGGATTAAGCATGGAATTATAATCAGCATTCTCATTCCGGCAACGGCTGTTCCGCTGGGAGCGCTTGCGGCGCCGCTCATACCCTTTGTTCCATTCATAGTGGTCGGCAACATCGTGTTTGCGGCTGGGTTTGCTGCAACGATGAAGAAGGGGAATCTAGGCATATACACGGGGGTAGCGCTTGGGACTTTGCTCAAGGTGCTTTTCCTCAGCCTCTCCGCAACCAAGCTTATATTCATGTTTAACCTTGGAATACCCGAGGCTAGCGCTAGGATGATAGGAATGGCGTTTACGACTCCGCAGATCATAATATCGCTCATCGGCGGCGCGGTAGCTGTAATAGCTATAGAGGTCATGAAAAAAAGCAGAATAGCCAGGGCTGTTTAATCACATTGGGATGGAAGAGGAGGAACAGGAATGGCAATAACAAGCAGGACGGAGGTTCTTGAGGTACTCGAGATGCCCAGAGATGAATTCAATAGGACAGTAAAGAACGAGGCAAAGGCGGTACACAGGGAAATAGGCGGGAACCAAATAACGGTGACCGCGCTCTTTGGATACGACAACATATGCAGGAATCAATGTACATATTGCGGAATGAGGGCAGGAAAATCCGACGTGAAGAGGTACAGGATAGGTCTGGATGACGCTAGAAAGACCATTGATTCGGTGAAGGAGCTGGGGCTGAAGCGCCTGTTTCTCATTTCGGGTGAGGACCCCAAGTACGATTTTGGCGATATAATATCTATGGTCGAGTATGGTAAAGCGATGGGGCTTTTCATGAGCCTTGCGGCCGGGGAGTTTGAGGACGAGAAGTATATCGCTTTAATGAGCGCAGGCCTGGACGAGTACGTGCTGAAGTTTGAGACATCCGACAGGGATATGTTCGGAAGGATAAAGCCATCCACGACATTCGATAATAGGATGAGATGCATCGAGACGATAAGGGAGACAGGAATGGCGCTGGGCTCCGGTAACATAGTCGGGCTTCCGCGCCAAAGCCTCGGGCAGATTGCGGACGACATAATGCTTATGAAGGAGCTTGGAATAAGCTGGGCGCCGATAATTCCGTACATGCCGGTCCCGGGAACGCCCCTAGCAGAGGAAGGCGGCAGGGGGAGCCTAGAGACCACGATGAAGGAGATTGCGATTCTTCGTCTCATGATGCCGGGCCTTCACATAACTGCGCAGCAACCCGGCAAGAATCCGAAAAACGGCCTGGCGGATGTCGAGGGGAACCTGGATGCGCTGGCCTCCGGGGCTGACATGCTCTTCGTGGACATGCTGCCGTCGGCCCTCCGTAAAGAGTTCAACGTAATTAGCGACCGTATGATACAGGGGATGGACAAGGTGAGAAAGCTCTCCGACCTCTCCGGCATGCCCATACTGTAAAAAGAACTAAAAAGGGACAGACATTTTCGACTTCATACAAATAATGGAAAAATTATAACCGTCACAAATCCATCACAATGCCGGGGTAATATAGAAACATGCAAGACAAACAAAACAAAAAACCGGATTGAAAGGTGGAATTAAAAATGAAAACGAATTTAAAAAATAGATTTAAAAAGACGATGGTAATGGGACTTGGATTATTGATGGTAATAGGTGCACTTGGAACATCGGGCGTGACGGCTTTCGCAGGAGAGTTGGATTACGGAGCCGCGGGGGCATCATCAAGGAGCAGCTACACACTTGAAGAGATGCTTAAGTACGCGATGGAGGATGAGTATCTGGCCAAGGCCGAGTATGAAAGCATAATGGAAGAGTTCGGAGAGCAGAGGCCCTTTTCCAACATATTGGAAGCGGAGAAGACCCACATAGAGCTACTTCTTCCGCTGTTTGAGGAATATGGAATAGAAATCGCGGATGACGGATCTTTAAGTCATGTGATAATTCCGGAAAGCATTGAGGAGGCTCTTGCTGTTGGAGTGCAGGCCGAGATTGACAATATTGCAATGTATGAAAAGTTTCTTGCGGGAGATTTGCCTGAAGATGTGGAAGAGGTGTTTGAGGAGCTCATGAACGCATCTAAAAATCATCTTGCCGCGTTCCAAAGGGGAAGTGGCAGAAATGGCGGAAGTGGTGAAGGATACGGAGCAAACGGAAATGGGCGGAACGGCTTTGACGGCAAGGGAACCGGCAATATGGCCGAGATGAGAGGAAGCGGTAATGGCGACAAAGCAGAAGCTGGAAACGGATTCGCTTATGGAATCGGTAATGGCAATGGCAATGCAAATGGAAACGGCTACGGACTTGGATTGGGAATGGTTAGAGCAGGAAGAGGCAGATAAGGGTATAGAGGGGAAATGAACCCGGCACACGCTGATTGATTCGGCAGGTGCCGGGTTTTCTTTTGGTTCGGGAGGCTAAGTTGGCGCCGATAATGATATAATATATAAGATTGAATACATATGGAAACATGAAAAACTGATCGGATAAAGCGATGGGATATTTTGATTGAATCCGCAATGAAAAGAAAGTTGGTTTTGCAATGGGTGAAAAGCAGAAAAGAATGGGAATGGCCTTGCTTATTGTCTTTTTAGGCGTGCTCCTGTTTATTCAAGGCGTTAGAGTAAACGTATTTGAAAATTCCTTGATAGCTAGGGAAGGCGTTATAAATATTGGTGAGCAGAATATCGAGAAGGGGAGCCTTTACCGAATCGAAGGCACTTGGCAGTCCGACGAAGATTCAAAGGAATACGCAGAAGAACAGAATGATTTTTCCCGCACCTACAGACTGCGGATTGTCGGCTATGAGCGGAATCCTTTTGCCATAATGCTTTCGGATTTTTCGCCAGCATACCGGGTTTGGATCAATGGCCGCCTCATGAGCGCTGACGGTGGAATGCCTGTGAATGGAGAAAATTTTAACGCTCGTTTCAGCCATGAAATTCTCGATATAAATTCCGGGATGTATGCGGAAAGACATGGGATTTACGAACTGGAGATGGTGATTGAAACCGTGGAGACCGACAATATGGGACCGGATTTCAATAGACTTATTTTGGGCGACAGAGGGACACTCGAAAAAAGCGGCAACACTATGATAGGCTTGAATCTCTTTGCCATAGGAAGTTATTTGATTTTGTTTTTGTTCAGTTTCTTTCTGTATTATGGTGGAAAGCGGGAAAGCTATCTTTTGTTTTTTTCGTTGACCAATTTGGTTTCTTTTTTCAAGTCTATGCTAAATTCACACCCCGTTCTCGCAAACGGGATGATGGAGATAAGCTATACCTTATTGAAACGCATGGACTTTACCACCAGCGTACTCAATGTGCTTTTGATTTTTCTCCTTTACGACAGGCTATACCCGGGACTTATTGGCAAGCGTTTAAATAGAAGCGTTGTCGCCATTAATCTATTGATGGTTATTTCGATTTTTGTATCGGGCTATGAGACAGCAACCCAAATGTATATGATCGTCTACATTGGAATATATATTGCAATGAGTGCCTTATGTCTTTACATCAACTTAAGGGCCATATGGCAGGGCAGGAAAAATGCATTTATACTTTTTGCGGGAGTTGTGATCTACATAGGCAGTGTTATCCTTGCGATTTTTATGATGAGAGGGATTGTTCCCCTTGGATTAATAGGCCTTTATGTGAATCCGGCGCAGTATGGAAGCTTGGTATTTGTTGTGCTTTTCTCCATGGTAATCGCTGTCAACTACGGAAAGAGATTCAAAGAAGCCGGACGTTTATCAGCAGAATTGGCTTATGTCAATGAAAA